>Ga0055584_100006987_pt1 | contig 11060 bp, 7 predicted proteins | sample OSDHelmetaG_FD_58716 | JGI IMG/M metagenome (GOLD analysis project Ga0055584, IMG submission 58716) | Pelagic marine sediment microbial communities from the LTER site Helgoland, North Sea, for post-phytoplankton bloom and carbon turnover... | ecosystem: Environmental > Aquatic > Marine >...
TTTACTTCTTCTTTGGCCAAGAGACTAAATGAATCTTGCTTGCCTGAAGTAGTTGAGGCCACTGAAGAAATGTTTATAGAGTATGGACACGTTTATATTTGTCCAGGCGATAAAAACACAAGTGTCTATCTAAGCGATGATAAACTTACATTTTCTATAGCGGACGGTAAAGGTCAGGTTTACTCACCATCAATAAATAAGTTACTCAGTTCTGTGATCTGTCTGAAAGACCAATTTAATTTATACGGTATTATCCTTACTGGAATGGGAGATGATGGAGCGCTAGGTTTAAAGGAGCTTCACAAAGAAGGCGGCACTACTTTTGCTCAAGACGAAGCAACTTCTGTTGTTTATGGCATGCCTAAAAAGGCCATAGAGTTTGGGGGAGTTGATAAGGTATGCGACCTTTCTAATATTTTGGGGGAGCTATTTAAGCATATCGATAAAAAGAATCTTTCTTAATCTACTCAATGGCCCTTGTAGTCACGTTATAATCACTGCTACCATTCTAGTATCGCAGTTACTTTAAGGAGATAAGTATGGGAGAAGAAGAAAAAAAAGAAATTTTTTCTATTGTTACGAATTTGTTTTTTGGTCAAGTCGATGAAGATCAAGTTTTCCCATTTCCAAGTTTTAGTGATGAACAAAAAGAAATGGGCAGAGAGATGTGTTCTGCTATTGAAAAATATTGCTTAGATAATATTGATACGACCAAAATGGATGAAGAGGCCTCTATCCCAGATGAAGTTTTCGAAGGTTTTAAAGAGTTAGGTCTTTTTGGTCTAGGGATTGAAGAAGAGCATGGTGGGATGAATTTAGATTATACTCTTTATTCAAGAACTTTCGCTCAAGTAGCCGCTTTTGATGGATCTTTGGCCACAATGTTAGGAGCACATCAATCGATTGGATACAAGGCCCTACATCTCTATGGTAATGATGAGCAAAAGAAAAACTGGTTACCTAAATTGGCCTCAGGTGAAGTCATTGCGGCCTTTTGTCTTACAGAGCCTTCTTCTGGGTCTGATGCCTATTCTATTAAAACAAAGGCCGTAAAAGATAAGGATGGTAATTATATAATTAATGGCCAAAAGCTTTGGATTACTAACGGTGGCCTTGCTGGCTTTTATACTGTCTTTTGTAAAACAGAACATGAACAAGACGGAAATACAGTTGAAAAAATAAGTTGTTTTATTGTTGAAAAAGAGCGCGAAGGTGTTTCATTCGGTGCCAAAGAAAATAAAATGGGTATAAGGGCCTCAGAAACAAGGGCCGTATATTTTGATAATGTAAAAATACCGGCCTCTAATATTATCGGAGAAGAGGGTAAAGGCTTTAAGATTGCAATGAATGTTCTTAATAGCGGAAGGCTTTCATTAGGCGCAGGTTGTGTAGGAGGAATGAAAAGTGTTTTAGAGCTTGCGACAAAGCAAGCGGCCAATAGAAAACAATTTGATCGTTACATTACTGAGTTTGGGCTTATTCAAGAAAAAATATCGGTTATGGCAGCGAAAATTTATTCTTCAGAGAGTGTTGTTTACTTCACAACAGGTTTGATGGATCGTGGTCTTAAGGACTACCATCTCGAGTCGGCCATATGTAAAGTATTTAACTCTGAGGCACTTTGGGAAGTTGTAGATATGGCCCTTCAAATCGCGGCCGGAAGTGGATATATGAAAGAGTATCCATTTGAAAGAATTATGAGAGACTCAAGGATCAACCTTATTTTTGAGGGTACGAATGAAATTTTAAGGGCCTTTATTGCTTTAAGTGGAATGAGAGGACCTTCGGTGAATCTTAAGGAATTAGGCAAAATGGCTGATGTTCCAACAGCATTAAAAGACCCCATTAAATCATTAGGGGTTTTAACCGATTTTGCGGTAGGAAGAATTTCAAAATTTATTGGGCCAAGCTCTATTACCAAATGTCACCCTGAGCTTTCTCGGTTTGCAGACAGAGTCCCCAATATGGTTAGCTCTTTTTCCATTCATGTGGAAAATACATTAATGAAATATGGTAAAAAAATTGTTGATCATGAGATGCCTCTAAAAAGGATATCTAATATGGTGACAGATATTTATGCAACGTTAGCAACTTTATCACGTACTACTTCTATACTCGAGTCAGAAAAAATTGATGAAGAAACTAAAAAGTATGTTCTCCGATTAAACGACTTAGCCTGTGGAATGTTGTATAAAGATTTCAAAGTGAACTCTAGGGAAATGGATAAAAATAAAGATAAGGTGATAAAAGAAATTACAGAAAATGTTGTGAAGAATGAAGGTTACGGACTAGATATTATAGATTTTTAAAATGAATGTTCTTTTTTTGATACTAACTTTGTTAAGCATTTCTTGTTCACACAAGCAATTTTCCTCTGTTGATTCAACAATAGAAAAAAAACCGCTAACTCTTCAAAAGCTTAACTCTGAGAAGCTTTATGGATTCAAGGATGTGACTGAAGAGTTAGGGCTTGGTCAGTTAGAGGCATCTCATATTTACGTTGTTGATCTGAATGGAGATCACCGTGAAGATCTTGTCTTTTTACCACAATTTTTTTCTACTCCTAACTTTTATTTATTTGATGCTAAAAAGAATAAATTTATTAAAAGTAATAGAAACCACTTACCAAGGGGTCTAAAGGCTTCTTATCTTAATTTTGCTGACTTTAATAATGATGGAGTTGTCGATGTCCTTGTTGGACCTCATGGTCAAAAAACAGAGCTTACTAAAGATCCATTAAAGGCCTTTCTTGGAGGGCTCATTGATGGCGTCGTTGAGTTTAAGCAAATACCAAATGCTTTTAAATTACCAAAAGCGACTATTACATCTAGTGTCTTTCTTGATTATGATCTTGATGGAAAGTTGGATGTCTTTAATGCTCATTGGTTTGGTATTGAAAATAATAAAAATATTCCTAACCCGGACCAGCTATTTAAATGGGATGGTAAAAAATTTTTAGAAGTAAGCTATCTTTTAAAAAATGAATATGAGTATAATTCTGAGACAAGCTCTTATATCAATGCCAGACCTAGTTTTGGCGTCTCTGTTTGTGATGTAGACCTTAATGGTTTTCCCGACATTCTTGTTTCATCCTCTGGAGGGGCATCCAATAAAATGTGGCTTAATCTTTATGATGGTAAACATGATGATCGTGTATTTGAAGATTATGGAAAAGAGTCTTCATTTGCGCATGATGAAATTGGAAAGTTTGAAAACCTTGGGGGAGGAAACTCTGTTTTTTCAGTCTGTCATGACTATAATAATGATGGTATTATGGATTTGGCCCTTGGTGAAATTACTTTTAAGGTAGATAATGCAACAAGAGATCGATCTTCTATTTTGACAGGAAAGTCGATAGATTTTCCACCTCATTTTTTTAGAACAGAGTATACGTCTAGTTTAATTAAAGGTCCTTGGAACCAAGGTGATAGAAGGGCCACTTGGATTGATTTAAATTTTGATGGATTAGAAGAGTTAATTGTTGATAATTCTGGCTTTCCTCCTAAATCTCAACTTCTTTATTTTGAGCATAAAAAAGATCACTCCTTCAGAGATGTATCTTTTGATTATGGCCTTGGTATCATGAACCCTTCAGGTACCGTTTTCTTCGATTTTAATAAAGATGGAAGAATGGATATGTTAGTCGGTCAAACAGATGTACGCATGAGTGGTATTAAACGACGAGTTTTTCTTTTACTCAATACGCGGCCTAGAAATAAAAAAAGAACACTAACGATTCACCTTGAAGGACAGCAAAGTAATAGAATGGGGATTGGGGCAAGAGTCATTCTTTACACAAATCAAAAAGGCTTTTTAAAACAAAATATAGGTAGCTATGGACATCAACCCTCTCAAAGTACTTCTGGGCTGCACTTTGGTTTAGACAGAGACAAACTCAAAAAAGCAGTCGTCTTATGGCCTTATGCCAAGGAAAATATTAAGGCCAATAAGGCCCCTCATAGAGTTGTCTATAATTTAAGTGATTTAAAATTTAGAAAGTTTTTAGAAATAAAATTATGTGAAAATGGTAAGATCCTTAAAGATATTAGTAAAAGTTGTCTTTAAAACTGAGGAGCAAGCTCAGGGTAATCTCTCCAGAACTTTCCATGAAATTTTTCTTGATCCAAATTTTCTACAACAAACCCTTCTTGGTCTTGTTCGTAGTTCGTTTGGAAGTCAATAATAAAGTTCTTAAGATAAAAATTAGCAAAGGGATCAATTATGATATCAATGTCGGCCGCTTTATATAATTTATCACCAGCACGCTGCTCATCAAATCCAATAGCATAGACAAAGCCATCACACTCTTTACCTGTAATACTGATACGTAAAGACTTATCTTTCAAAGTGAAATCATTGGTCAATATGAGCCTAAGCTGATCAAGTGCTGTTGGAGTTATCTTTACCATCTCTAGTTTCCAATACTGGATAATTTAACGATCCTTGAGTAGTATCTAAGTAAGGACAATTTTGGCAAGGGAAAAATAATGCCTATCATCTATAAGTTCAATATAACGGAGCCTAAAACACATCTCATCCAAGTAAAAATGCAGATACCTCTTTCTAAAGATCTTAGTAAGATAAGGGCCTATTTACCTTCAAAAAATAGCGATATAATACGCTTTAGCGCTACCCAAGAAAAGGGGAGAATACTTCCGCATCATATTGATGATTCTTCTGAGTTTACAATTGATTTAGAGAAAGGACAGACAAGCCTTCATATTGAATACTCAGTTTTAGGAAATATTATTAGACCCGGTTACTCCTGGGTTATGACCGATTTTTCCCACCTAAATCACGAACAAGTTTTTATGGCCATTGAAGGAATGGAGAATCAAGAGTGTGAGGTGTTTTTTGAGTTTTATCAAGGATGGTCTAAATTAAATTGTGGCCTAGAGGATATTTCAAATAAAAGAGATGTTTTTCATTATAAGGCACAAAACTTTGCAGAGGTTATCCGCTCAACAACAGAAATAGGTTGCTATGAAAGTGATGGCCTGATGCTTCAAAAAACGCCACATCATCTGTTATTTCAGGGCCCATTTATGGAAATGGAATCAAACCTCAAGCAAAAGGCCCAGGAAATTTTTAGCTTACTTTCTTCTTATTGTGAGAGCTTTTCTTACCCTAAGGTTAAGATATTTTCCTTTTTAAATGAGACTTTTCAAGGCTCTTATGTTTATCAGGAAACTGTTATGCTCTTTCAAAAAAGCCTTTCTTTTAGACAGGTTGAAGGGGTTAATATTTGGGCCAAAATTTTGTCCAAGGCGGCGGTTGATCTTATTTTAAAAAATCAAATGGGTGAACAAAGTAAGTCTTGGTGGTCACTTGGATTAAGAGATTATCTAGGAAATAAACTTGCTTTTCAACTTGGTTTTATTACTGAAGAAAAATACCTTAATAAAATTCAAATGGTAATAGAGAGTTATCAATCTAATTCTGGTAAAAAATTTCAATCCTTAGAAGAGGCGTCTCAGAGCCCCGGTAAAGATCGTAATTATTATTTAGATGTAAAGGCAAAGGCACAGCTTTATTGCCTTCTTGCGGATATTCTTCTTTATGAGAATAATTCAAACCTTTTTGAGGTTTTAAATAAAAATAATCCAGAAGAATTTCTCAAAAAGAAATTACCTCAAAAAGACTTCGAGGCCTTCGAATTGCTTTATTCAACTTGTGAAGAAATAAACCTCAATACCTATCTTTCTAAGGTTGGTCTTGAGTTACTCTCTAATGATGTAAAAAAACTAAATACGGGACTCAAGCTTAAGGTCCAAGAAAACAGAGTATATATTAATCATGTTGAACTAGACTCTGAAGCTTTTAAAGCAGGGCTTTGTGTAGGTGATGAAATCTTGGCCATCGACGGGATAAGGCTTCTTGCAAAAGATCTAAAATATTTTGAAAATTTAGGCAGCTGTCAAAGGCTTTTGATAAGTCGTTTCGGTAATATTTCTCAAATCGATTTTTATGTAAAAAGCTCAATAGCTGGTTCAAAGCTTTTCTATAAGCAAAAGGGCGATTTTATCCAGGCCAAGGCCTGATAAAAATCTTTTCCGTATTGATTGATCTTTTCAATTTGAATATGTCCCAATGGCCTATCATAAGGTGAGATTCCAAAAACGTTATCTTTTATCCAAATATTTTTTAAAAGCAGGTTAGGGTACTCGGCCTTAACGAGAGGTGATAATGCCTTAAATGCGGCCTCTTTTAAAATCCACAACTTCAAAGATGGAGCAGGCATATCTTGTTCGTTGACAAAGTACTTCTCTGAGCCTGATCTCATGGGACGCTCTTGAAGTTCAATATCAATACCAACTGAGAGAATCTCTTTTTCTTGAGAGACTACTGCAGCACCAAATTCTTGGGTATGTGATATAGAGACCTTAAACTCGGGTGCATTTTTGAGGTATAAATAGTCGATTATTTCTAAGTCTTCTAATTTTAATGCCTTACCTGGAAGACACTCCAAAAGGGCCATTCGAGAATTTAAATAATTTCGTTCTTTGGACGTTCCTTGAACTGGTCCGCCCTGATAGATAGATGCTTTCATTGATGGGATTGTGCATAGCATTTTTGGGTTTGGCAACAAAAATTGATTTTTGGCGTAAAATTTGCCATAAAATACTCTAACGGTTTTAGGGAGTTACCATGCTACCAGGGGAAATGCAGGCGATTTTGGCCAAAGTCCTGTTTTTTATATTTGCAACTTTTATGATTTGCTTCGCAAGAGTTAAGGCCCACGATATTCACCCTGTTCCAAATACTCCAAAAGTGTTGATAGAGTCCCCTAATTCCTTGTAATTTTTTCAGAAATATCACATTTACACGCTATTGACTGAGACAATTTTATTCTATTAGGTGTATAGTGGCCCTGCTATACCAATTTCTGATTTTAAGGAGCTTTAAATGAGTAAGTCCAGAAACATGATTAAACTTGAGGCCATTAATAGACAGCCTAGAAAAGTTTTCTCTGAAGAAAAATTCAATGGGAAAATTCCTGCTATTACAGATTATTATGCTGAAAATACTTTTGATTTCAGAAAATCAGATATGATCTCTGATGAAGTTAAAGAGGAATTAATTGAAGCAACTAAAGCAACATCCAAAACGAGAATACCTAAAGAGCACGCTGATCAAGTAGCTAAGGCCGTTGTTGCTTGGGCCTCTAAAAGAGGTGCAACCCATTTTTGTCACTGGTTTCAGCCCTTAACAGGAACAACTGCTGAAAAGCATGACTCATTTCTTTCTTTTAGTAAGGATGAGCCAATTCTAAAGCTTAGTGGATCTCAGCTTATGCAAGGTGAGCCTGATGCATCTTCATTTCCAAATGGTGGATCAAGGTCTACTTTTGAGGCCAGAGGATATACTTCTTGGGATCTTACTTCTCCTCTGTTTTTAAGAGAAGGGGAAAACGGAAGAACATTATGTATACCAACTGCGTTTGTTTCTTATAACGGTGACGCTCTGGATGTTAAAACTCCACTTCTTAGAAGCATTACAGCATTAAATAATGCAGCTACTAAGTTCTTACAAACTATTGGTGATAAAGATGTTACTAATGTTGTTTCAACTTGTGGTTGTGAACAAGAATACTTTTTGATTGATAAAGCTTTCTATTATGCAAGACCAGATATGGTTATGAGTAATAGAACTCTTCTTGGATCTCTTACAACAAAGAACCAACAGTTATCTGATCATTATTTTGGTACTATTCCTGAAAGAGTTTTAGCTTTCATGCAAGAGCTTGATTATAAACTTCATAGACTTGGAATACCTTCAAAGACGAGACATAACGAAGTCGCTCCTGGACAATTTGAAATTGCACCTATTTTTGAAGAGGCCAACGTGGCCGTTGATCATAACCAGCTTCTTATGGCAGTCATTAAAAAAGTGGCCCAAAAGCATGATTTCGTGGCCATTCTTCATGAGAAACCATTTGCTGGAATCAATGGTTCTGGTAAACACTTAAACTGGTCTATGGCAACAAATACAGGTGATAACCTTTTAGAGCCTGGAACTGAACCACATAAAAATCATCGTTTCCTTGCTATGGTTTCAATCGTAGTTGATGCTGTTTTTAAACATTCTAAAGCTCTTAGAATGGCGATTGCAGGTCATGGAAATGATCACAGACTTGGAGCTAATGAAGCTCCTCCTTCAATTATATCTGTCTTCCTTGGTGATACGCTTACAAAAATTTATGAAGCTCTTGAATCAGGAAGCGAATTTAATCCTATAGATCAACAGTGGCTTGATATGGGTGCTGGTCAATTGGCGGATCTTTTAAGAGATAATACAGACAGAAACAGAACATCACCTTTTGCCTTCACAGGTAATAAATTTGAATTTAGAGCTGTTGGTTCTAGTCAAAACGCAGGCTTCCCATTATCTATTCTTAATGCGGCCATGACAGATGCACTATTAAGTGCAACTACTGAAGTTGAAAAATCTCTTAAAGCTGGTAAGTCAGTTGATGAATCTCTTCTTGAGCTAATTAGAACAAATTATAAGAGATCTAAGAATGTTGTTTTCGGTGGAGACGGTTATAGTTCTGATTGGGTAGAAGAAGCTGCTAAAAGAGGGCTTCCTAACTTGAGAAATACTGCAGAAGCTCTTACTGTTTTAAAAGATGAAAAAGCAACGGCCTTTTTAACTGAAACAAACACTTATAGACCAATCGAACTTCTTACAAGATACAATGTAGCTGTTGAAAGCTACAATATGTCTAGAGAGATTGAGTTTACAACACTATCAAGAATGGTAAGACAATATGTTCTTCCAGCTGCTGTTCATTATAAAAAAGGTCTTTTAGATGTTATCAGCACTCAAAAAGAAATAGAGATGGAAAGTGTTGTTGAAAAAGATATCCTTGGTAAAGTAGATGCCCTTTTAAATAATGTTTATAAGGCCCTTAATGCGATGGAATCATCTTACAGCGACTCAGCTTCAAAAGACGAAGAAGAAAAGTCATTACTTTTTGCTTCAAAAGTTCTTCCTCTGTCAGAAGAGTTGGCCAATAGATCAAATGAACTAGAAGAGTTCATACCAGATGAATTATGGGATCTACCTTACTTTCTTGAAATGCTATTTATTAGATAAATGATAGTTAGGGCCTCGAAAGAGGCCCTTTTTTTTATTATGAATTTATTAAAAAAAACAATAATCTCTTTAATTATCGCTCTTATAGGTTTCTATCTATTTCGTTTTAGAGTGCACCCTGTTTTAGTTCTTTTTCTCGTTTTTGGTTCTTACTATTATGTGTTTAAAAAAAAGAATCATAAAAAAAGTAAGATAGAAGACGCTAAATTTAGGGACTTGTAATCGTTATACCAATATTTCTTGGTGAGATATGGCCATCAAAAAACTCTGCAACTTCAACGTGCATGCCTTTTTCTTGAAAAGAAAGAGCACGATCAAGTAAAATATAAAACTCAATAGCTCTTCCAAACCTTGATCGGATAATATTGGCCAGAAACATATCTTTGATGAGCTTTTGGTTATTTTCGGCCAAGAAGTATTGATTAAGCTCCTCATCACTATAGGGATTACCAATTTTACTTTTGGCATAACTAGCAAAATCATCCTTATATAAGGATACAGGCGCTGGCCCTACTTTAGTAAACCCCTCACTAAGGCCCTTATCAATCATAAATAAGTGCAATGTATTACGGTAAAATTTGACTCTCTTTTTGATTTCAAAATCTTCAAAGCTAACACCGAGATTTGGGCCTGAGGCAAGAGTGAGAGCATGAGTCGTAATTTCTAAACCACTGTCTTTACTATATTGGCTAAGATTGAAATGGTTTTGGGGGCAGGCCTTATGATAACAACATCCAAAATGAATAAGTGATTTCGCCTTTTTATCTAAAAATAGACTATAGATTTCATTACTTAAACTTCCACAAGTATGAAGGCCTAAAACCAAAGCATTTGAAGAGATAATCTCATTCCAATCATTTACTTTATTGGTTTTTTTTAAGCTTGAATATCCCTTGATAGGTTTCCCAATTTCAGCATGAACAAATTGAACCGGGTTTGCGTGATTTAGTGTTTGTTCTCTTAATTGACCTTTTTCAAGAAGGTTCCCATCACAATCTAGGCAATAGGCCTTTAAATTATGATGATGAGCAATACTTCGGCTTAAGTGTCCAACTCCACCTCCTAAATCAACAAGGTGCTCATATTTGTTTTTAGAATGCAGCTCCAGAACCTTAGGCAAGATACGAGAGATTTCATGGTTTTTCTTCTGCCCCATTTTAAAAGCTGTTTTGATAGGAATAGAGAAGTTTTCTTTTTTTTGAGTTACCCCACTTGTAAAAGAGCTCAAGCTCTTTACTAAGGCCATAAGTTCTTTATTCTTTAAAGGCCCTAAGTCACCTTGAGAATCAAAGCGCCAAAGCTGCTCATCACTTAAAGATTCAAGGGAGTCGATCCAGTCCTTTTTATAGGGGAATTTGGCAGGAAAAAAATTAAGGACCTCATAATTCCAAATATATTCATAAGGACGTAAAAACTCAGTAAGATTATGGAGATCCTCTTTTAACGGCATCCTTTTCACTATCAAATATAGACGCAGTAAGCAATTCTAAATTCCTTTCCAGGCCTAGGAAAAACAGTTAAAAATGCTTAATGGATATAAAAAATAAGAATATTTTGGTTTTCGGAGTAGGGGTATCAGGTGTTTCGGCCATTAAGCTTGCTAAACAAAAAGGTGCCAATGTCTTCGTTATGAGTAAAGGGGACCCTTCATCTTGGAACCTAGACGTAGAGAAAAACCTTTATAATCAAGACGATTATTCAAAGCTCCCACCGATGGACTTTATTATTCTTAGCCCAGGAATTCCTCGAGATCATGAAGCTCTTTCATTACAAAAAAAGGCCCCTATCATCTCTGAGATTGAGTTTGCTTACTACTTTTGCCAGACACCAATCATAGCGATTACAGGTACTAATGGGAAAACAACCACTGTGTCACTTCTAGGTGAGATGATAAAAAGAAGCAATAAAAAGGTCTTTGTTGGTGGTAATATCGGCGTTGCCTTTTCTGAATATGTACTAGG
>Ga0055584_100006988_pt1 | contig 11059 bp, 7 predicted proteins | sample OSDHelmetaG_FD_58716 | JGI IMG/M metagenome (GOLD analysis project Ga0055584, IMG submission 58716) | Pelagic marine sediment microbial communities from the LTER site Helgoland, North Sea, for post-phytoplankton bloom and carbon turnover... | ecosystem: Environmental > Aquatic > Marine >...
ACGCGGCCGACGACGACGACGCGGCCGACGACGACGACGCAGCCGACGACGACGACGTGGCCGACGACGACGACGCCCTGGACCCCTGCCTCGTCGACAACGACGGCGACGGCGTGCCCCTGTGCGGCGCCGACGGCGCTCCCAACACGGCCGACGACGACTGCGACGACTCGGACCCGGCGCGCTACCCCGGCAACACGGAGGTCTGCGACAACGGGATCGACGACGACTGCGCGGACCTGACCACCTGCTTCTCGACCTCGGGGCCCGACGGCTCGACGCTCTTCCTGCCGCCCACCTCGGGCGCCTCGGTCGTCGACTTCTACAACTACTCCAACGCCGGCTCGAACACCGGGGCGGAGGTCGACGACGCCATGGTCTTGTTCGTCTACGCGGACCCGACGGCCAACAGCTTCAACCTGGTCGTCCTCATCGACGGGATCGAGGACGGCTCCGGCGGCGAGACGTACGTCGAGTTCGAAGGCTTGTTCGGCACCAGCTTCCTGGTCGAGGACGACCCCGACGAGATCGACCCGAACCTGGACCTGAACTCGATCTCCGGCCAGGCGTGGGTGTTCTGGCAGTGGGCGGGCTGCTGCACCGACGGCGCGGTGTTCGGGCCGCTGCCGACGGACTACTGCGTCGACGTCGACGTTGACTACGCCGATGAGCTCGACGAGATCCTGACCTGGGACGGCGCGAACCACACGGTCGTGGGCGAGCCCGAAGAGGGCATCGTGGAGGTCTGCTCAGCCCTCTAACAGGTGGAGCAACCCGACTCCTCGCCGTCCAGCAGCGCCTGGATCGTCGATCGCACCACCCGCAGGCCGACGTTGCCGAAGAGGCGCGCTCGCCCGCCGTCGAAGATCCAGGTCGGCGACCCGTCGATTCGCAGCGTCGCCCGGCGCTCCACGGCTTCGGCGAGACGAGCCAGCGCCGGCCCGTCGTCGATCAGCCGGAACACCCGGTCCGCGGGCAGCCCGGCTTCCTCCAGCACCCGCCGCTGCTCGTCGCGTCGAGTCACGTCGACGTCGTCCAGGAAGAATCGATGCCGCAGTCCCCGCAGCGCCTCGCGGGTGCTGCCGGCCGGCACCTCGCCCGCGTCCTCCAGTTGCCGCACCCCGGCCGCCACCGCCGACGGCCCCCAGGAGCTCGCCGGCTCGTGGCGCCACCCGGCGCCGGAGACCGTCTTGAAGCCCCCGAGCCAGGCGGCCCGGGCCGTCGCGGCGACCCGCGCGTCGATGCCGCCCTTCGCCCACACCCCCGTCGAGAAGCGCGCGTCGATGCTCCCGAACACCGGCAGGACCCGGTGGCGCACCACGAGCCGGTCGCCGAACTCGGCCTGCACGGCGTCGATCTTCGGCTCGGCGACGAGCGCCCAGACGCAGAGGGGATCGGTGTAGAAGTCGGTCTCGATCGCCATGGCGTACTCCCAGGCGGCGAAGCCTACAAAGCCTGCTGGCCGTTGACTCCGCAGCGTGGGGCTGCGCCCCGCTTGGCCGATCGCTCGTGGCGCGCCTCGCCCCCGCCGTTCAAGCTCCGCCCGGAGGCAACGATGACGGTTCAGTTCTATTGGGGCAGCGGCAGCCCCTACTCCTGGCGCGTGCACATGGTGCTCGAGTTCAAGGGCATCCCCTACGACTCGAAGCTGCTCAGCTTCAGCGCGGGCGAGCACAAGAGCCCCGAGTACGTCGCCCTGAACCCGCGCGGCAAGGTCCCGACGATCGTGGTCGGCGACGACGTGGTCTACGAGTCGGCCGCCTGCCTCCGCTACCTGGAAGCGGCCTTCCCCGAGCCACCGATCTTCGGCTCCACGCCCGCTGAGTCGGCGCGCATCGCCCGGGTCATCTCCGAGTACGACGCCTACCTGGACTCGGCGACCAGCCGGCAGGTCGTGCTGCCGATCTTCTTCAACCGGGTCGAAGGCAACGAAGACAGCCTGCGCGAGGGCCTGGAGGTCCTGCACCGCGAGCTGGGCATCCTCGAAGCCAGCCTCACCGGCGACTGGCTCGCCGGAGATGCCTTCAGCGCCGCCGACATCCACCTGACGCCGGGCATCCACGCGCTGTTGCGGGCCGCCGGAAAGCCCACCGCCGACGCGTTCGACGGCCTGGGGCTGCGCGCGTTGCCGGACCGCTACCCCCGCATCGCCGCCTGGCTGGATCGCGTCGCCGCGCTCCCCTGGTTCGACCGCACGTACCCGCCCCACTGGAAGGGCTGAGAGTCCGTCGTCGCCCGCACCCCCCGGGTGCCCGTCCCCAACGCAGCGGGGATCGGGTAGAACCGCCGCCATGCGATGGCTACTTCCTGCACTCCTCCTGCTCACGGGCTGCGCCGGCGAAATCGGCGTTGCCGGCTTCGACGTGGGTCGCCTCTTCCCCGAACGCGCCGACTGGTTGTGGCAGTACAACAACGACGACTTCGAAGAGGAGTCGTTCTGGCGCTCCGTGGGCGACACGTCCCCCAACGGCGAAGCGTGGGCCACCTACCAGGTCTGGGTGTCCTCCCACGAGGACTTCCTGGCTGACGTCCAGGCCGACGCCGACGGGTGGGACTTCGAGCTCTACTTCGCCGACCGCACCGGCTCGCTGGACGCGGCTCTGGGCAGCGGTTGGTACTTCATGGGCTGGTCCGGCGGAGCCGGCGACGAGTTCAGCCTGGGCGAGCAGTTCCTGTCCCAGGACGGCCTGCCCTTCGCCATGGCGAACAGCACCAGCGGGCAGCTGCGGACGGTGACGCTGGACGGCTGGGACTTCCAGCTGACCTCGTCGCGCCAGGACGCCACCCTCGAGTTCAACGGCCAGTCCATCCGCGACTACTGGGACGTTGAGGTCGTGTCCGAGCAGGGCAGCTTCCCGTTCGAAGGCACCTACTCGATGCAGTCGGGCCCGGGCCTGTTCCAGTTCGATGCCGCCGCGGTCCGCTCCGGCGAGGACGAGCCGGCGCCGTGGCAGCACCGCCACAACGACACCTGGGAGAACGTGCTGGGGGTCCCCAATTGAGCGACGAGACCAAGTCCACGATCCAGCTCCCCAACAACCTGAAGCTGTCCATCGACGAGTCGACGGCCCAGGGGCACTACAGCAACTTCCAGGTCGTCGGCTCCAACGAGACCGAGTTCGTGCTCGACTTCGCCTACGTCCAGCCCCACCAGCCGGTCGGCAAGGTGCGCGACCGCGTGATCGTCAGCCCCAAGCACGCCAAGGCCCTGGTGCGGATGCTGTCGGAGCGGGTGCGCGACTACGAAGCTCGCTACGGCAACATCCCCGCGCCCCAGCGTCCCTCGGGGAGTGGCCTGCCGAACTGACGGGGCTGGCCCGCGCGCCCGGTGATGCGACGCCGCGGCCTTGCCGGGGTAGATGGGGACCCGGTCCGCCGGTGAATGGTGGGCGTACCCCAGGGGTCTGAACGTTCGGATGCGATTCCTCGCGCGTGCACTGGTGCTGTCGCTGCTGCTCGCCGGTTGCGCCGGCAAGGCAGAGACGGTGCGCGTGGATCTGCGGCCGGTCGTGACGGGGGTGAAGATCACGGGCGCGAAGCAGTTGAAGCCGGCGGTGCTGCGCACGGTCCTGGCCCAGCGCGCCACGCACCCGATGCACTTTTCGGTGCTCCTGACCCCGTTCTTCCCGGCCCACCACCTCGAAGGGCTGACCTGGCTCGACGACCAGACCCGCATCGCCAACGTCTACGCCCGCAACGGCCTGTTCGATGCTCGGGTGGTGTCGTCCCAGGTGCTGCCCGCCCGTGGCCTGTCCGGCAAAGAGCGCCTCCCCGACGGCGAGATCAAGTTCCGCCGCATCGTGCACGCGGTCGAAGAAGGCCCGGTGAGCACCGTTCGCCGCGTCACCGTCTACCTCCACGGAGGCCAGCCCGGCGACAAGGTGGCGTTGGCGGACTCGGTGGGCGCCGACGTGCTCGCCGCGCTGGAGACCGAGCTCGACCCCTGGTCCCTGGGCATCGACAAGGACAAGCGCTTCTCCATGGACGCGGTGGAGTCGGCGGCGCGCACCGTTCGCCGGCGACTCGCGAAGCGGGCATTCGCCCGTCCGAAGGTCGAGTACCGCGTCGACGCGTACCCCGAGGAACAGGTCGTCGACGTCCGCATCGACGCGTGGCCGGGCCGCCAGGCGGTGTTCGGGCCGACCACCGTCAAGGGCCTGACCAACGTCAAGGAGAAGTACATCTTCCGCCGGATCGACTGGGAGGAGGGGGACCCCTGGGACGGCAGCAAGGTCGCGCAGACCCAGCAGGAACTGTACGGCCTCGCGCTCTTCGGGCTGGTCGTGGTCGACATCGACTCCAACGCGGAGATCGTGGTCCGGGACGACGGCGTCGAGGTGCTGCCCGTCAGCGTCACGCTGCGCGAGAACAAGGCGGGCACGTTGACCCACGGGCCGGGCATCGGGTTCGAGCGCGACCGGGTCGACGGGCACTACAAGCTCAAGGTGCAGCACCGCAACCTGTTCCGGCTGCTGGTGCGCGGCGATCTGGACCTGCAGGCGGGCTACAAGTTCCTCGGCCCCGAAGACCACTTCCCCACCGCGACGCTGGAGACGGAGCTGTCGTGGCCTGACTTCCCGACCCGGCGGCTGAAGCTGTTCGGGGGCTTCGACATCGAGCTGGACGTCGAGCAGGGCTACAAGTTCTGGTCCCCCGAATTCGAGCTGGGCATCAACTGGTCGCCCCTGGCGAAGCTCTCGATCACGGCCAGCTACAGCCTGGGCTACTTCGACCTCTTCCTGCAGTCCGACGAGGTGCTGCGGCTGCAGGAGGAGGGGACGTTCGCCTCGGACACCGCGTTCGAGGACGGCTACTTCTTGAGTCGCCTGCGCCAGGACATCGTGCTGGACCTGCGGGACAACCGGTTGGCGGCGGGGCAGGGGATGTTCGCCCGCATCACGGCCGATGAGGCCGGCGGGCCGCTCCAGGGGCGCTTCCGCTACCTCAAGCTCACCGGCGACGTGCGCGGCTACGTGCCCCTGGGCACCGAGCGCGTGGTGCTGGCGGGGCGGGTGTGGGCCAGCTGGATCCACACCTGGGGCGACGAGACCGACGTGCCCGTCAACGAGGCGGTGTTCACGGGCGGCGACGGCTCGGTCCGCGGGTGGAAGACGAAGCACCTGGGCCCCCGGGCCGAGCAGGACCCCTGCGAACAGCGGGACTGCGTGCTGCCCCTGGGCGGAAAGCTGGGGCTGACGGGGTCGCTGGAGCTGCGCGGGAACGTGTGGGGGCCGCTGTGGCTGGCGGGGTTCGCCGACGCCGGACGGACCTGGGCCTCGCCGAGCGATCTGGCGGCGCCGAGCGAGATCATCACGAAGCTGCAGCCCAGCGTCGGCGGGGGGATCCGGTTCGAGACGCCCATCGGTCGCCTGCGGCTGGACGTGGGCTTCCACCCCGCCGCCTGGACCGACGAGGTCTTCAAGGAGCCCTACTACCGCAAGGTCGACCGCGTCCGGGTCGGGGGTCAGGGGCTGGGGCGCAACTCCGTCCAGTACAGCTCCTTCGCACCGGTCGAGCCGCCGCTGTGGAACATCCACATCGGCATCGGCGAGGCGTTTTGACGTGACCCGACGCGAAAGAGGCTTCTGGGTTCAGCTGCAGCGGTGGGCGCTGCGGCTGCTGCTTGGCCTGGTGGCGTTGGTGGCGCTGGTGGCGTTGTCGGTGCTGGCCCTGACCCAGAACGAGGCGGTGGCGGAGTTCGCGCTGCAGCGGGCGTTGCCGGTAGTGAACGAGGCCCTGCCGGGCGAGATCCGCGCCGGGGGGCTGGACGGGAACCTCGGCCGGCACTTGATCCTGACGGACGTCGAGGTGCTGGACGGGCTCGGCAAGCGGGCGGCGTTCGTGCCCCGGCTCGAGGTGGTCTGGAACCTCTGGGACCTGATCCGCATGGAGGTCAACATCGACCGCGTCGTGCTGCAGAAGCCCGACGTGCTGGTCGCGATCCGCGAAGAAGGGGGCCTCAACTGGGCGTCGGCGTTCGTGGACCCCGACGCCGAGAAGAAGCCGAAGAAGCCCAAGGACCCCAACCAGGGGCCGAGCCCGCTGTTCATCGACGTGCGCGAACTGGTCATCGAGGACGGCGTGGTGCGGGTCGAGCTGGCCAAAGGCGAGCCGTTTGCGTTCGAGGGGATCCAGCTCGCGGCGGCCTACAGCCTGGACGGGCTGACGCTGCACGACGCGGTGATCACCGACTTCCGGGCGACCACGACCAGCCCCTGGGAGCTGGGCGAGGTCGCGCTGTCCGGCGACGCGCAACTCGACGGCCTGGACCTGACCCTGGGCGACTTCGACGTCGCCTGGAAGAACAACAAGGTGCGTCTGGCGGGCACGCTCGCGCCGCTGAATAAGCTGGTGTTCGGCGTCGATGTGTCCGTCGATCGGTTCGAGCTGGCCGACGTCGCGCACTTCGCGCCGGCGGCCGCGCTGAAGTCCGCGGTGGCGGCGCAGCTGCGCATCGACGGGCCCCTGAGCGAGTTCGGGGCCACCGGGTGGATCACGACTGACGCCGGCGGGCGCTTCGACGTGCGGAAGCTGGGGCTGCGCCTGCCCACGCCCGAGGTGCCGCTGGGGCACGAGGTCGACCTGCTGCTGAGCAACGTGGACCCCGGCGAGGTGCCGGGCGTCGCCGGCCTGCCGACGCTCAACGGCGAGGTGGCGTGGATCGGCGAAGGGACGGGGCCGAGCTCCTTGCGGGGCGAGGCCCGGGTGGGGCTGCGGACGTTGGATTTCCAGGGCCTGCGGGTGGAAAAGCTGGACCTCGCGGCCCAGCTGGAGCCCGAGCTGATCGTGTCGGTGCCCCAACTGGCGGTCGAGCTCGGCGGCGGGCGCATCACGGGCACGGCCGGGGCGTCGGTGCCGGGCAAGACGTTCGAAGCGGAGTTGGCGGGGCGGATCGCCGACCTGTCGGCGCTGCAGGAGATCAGCCGCGGGGCCGTGACCGCGGGCCAGGTGGACCTGGACCTGCGGGCTACCGGCGCCTGGGGTGGGGACGTGGCCCTGGCGCTGCAGACCGACGGCGGGCTGACGGCGGCGGGGCTGGGGCTGCCGTCTACGCGCATCGACCACGCGAAGGTCGACTGGGACCTGGCCGTGGCGGTGGGGGAGGGGACCCCGTCCGTGCACGGCCCGGTCACCCTGGATGTGCACGGCGTGTCGGCGGCGGGCCAGGCGATCCAGCAGGCGGCCCTGACGGCGACTCTTGGCGGGCGCAACGCGGCGTTCGGGCTGGCGGCCGATCGCGACGAGCTGCACGTCGAGCTGGACGGGGCCGTGGACTGGGCCGATGCCCCCAACATCGCGCTGGACGCCGACCGGTTGCAGCTCGTGCTGCCCGACTGGGAGCTGGCGACCCCCCAAGGCGACGGGTTCCGCTTCACGATCGAAGACAAGGTGCTCGATCTGGATGGGTTGAGCCTGGTCGACGCGGCGGGAACGACTTTGTTCGCGCGGGCGGACTTCGATCCCGCCGGTCCGGTGGACGCCCTGGTGCGGCTGCGGGGATTCGATCTCGCCCGCGTGGACACGATCCTGGGCCTGGTCTCGCAGAAGCCCCTGGGCATCGCGGGGCGGACGAAGCAGATCGAGGTCGAGCTCACGAACAGCCTCGCCAAGCCGAAGCTGCGGGTCGATGTGGGCCTTCGCGAGGTCGTGGCCTACGACCGTCCGCCGCTGGATCTGGACGTGGCGCTGCTTGCGACCGATGGGCTGGTGTCGGGGACCGTCGGGCTGGACTCCCTGGCCGCCCTGAGGATCGGGAAGCTGCCGCTGACGCTGCGCCTCGATGGCCAGGGCGCCCCCGCCGTGCTCGCGCCGAAGGGCGAGTGGGACGTCGAGCTCGATCTGCCTCAGGGCGACATGAAGGCGCTGGAGCCGCTCATCGGGATCACGCTGCCCGAGCAGGTCGTGTCCGGGGCGTACAGCGGCGGCGTCAACATCACCGGCTTCACCCTGGATCCGTCGGTGAGGGCGGCGTTGTCGCTGTCCGACGTCGATGTCGCCGACCGGCGGCTGAACGCGCGGGTGGGGGTGCAGGTCGATGGGGGCGAGCTGTCGTTCAAGTCGAGCCAGCTCAAGACGGCCGAGGAGGGCACGATCCTGGCGCTGCGCGGACAGGCGCGGACGCAGCTGGGGCCGATGCTTCTGGCCGTGCTGGGTCCCGAGGCGACGCGGCCCGCGGCCAAGCCGATGCTGCTCGACGGCCTGGAGTTCGGCGTCGACGTGCGCAACCTGCCCATGAGTCTGGTGCACGTGGTGTCGCCGGCGGCGCGTCCGTTGACGGGGGCGCTGCGCGGCAAGGTCGACGTGGGGGGCAGCTTGGAGTCGCCGCGGCTGGACGCGCAGGTGGAGCTCCTGGACGGCAAGGCCGGGGCGTTCGAGCTGAAGCGGACCCGCATCGTGGAGGTGGCTCTGGTCGATGGCCGGCTCACGGCCGCCGTGGACCTGCAGGCCCGGGAGCGTGGGCGCATCGGGGCGACGATGTCGGTGGGGTTCCCGCTGGTGCTGCAGCCCATGACGCCGGTGGCCGAGCTGCTGGGGCAGGAGGACCTGGACGTTCAGATCACGAGCGAGGGCTTCCCCCTGGGGGTCCCGCTGGCCTTCGTCCAGGGCATGTACGACGTGAACGGCGACGTTCGGCTCGACGGCCGGGTCACGGGCAGCCTCAAGGCGCCGGTCCCCGACGTGAAGGTCCTGATCTCCGGGGCCGAGGCCTGCTACGGGGTCACGGCCACCTGCTTCCGCGACATCGAGCTCGACTCGAAGGTCCTGCCCGAGGAAGGCAACCGCGTCCTGCGTCTGCAGGTCAGCCAACTCTCGGCCATCGGCGAACCCCAGGTCTACAACCCCATCGACCGCGTGGGGCGCCCCGTGAACCGGGGGCAGCTGGGCTCGGTGTCGGCGTCGGGCTTCGTGAAGCTCGTGGACTTCCGGCCTCAGGACGTCGAACTCGACGTGCAGCTGGGGGAGCGCAAGGCCGGCCGGCCCCTGGGCTTCTGGGCCATGTTCACTGAGGAGATCCAGTTCCAGCTGCTGGGCGGGCTCAAGGTGCGCGGGGTGTTGCCGGCGCTGCAGGTCACCGGCGACATCGACGTCAACAACGTCAACGTGAACCTGGGTCAGGACGACACCTCGCGGAAGGTGGAGCCGCTCAACCTGCCCGAGGAGCTGCGAGTCCACCGGGAAACCAGCCGCCGGGGTCCCGGTGAGCGGCTCCTGGAGAACGTCGTGGCCGGAGCCCAGGAGGAGCCGTCGCTCGTCCAGGAGATCATGGCGGCCAGCGACATGGACGTGGGGGTGCACCTGACCAACAACGTCGCGGTGAAGCTCAACGTCGGCATGGTGGGGAAGGGCAACGGCGCCCTCGATTTCTTCAACGCCATCGGCAACGTGCAGCCGGACCTCGTGCTGACCGGCGACATCCGCTTCCAGCAAACCGGCGGGCGGACGCTGCTGACGGGGGGAATCGAGACGGCGCGGGGCAGCACGCTCACGGTGCTGACCAAAGAGTTCAAGCTGGTGGACGGTTCGGGGGTGACCTTCATCGGCGACCCCGGCGCCGCGCAGCTGGGGTTCGAGGCCGACTTCGTGACCGCCGACTACGGGACGGTGACGGTGGTGGTGAGCGGCCCGGCGTCGCTGCCGAAGATCGAGTTCCGGTCCGACGTGGGCTACGACCAGTCCGACATCATGTCGATCCTGGTGACCGGCAAGCCGCTGGACGAGCTGTCCGCGGCCGAGGGCCAGACGGTGTTCTCCCAGGCGGCCAACGGCCTCGCGGGCATGCTGACGAACGTGCTGGGCAAGTACGCGCCGGTGGATGCGCTCGAAGTGGACATCGGCGACGACCCCACGACCGGCACGGCCGAGGTCGGCAAGGCGATCCTGCCGAACCTGTTCGTGTCGTCGCGGTTCCGCTGGGGCGCCGACGACGACGAGAACGTGGTCGAAGGCAAGGTCGAGTGGCAGCCCGTGCCCAACGTGCGGCTGGAATTGTACGTGGGCGACAAGCTCAAGGGGGCTTTCGAGCTGGTCTTCAAGATGCGGTACTGACAGGTACCCTGAGCGCGTGAGAGCCCTGCTGCTTGTTCTGTTGTTCGCCGCGCCCGCCTGGGCGCAGGAGCCTGCTGTTCCCGGCGGCGAGGCGGCGGAGCCTGCCGCGGAAGCCGCGGAGCCTGCGCCCAAAGCCACCCCCGCGGTGACGGCGGCCAGCGTGGCCCAGGAAGCCGATGCGGTCGTGACCGAGCACTGCTCCGACGCGGCGGTGGCCGACGGAACGCAGGCGGCGCGCGCGGTGGCGACGGTGAGCTCCGTGCTGGCGCGGGTGTCCGAGGTGCACGACGCCACCGGCGAGCCCTGGTTGCTCTACTGGCGGGGCGTGCTTCAGGCGTGCATCGACCGCGAGGAGCGCGCCATCGAGGACCTGCAGGCGTTCCTTGCGACGCCCGATCCCGGGGACGTGAACAAGGCCCAGCGTGAGGACGCCGAGCGGCGGCTGAGGCGGTTGGGCGTTCGAGTCGAGGACCCGTCGGCGGCGGCTGCGCCTCCCGTGGGCGCGATCGTGGGCGGGGGGCTCCTGGGTGCGGGTGGGGTGCTGGGCGGGCTCGGGGCCTGGCAGGGCGCGCGGACGGCGGACCTGACGGCGGAGTTCGCGGCGGGCAAGCGGCCGTGGGCCGAGACCGAGCTGTTGGGCTTCGAGGCCGAGGAGACCGGGAATCGGGCGACCGGGCTGAGCGCCGCGGCCGTGGGCCTGGGCGTTGGGGGCGTGGCCGCGTTCGTGATCACGGCGGTGACGTCGAAGACCGGAGCGCCCGTAGCCGCGGTGGTCGTGCCGACGTCCTCGGGGGTTGCGCTGTCGATCGGGGGGCGCTGGTGATGACTCGATGGATGTTGGTGGCGGCCGCGCTGCTGCTCGCGGGCTGTCCATTCACCCTCGGCCCCGAGGACGTGGAGTGCGACGACAACACCCACTGCCCCGGCGACGGCTGGAGTTGTGACCAGGACCTTGGCCTCTGCGTGCAGCGGCCGGGCGACGACGACGACGCGGTGGACGACGACGACGCGG
>Ga0055584_100006989_pt1 | contig 11058 bp, 10 predicted proteins | sample OSDHelmetaG_FD_58716 | JGI IMG/M metagenome (GOLD analysis project Ga0055584, IMG submission 58716) | Pelagic marine sediment microbial communities from the LTER site Helgoland, North Sea, for post-phytoplankton bloom and carbon turnover... | ecosystem: Environmental > Aquatic > Marine >...
TAGACCCGTTCAATTTGCGCCAGGCTTTTGGCCTGACTCAGCAAATTGTGGTGAATGGCCATTTCAATTTCACCGCAAATCTTCAGATCCGAATCTACGAACCGGTCCAGCGTGTGGCTGACGATACCCTGGTTGGAGTTCTCCACCGGAACCACGCCAAAATCTGCCTCGGCGGACTCCACCTGTGTAAAAACGTCATCGATACCAGTCACCCCAAGCGCCTGTACCGAGTGGCCAAAATGCTGGTTAACCGCCTGTTGTGTAAAGGTGCCTTCCGGACCGAGATAGGCAACTTTCAATGGTTCCTGCTGGGCCAGGCAAACGGACATGATTTCCCGAAACAGACGTAGCATCTCAGCATCGCTGATCGGACCCTGATTGCGCTCCCGAACCGCCCTGAGAACCTGGGCTTCACGTTCCGGCCGGTAATAATCAACGGCATTATCGAGCTGGCCCTTTGACTTGCGCACGATGCCGGCCAGCCGTGCACGATCGCTTATCAGGGCTTGAATTTTCGCATCGAGCGCATCGATTTCCTGACGCACTTCACCCAGCGAAGCCTGTTTCCCGTTATCCGCTTCTTTTTTACTGTTTTCCATCAACCTGCTTTACTCTCAAATTCCTTCATGAAGCCTATCAGGGCTTCAATGCCTTCGATGGGCATTGCATTGTAAATACTGGCGCGCATGCCGCCCACTGAACGATGCCCTTTCAGGCTGCTCAGGCCCGCTGCCTCCGCTTCGGCGACAAACTGCCCATGTAGAGACTCATCCACTATCTGGAAGGGAATATTCATATGCGAACGGTATTCTGACGGTATGGTATTGAGGTAAAAAGAACTTTGATCCAGGTATTGATAAAAGGTATCGGACTTTTCCTGGTTGAGCTGCGCCATACGTTCTACGCCGCCATTCGCTTCAACCCACTCAAAAACCAGACCGGCGATATACCAGGCATAGGTGGGTGGTGTGTTCAGTCGTGAACCCTGCTTTTGCTGAATTTTCCACGATTGCAGGTCGGGGATACCGGCAGGCAGATCCTGTAGCAGATCTTTTCTTACGACCACCAGGGCCAAACCAGCCTGGCCGATATTCTTTTGCGCACCGGCGTAAATAACACCAAACTTATCGACGTCCACCGGTCTTGAGAGTATGTCAGATGACATATCGGAGACCAATGGCAAGTTGCTTTCCGGGGGCTCTCTAAATTGCACACCCGATATGGTTTCATTACTGGCGTAATGCAGGTAGGCAGGATCACCTTCAAGATCCCATTCGCTTTGAGACGGGATTGATTTGAACCCCGAGCCCTCACTGCTGGCTGTCAGCCGCGCAAGACCCATACGTTGTGCAGTGGCGAAAGCCTTCTTGCTCCAACTGCCATTGACAATATAAGCACCCGGCCGGTCAGGGCTGGCCAGATTCAACGGGATCTGTGCGAACTGCGTGGTCGCACCACCGGCGAGAAACAGTATTGCGTAATCATCCGAAATGGATAGCAGTCGCCTGAGACAAGCCTCAGATCTGTTCGCCAGTTCATCGAAAGCGGAACTGCGGTGGGAAATTTCCATCACCGACATACCGAGACCCTGGTAGTCCAGGAGTTCGTCACGAGCTTTTTCGAGAACAGGAAGGGGTAACATTGCCGGTCCGGCACAAAAATTGAAAATTCGTGTCATTTGATTAAATCACTCGTAAGAAAGTCGGTTTCACCGCTGAATCATAAGGCCTGTGGAGTCCATCTTCCATAGCGGAAAAAGGAAATCAGCCAGTTAATCGCACCCTGGCCGTTTGACTGCTCTCCAACTTGGCCTGATCTGACCGTCTTTTTTGCAGATCCTCAAGGTATCCGTCTTCGACGCCTGTTACATATTCACCTGAAAAACAGGAGGTGTCATACCGTGTTATACCCGGATTACCCTCACGACATGCCTCGATAAGATCATCCAGATTCTGGTAAATCAACCGGTCCGCGCCCAAAACCTTTTCTATTTCTTTTTCATCACGGCCACTGGCAATCAGCTCGGAAGGCGCAGGCATATCGATGCCGTAAATATTTGGATAACGCACGGGTGGAGCGGCCGAGGCAAAATATACTTTCCTGGCACCTGCATCCCGGGCCATTTGAATAATCTGGCGTGATGTCGTACCTCTGACGATCGAATCATCCACCAGGAGGACATTTTTGCCACGAAACTCCAGACTGACAGCATTCAGTTTCTGCCTTACTGAACGCTTCCGTTGCTCCTGTCCCGGCATGATGAATGTGCGGCCAATGTAACGATTCTTGATAAAACCTTCACGATACTTGACGTTCAAATCGTAGGCCAGCGGTAATGCTGCGGTGCGACTTGTATCGGGAATCGGTATAACGACGTCGATATCATGGTCAGGCCATTCCTTCAATATCCTGTTAGCCAGGGCCTCCCCCATACGCAAACGGGCCTTGTAAACCGAAATTTTATCCAGCATGGAATCCGGACGTGCAAAATACACATATTCAAAAATGCAGGGACTGGCGACCTCTGCATACTGGCTGACATGGGTATGCAACTCGCCATCAAGGGTGATAAATACAGACTCACCCGGCTCGAGGTCACGCATGAGTGTGAAGTCCAGTGTGTCCAGGGCGACACTCTCTGATGCAATTGCATACTCCCTGCCCTTACCAGTATCTTTATAACCCAAAACGGCAGGGCGAATCCCATGCGGATCACGAAAGCCGAGGACACCCTTGCCACTGATCATGGCAATAACAGAATATGCACCCTTGCAACGTTGGTGTACGCCATCAACCGCTTTGAACAGATCCTGCGGTTGCATACCGGCCGGGCCCATTCGGTGCAGTTCATGAGCTATCACGTTCAGCAATACTTCTGAGTCCGACTCGGTATTGAGGTGGCGCCGGTCGCTGTCAAACAGCTCCTTTTTCAATGCCGCAGCATTTATCAGGTTGCCATTATGTCCAAGCACAATACCGTAAGGGGAGTTGACATAGAATGGCTGGGCTTCATCGAGGTTATCAGACCCCGCCGTTGGGTACCTGACGTGACCGATACCCACCGTGCCCTTTAACTTGATCAGTTCTTCTTTCGAAAAGACATCGGCGACAAGACCGTTGCCCTTACACAGGCGTATCTTGTGACCATCCAGCGTGGCGATGCCGGCTGCATCCTGCCCGCGGTGCTGTAATATGGTCAGCGAATCATAAATAGAAGGCGTGACAGCCTGCTTACCGACAATACCAATGATTCCACACATTCAGAATATCCTTGCCTTAACGGGGGGTGGTCACCGGCGCATTCTACCACGCTACGCGGCAGTAACTGCGACTTGTTTTTCTGCCTGATTGTCCGGTTTCAACTCCAGGTGTTCCAGTATATAGTCTGGCAAAAATTGCGCCGACCACTCGGCCAGGGGCATCAGGCTTTGTATTGTTCTCGATGTCTGCCACCATGGATCCTGTGGCACCGGCGTGAGCCCTGCAACGAGCATGATGGCAAGTACGATCGCCAGGCCCCGTAGTCCTCCAAAAACGCCACCCAACAACCGGTCTGTGCCATCGAGCCCGGTTTTCTCGACCAGCATTCCAACCAAAAATGTCACCAGGCCACCCACTAACAACACCAATATAAAAAGACTGGCAAAGGCCAGCGAGGTACGTACTGATGGCAACTCAATGTGGCTTTCCAGTTGCATGGCCAGCACCCCGGAAAACTGAAATGCAACCAGGAATGCAGCTGCCCAGACAGCCAGGGAAAACGCCTCCTTTATAAACCCTCTTATCGCACCTACCAGTATCGAGATTGTAATAATGGCAAGCACAACATAATCGGCATACTCCATGTCTTATCTACTTATTCCTGGGTCGTTACGAACGCATCGAGATTGTGTTCAGATTTAACCTTACGCGCCAGTTCTGCCGCCTTGTCACGATCAAGCTCAGGTCCGATGCGAACTTTATACGCCATAGTGGCTGAGGAAGACACTTTTTCTGAAAACGCACTCAAACCTGCAAGCCGCAATTTAGCGACAAGGTCTTTAGCACTTTTCTCCTGACTGAAACTGCCGACTTGAACAACCCAACGCACCAGCGGATCGGAAGGTGTTGAAACCGGTGCGCTTTCATCCGGCCTCAAATCCAGCACCCGTGGGGTTAGATCTGTCATCTTTGCACTTAAGCTGGAAACGAGTAAATCAGCCTCAGATCGTTTGGCATACGGACCAACACGAACCCGGTACATACGACCGGCCGGCCGGTCCACGACATCCATAAGCACCGGTAAGTTCTCGGTCTTGAGCAGATCGGCCAGTACATTGGCGTTTCTTTCATTACTGAAACTACCCACCTGCACCAGGTAACGGGAACCCGTTTTGGAACCTTCAACGGCCTGAGTGGGTTCGAATGATTCCGGCTTCCGGGAAGTCAGGGTAATGGAAGTCACCTCTGGTGCTTTAACCACGGTATCTGCGGGTGTCTGAACCTCAACAGGCTCGACCCCGGAAGTTGCAACACTATCAATGTCCGCGGAAAGCTCCTGATTTTCAGCAATATCGATCTCCGGTTGCTGCACCGGCATTTTCATTTCGGTGTTGACAGATGCCGGATCAGGATCACCGGTTGGTGCTGATTCCAGGCTTAGTGCTTCCTCTGCATCATCATCCGTCTGTTTTGCGGCCGGCAAAGGCTTATTGGGGATACCGACCGGGAAACGGCGGGTCTCAATGGATAGTTCTTCAGGCTTCGGCGGCAATTCAATCTGGTTGGATTCGTGCTTGAGCCTGTCTGAGCGACCACTAAGCAGCATGGGTAACACGATGACCGCAAGAATAATCAATACACTCGCGCCGACCAGTCTTTGTTTTAATGCTTTATCCATTTGTTTTTCTCAAGGACTCTTTCCAGATTCACCCCCGGTGATTCTATCAGCATCATGCCCGCTGTGCTTCAAGCTGTTCTGTACCCAGAGAGTAGCAGCTGATACCGTCGAAAATGAACCGAACACCAGGATCGTCTCATTATTTTGCGCGGTTAAGAGTGCCGTCTGCAAGGCTTCATCCAGCGACCCAAATGCATTGACCTTCGCACCGGGCAATGTAACGCGTATTCGTTGTGCAAGACACTCACCGGACTGCCCCCTGGGGCCAGGCGAATCTGCGCATAACCAGCTTTGGCAAATATGACCCATGGCGAGCGCAACCGCCTCGGCTGACTTATCTGCCAACATCGCCAGAACGCAGATTATAGGTACCCGGTGGCTGTCTTCAAAAAAATCGGCCAGGGCATTAGCAGCCAGTTCGTTATGTCCCACATCCAGGAGTATCTCGGGTGATGAAAATACTTTCTGAAGACGACCTGGCACCATACAGTTTTGTATAGCCATGGATATTTCATTGGCTTTGACTAAACAACCGGGATTTAACACAAGCAGTGCAGCCAATGCCGCTGACAGGTTATCGATCTGGTATTTCCCGCCCATGGCTGGCGATGACACGGTCATGGACTGACCACCCAGCGAAAACTGCAGCAATCCGGTATCCGAAGCGGTATTTTCAACGAGGTCGAAATCTCTGCCGCGCAGGTATACTGGCGCCTGCAGGCTTGCTGCAGTTTGCAATATGGGTTTGGGAGGGCTCATCTGCGTGCACACAACCGGCGCACCTGGACGAATGATGCCGGCTTTCTCGGCAGCTATGGAAATTAGATCAGGACCAAGAAACTCCTGGTGGTCCAGGCCGATGGGCGTAATGATCGCACAATCGGTGTCGACGAGATTTACTGCGTCCAGCCTACCGCCCAAACCCACCTCAAGGACGGCACAATCCAGTTCTGACTGGCTCAATATCAATAGCCCGGCCAGTGTCGTGAACTCGAAATAGGTCAGTGAAACTTCACCACGTGCAGCCTCAACTTCTTCGAAGGCACGTACCAGGCAGCTATCGGAAACCAGGTCCCCCATGACACTGATACGCTCATTAAAACGAAAAATATGGGGGGAGGTAAAGGTACCGCAAGTCTGGCCCAGGCTGCCTAACATAGCTGAAAGATAAGCGACCGTTGAACCCTTGCCATTGGTGCCAGCCACGGTAAACACCTTGTTTGCCGGTCTCGGCGAGCCCATTCGCTTATACACTTCACCGCAACGCTCCAGACCCAGCTCAATTGCCTGCGGGTGGCGTTGCTCGAGTAAATCCAGCCACGCATCAAGGGTCATGACATTTGCTGTAGTTCAGGTGGATAAAACCTGGTGAGAATCAATTTGTAAGCAATTCACCACTGACAGGACGCGGCAGTCTGCCTCCGCTCAAAATTGCCAGCAATGAACCCAGTTCGTCACGCATATTGCGACGGTCAACAATCATGTCAACAGCGCCTTTTTGTACCAGGAACTCGCTGCGCTGGAAGCCCTCCGGCAGTTTTTCACGTACGGTCTGTTCGATAACCCTGGGGCCTGCAAAACCGATTTGTGCCCTCGGCTCAGCTACATTGATATCACCCAGCATACCCAGGCTTGCGGATACGCCGCCGGTGGTCGGGTGAGCCAGTACTGATATGAATGGAATACCCTGTTCGCTTAGCCTGGCCAATACCACACTGGTCTTAGCCATCTGCATAAGAGATAAAAGACCTTCCTGCATACGCGCGCCACCACTTGCGGAAAAACAAACCAATGGTGCTCTCATTCGCAGCGCCTCCAGACCCGCTCGTGCGAATTTTTCGCCCACTACTGAGCCCATCGAACCGCCCATAAAGCCGAATTCAAATGCGCATGTCACAATGTCGGCACCCTTAAGCTGCCCTGCCATCACGATCAAAGCATCGGTTTCCCCGGTTTTCTTTTGTGCAGCAGAAATCCGGTCTTTGTACTTTTTGCTGTCCTTGAAACCCAGGGCATCTACCGACTCAAGCTTCGCCGCCAATTCGCGTTGCTCACCCGGGTCAAGAAACTGCTTGAGACGGTTGCGCGCACTGATACGCATATGATGACTGCATTTCGGGCAAACCTGGAGGTTTCTCTCCAGCTCCGGGCGATACAAGACCGCCGTGCACACGGTACACGTGGTCCACAAGCCTTCGGGTACATTACGTTTGTTACCGCCTTCAGTGCGGATTCTTGATGGTCTGAATTTCTGAAACCAACTCATATCAATTCGTTTAATCCTGTGTGTGCCAAGGCTAACCCGGCTGAGTTCAGCACGTATTGTCCAATGACTTACGCACCGGCGCAACAAATGCTGTTGCAATAGAACAGGCATCCTCTTTATTTTGTGCCTCGGCAAGGGCCTCGACAAGAGCACTTCCAATCACCACGGCATCGGCATGTTTGGCAACCTTGACTGCCATTTCAGCATTCTTGATACCAAAACCCACCGCCACCGGCAGGTCGCTAAACTCTCTGATCTGTTTGATTGGCTCACTTAATTCTGGCGAATTCAACTGGCCTGCGCCGGTGATGCCCTTGAGAGAAACATAATAGATAAATCCATTGGCAATTTTGCTGATGTCCCTGACACGGTCGCGGGTTGTGGTTGGGGCAATCAGGCAAATCCCGTCGAGACCGGCTTCGTCCATCGAAACACCCAGGTCACCACGCTCTTCCGGTGGACAATCCACCAGCAGCAAACCGTCAACACCCGCTGCAGTCGCATGGGATGGGAATCGTGTCGGCCCAAAATGTTCAACCGGATTCATATAGCCCATCAGTACAACCGGTGTTTGATTATCATCCTGCCGGAATAACTCCACCATCTGCAAAACCCTGCTGAGGGAGACGCCTTTTTCTATGGCTCTTTCACTTGCCAACTGGATCACTGTCCCGTCTGCCATGGGATCTGAGAAAGGCACACCCAATTCAATCAGGTCGGCCCCCGCATCAACCAGTGCATGCATCACGGCCACGTTCCAATCCGGATCCGGGTCCCCGGCGGTTATAAAAGGTATTAACACCTTGCGCCCTGCCGCTTTAGCCGACACAAAACATTCTGATATTCTCTGGCTCATAAGCTCAGCCCTTCAAGTTCTGCAACGGTCTGTACGTCCTTGTCACCCCTGCCCGACAGGTTGATCAGAACCCGTTGATCCGGCCGCATCGCCGATGCGAGTTTAAAACCATATGCCAGGGCATGACTGCTTTCCAGCGCCGGCATGATACCTTCCAACCGGGTTAACTGGTGAAAGGCTGTCAGTGCTTCATCATCGGTAACACTAACGTAGTTTGCCCGGCCGGTGTCTTTTAACCAGGCATGCTCCGGCCCTACACCCGGATAGTCCAGCCCGGCAGAGACCGAATGCGTATGCCGGATCTGACCCGCATCATCATCAAGCAGATAGGTTCTGCAACCATGTAAAACACCTGGCTGGCCCGCACATAATGAAGCCGCATGCTCGCCTGTTGCAAGACCACGCCCGGCCGCTTCAACACCGTACATTTTCACATTCTCGTCGTTGAGAAATGGATGAAACAAGCCCATGGCATTGGATCCTCCACCAACACAGGCAACCAGTGCATCCGGCAGGCTGTCACAGAGTTGCAACATCTGACGGCGTGCTTCACGACCAACAATGGCATTAAAATCACGCACCATTTCGGGATACGGATGTGGACCCGCGACGGTTCCTATGATGTAAAACGTGTCATCAATATTCGTAACCCAGTCACGCATGGCCTCATTGAGGGCATCTTTGAGTGTTGCGGAACCGGATGAAACACCACAAACCTCGGCACCCAGCAAACGCATCCTGAAAACATTGATGGCCTGCCGTTGTATGTCCACATCGCCCATATAGACCCGGCAGGACTGGTTTAACCTCGCCGCCACGGTGGCCGAAGCAACACCGTGCTGTCCGGCACCGGTTTCAGCAATAACGCGTTTCTTTCCCATGTAGTGGGCCAGCAGACCCTGTCCCATGGTGTTGTTGATCTTGTGGGCACCGGTATGGTTCAGGTCTTCACGTTTCAGGTAAATTCTTGCACCACCTGCTGCCTCCGAATACCGCTGAGCATAGTAAACCGGTGACGGTCGGCCGACATAATTAGCCAGGTCCTCATCCATTCTTTGCACAAATTCATCGTCCGTCCGCCATCGACCATAAGCTTCGCGCAATTCATCCAGCGCATGTATCAATGTTTCAGATACAAACCGCCCTCCAAACTCACCATAATAGCCTCGACCGTCCGGCCACACTTGTTGCTCTTTACTCATTTTCTCTTACCATTTGCTAATTCATTCTCGGCGGTTCTTACCGCCTGGACAAAGGCATTCATCCTGGTCGCTGCCTTGATTCCCGGCTGCGTTTCCACGCCACTTGAAACATCCACAGCATAAGGTCTGACAGCATGAATAGCCTCCCCGACATTGTCCGGGTTCAATCCTCCGGCAAGCCAGACAGGCTTATCAACCGGTTTTGACAGTGACCAGTCAAACAACTTTCCGCTACCGCCACGTTTTCCCTTCGAGTGACTGTCAAGCAATAGTCCCGACGCACCCGAAAAATCACGTTCAGCCCGCTTTAGAGACTCAGCATTCTCCATTGCCACTGCTTTGAGCCACGGCATGTTGAAAAAACTGCATTCCTGCTCGGTTTCACACCCGTGAAACTGCAATATATCGAGCGGCACTGCAGAGACCACCTGCTCTATTTCAGACCTGTCCTGATCAAGGAATAAGCCTACACTTAAAACACCCCGGGGAACATAGCCACTCAACCGTTTGGCAGTGTCAATTGATATGCGTCGGGGGCTGGCGGTAAACACAAAACCGACAGCATCAGCACCTGCCTTTATCGCCGCTTCCACATCTTCAGCCCTGGTCAGGCCGCAAATTTTAATTTTTACCCTGTTCATGAAAATGGAAATGGATCCTCACGGTCCGGCAACTGGTATTTTTGATCATAACGTACATTCGTAAAACAAAGCCCCTGAGGCTCTGCTGTTACACCGCCAAGCTTACGGTCACCTCCGTGAAAAACGTCGCTAAACCACTGGCCCGATTTTTCCCCCTTGCCCACAGGAATCAGGCTACCCACAATATTTCGTACCATGTGGTAGAGAAATGCATTGGCTGTAATATCAATTTTTACAATATCTTCCTGACGGCTGACGCAGATATCAGTTATTTCACGAACCGCATGCTGGGCAGAACAGCCTGCGGAGCGAAACGCACTGAAATCATGCCTGCCCAGCAGCACCTGGGCAGCCTCATGCATCAATTGGTCATCAAGCGCTTGCCGACACCAGCCATAATAGGAAACACCAATAGCCGGTCGTACCCAACGGTTGAATATGCTGTACTGATAACTTCGGGAAAATGCACCAAAACGTGCGTGAAACGTGTCATCCACGACACGTATCCATTGGACACATACCGTTTTCGGCAGGTTGGAATTGATTCCCAGCACCCATTGCCGTTCCGTGCGTTCGGAGGGGCTGTCAAAATGAACCACCTGTCCCAATGCGCACACACCTGTATCGGTTCGACCGGCACAAATGACGGTCACCGGGTGATCGGCGACCACTTCGATTGCTTTTTCAACACTTTGCTGAACTGACGGTGCGTGACTCTGTCGTTGCCAACCGAAAAATCCGGCACCGTCGTATTCGATTCCGAGTGCATAACGCATGAATTAAACCTGCTATGGATGGAGACCGCGTAATGCCGGACTCAAGTACCCCGCAAAGTGGTGCTCTGAAAAGGCATCACTCAGAGCTCTTCCAGCATCTGCCGTGCCTCTGCCTGCTGCGCCTCGTTTCCGCTCTTAAGAACCTCGTCAAGCATAGACCTGGAGGCCTCTTTATCACCGAGGGATAAATAAGCACGCGCCAGGTCCAGTTTTATTTCAGGGTCATCATCTTCCTGAACCCCATCTTCCGCAACAGGCTCGACTTCCGGTTCGGCAGCCATTTCAGGTGCCGGAAGAATGACGGCCGGATCATCTTCATCATCCCGCGTGGGTTCTGATACTGGCTCTGGCTCTGGTTCTGGTTCCGGTTCTGGTTCTGGTTCCGGTTCCGGTTCCGGTTCCGGTTCCGGTTCCGGTTCCGGTTCCGGTTCCGGTTCC
>Ga0055584_100006990_pt1 | contig 11057 bp, 11 predicted proteins | sample OSDHelmetaG_FD_58716 | JGI IMG/M metagenome (GOLD analysis project Ga0055584, IMG submission 58716) | Pelagic marine sediment microbial communities from the LTER site Helgoland, North Sea, for post-phytoplankton bloom and carbon turnover... | ecosystem: Environmental > Aquatic > Marine >...
GTGCAGTACGCGCGGACCAAGCGTGCGGAGATCGTGTTGGCCAAGCTCTGGGCCAAGGAGCGCCCAGAGTGCTGCTTCTCTGTCATGCACCCGGGGTGGGCGGACACACCTGGGGTGAGCTCCAGCTTGCCGACCTTCCACAAGCTCACCCAGGGCGTGTTGCGGACCCCAGAGCAGGGCGCCGACACCGTAGTCTGGCTCTGCGGAGCCGATGTGCCGTCGGGTCGGTTCTGGTTTGACCGGAGAGAAGCGGATCCATTGCCCGTGCCTGGAGTCCGAAGTGAGGCGGCGGAGGAGGCGGCCTTGTGGGGTCGGCTGGAAGCGTTGCTCTAAGCGCTGCGCTTCCAAAACAGGCTCAGGCCTGTCGGAAACAGCACCACCAGCAGCGCATAGCTGAGCACCGTGGCGTCGATGATCGGGTCGGAGAAGGCGGTGGAAGCCAGCAGAATGGCGACCGCGACGTTGCGGGTCACCGCGACGATGCTGGCGCTGCGCGCGGAGGCGACTCGGGGACCGCCGGCCCAGTAGCCTAAGACCAGGGCCAAGGTGCTCAAGCCCAGCATGGCCGCCCAGGTCTGTGCTTGGATTTCCAGTAATGCGCGTCCCTTGAGCACCAGCAACAGGACGGTGATCGCCGCAAGAAGCAGGTTGGCCAGCAGAGTGGTTGGACCCGCCAACTTGGCCGCCAGCTGGGGTCTCTTCAAGCGCACGAGCATGCCCACGCTTAGTGGGAGCAGCTGGGTGACGAACAAGGCCAAGGCGATACGGAGAGCCAAGGGTCCGCTTGGCACATCCAGGTCTGCGGCAAGGGCCACTGTTGCAGGGGTTGTGAGCAGTCCCATGGCGGGTAGGAGCAGGGTCATGGCCACGGCTTGGGGCAGATCGGAGCGCGCTTGATTGGCGTACAGGGCTGCGGTTGCTCCCCCTGGGGCGGCCGCGACCAGAAGGATGCCCACGCCCACTGCGCTGGGCAGGTCCAAGAACACGAGGGTGGCCCAAGCAGCCATGGGGATGGCGACCAGGTTTACCGCGATGCTCTTGAGGAGCAGGCTGCGGTCTTGGGTCACCGCCTTGAGCTGCCCCAGCTCCAGCTTGAATCCCGCCGCGAGCATCATGACCACCACCATCCAGGCCGCTGCGATGGCCTGGATGGTGGCGACGGTCACTGCGCTCTCCTGGGGCAGCGTCGGTCAGAAAGACCGAATGTTCACGCTGCTGTTGGTCTCGATGATGACACGGACCTCGCCGTTTCCGCTGACTCCGGCAAAGTAGCCGGGGCTGGTGGCGACCCGACCAAAGCCAAAGTCTTCGATGGCCATCTCGGCCTCTGGGTCGCCCCAGACGGTCAGGTCGTATCCGCGGCTCCAAGGCAGCTCCAAGTCGACGGGGCCGTCCGCGATGATGTGGATCACGTCTCCAGGGCCCGGAGCCAGGGATGCATCTACCTGGTCGGCTACCACTTCAAGGTTGCCGCTGACGTTGAAGAGCTGGACGCGGTCCGCCTCCATGTAGTGGTCACCGGAGAGGCCTTGAATATCCAGGTCGCCGTTCCGAAGGACCCAGTCGCTGACCACGCCGCTGGGGCCCATGAGGGTCAGGTCGGTGCCTGCGTTCCAGCTCAAGCTACGGGCCCATGCCTGGGCGGTGGCCCCTTGGCGGTCCAGTCCCCAGGTGTTTCCGTCCTCTCGAGCGACGGCCTTTTCTGGGTCTGTGGAGGCGCCCCATGAGCGCACCTGCATCTCCAGATCGCCGTAGCCGCCCAAGTAGGTCACATCGCCAGCCTGCACATCAATGTTGATGGCGGTCAGGCCCATGCCGTCCACGAACAGGGCGTCTGTGGACTCGTTGACGTTGCAGGCGATGAGGAAGGGCAAGAGGCTGAGCATGATGAGTTCCTGTCTGCCCATCAAGACGCAGCGGGCGGACGTTCCTTCATTTTTCGGATCGCTTTTTGGAAAGCCTGCCCTGAAAGTGTCTGGGCACGCCCAGTCCAGAGCCTGGGTAGTGGCGGCGATTGGCGCCTCTGCAGGCGTAGCCCTGCAGGAAGAGGCGCCGGCTGGTGCGCCCCGTGTTGGGGCCGCTGCCGTGGATCAGGAAGGGTCCAAACAGGGCTGCGTCACCAGGGGCCAGATCCAGGTGAACCGCACGACTCAGGTCCAAGTGCGCCTCCGGAATCCGACCGGTCTCGGGGTCGGCCACAAAACCCAGGCGGTGGGAACCTGGCAGGACCTGTAGCCCGCCGTTGTGGGCCCCCATGGGGTCTACGGCGACTGCGATCTGAACAAAGCTTCCCCGTCCGTTAATGTCTCTCCAGAGAGGGCTTCCATAGCGGCGATTGGAGGCATCCTGGTGCCAGGAGAATCCCACCCCATCCCCGGGCAGCTTGAAGTGGGCCTGCTGAATGAGCTGGTCCATCTGCAAGGTCCCCAGGACGCTGGCGGCAAGGGCTAAAAACGCGGGATCGTCCCCCAATAGGGCCAGCGGCGCACTGGCGGCTCCGGCCCACACCACCCGATGCAGTCGAAAGGGATCCCAGCTGCGCACGAAATGCGCTTGGTGCGGGTCTTGTGGGTCGGTGGGCGGAAGCTCCTTGGCCAGGGCCAGTACGTCGGAGAAGGCCTGCTGAAGGTCCAGGACCTGAGCCGGTGGCAGAAGGGCGCGAATGTGCAGATAGCCTTGCTCATGCAAGGTCTGCAGCTGCTCTGGGTTGAGTGCCGGGCTCAGAGCTGCCCCCCGGCAAAGTAGCCGTTTCCACCGATCCAGAACTTGTCGCCTTGCAGCGCCACCCGCTGCAGGTCGGCTGGAAGGTCCACGTCCATCTCCATCCAGGTGCGCCCAGCGTCCAAGGTGACCAGGACAAAGCCACCCTTGGCCGTTGGGGGGTAGCGGTCGCCTACGGCCAGGCCAAGCCTTCCGTCGGCAGAAAAGTCCACGTCCCGCACGATGTCGATCTCTGGGCTTAGAGGGATGGAGGTCCAGTCTTGGCTGGTACCCACAAAGAGAAAGCCGCTGGCCGAGGCGCCAATCTCTTGGTCCCGGCCGCCGAGCACCCAGGTCTCGCCGTTGTCTGGGGTGGCCATGGCCCACGCCTCCCCGATGTGACGCTGGCTGATCTCCTCGCGGTTCATGTGCCAGAACTCCGCGTCGGGGTGGGCGCTGGGCCTGAAGAACATGGGGGGCTCGGCGATGTTGCTGCCGCTGCCCACAAAGCCCTGGGCAGTGGACTCCAGACGCATGACCTGGTGCGCTGCGTAGCCGTCATCCTCCAGGTTGTCGTCTTCCCAGTAGCGCTCCTCTTTGGTCCAGCTCTGCCCGTTGTCGGAGGAGGTGGTCAGGTCGCCGATGGTGTTGGAGAAGACCATCAATCGGCCAAAGCTGTCTTGGGCCACTTGGCCGCAGTTGGAGATGTACACGGCGTTGTCCTGGTCCGCGTTCTTGCCGTAATAGAGCAGGTCGGTCCAGGTGCTCTCGTCGTCTTGGCGAATCAACAGAGCCCCCTCTCTCTTGCCCGCGTAGGCATGACCGCAGACCATCAGCCGGCCTTGTCTGTCCTCGCGCAGGTCAAAGACGTAGAGATTGTTGCCAGGCAGGATCTCCTCAAAGCTGGCGCCGTCGTCTTGGCTGTGGTGCAGTCCGGCTCCATTCCCACAGCCCACCCAGCCTTGTCCTTCTCGAGGGAAGTAGAGGCTGTAGATCGGGCCCACGTTCGCGCAGGGATCGCCCAACTCAGCGAAGGAACTGGGGTAGTAGGGGGTCTCGTTCCAGGCTGTGTCAAGGGGCGCAAAAGAATCAGCGCTGTCCACCACGACCCCGTCTGGGTCAAGGACGGTGCTGTTCCACTCAACCAGGAAGCAGCCGTTCATGGACAATGCGGCAATCCAGATGAGTGCGAGCAAGAGGTTCCCCAGGTGTGTGCGCTTTAGGGCGCTGTCTTGTCATGATGACAGGCCATGAAGAGAACTGCTGGGTAGATTCTTTATTCGACAGAGAGCGACCTGTTTCGGGGTCATAATCTCACCACAGATGGAGACGACACAATGACCCTGCGCGCGTTCACGGTATCGACCCTGCTGCTCATTCCCAGCCTGGCTTATGGCACTTGGAACCTGGAAGGAAAGAGCAAGATCACCTTCCATGCAGACGGGCCCGCGGGTTTTTCGATCGATGGGGCCAGCCAGGAGTTCAGTATCACCGAAACCCAGGAAAGCCTTGTGTTCTCGGTCCCCGTGAGCTCGATCAGCACGGGCATTGATCTGCGCGATGACCACATGCGCACGTACGCGGAGGCGGAGACCTACCCCACGGTGACCCTGACCCTCCCCAAGGACCAGCTCAACTTCCCCGCCCAGGGCCAGAAGAAGAGCGTTGGCATTGCGCAGGGTACCTTCAACCTGCACGGCGTGGACCAGCCCGCCAAGATCAAGTACGCGATGAAGACCGAGAAGGCGGGGGTGAGCTGGGTGGCCGGCTTTGGTTTCAACACCGAAGCGCACGGCATTGTTGTGCCGGACTACATGGGCGTGACCGTTGACCCAGCAATGAGCGCCCAGGCCAAGTTCACGATCGTTCCTGCGGAGTAAAGTAGGTCCATGCTGAAACGACTGACGGCCCTGGCGGTGATGCTGCTGGGTCTCTTGCTGACGCCCAACACCGCCCATGCCTACGCTTGGAGCGTCAACCATGGCTACACCACCTGTGCGACATGCCATGCGGATCCCGGCGGCGGTGGCTTGCTCACCGACTACGGGCGCGCCCAAGGCGAGGTGTTCATTCGAACCCCCTGGGCGGAGCGTGGCGCGGACTGGGAACCCGGCAACGCCGCTCAGTTCGCTTTCGGCGCGGTAGAGCTGCCGAAGTGGCTGCTCACCGGTGCGGTCGTTCGTGGCGGCCCAGCCCGTTTGAGCACCCCGGATACCGCTCCGAGTGTCTTTCCGATTGTGATGCAGGCCGATCTGCGCGCCCAGGTCACTGTGGGCAGGGTTCGGGCCTATGGTTCTTTGGGAGCACTTCCAACGGGGGCCGCGGAAGAGGCCAGAGTGTTACGAAACGACACGGTCAACCTGTACTCACGTGAACACTGGCTGGGTGTGGATGTGAGCGGCGACCTGATCCTTCGGGCCGGTCGAATGGCCTTGCCCTTCGGCAACCGCATCCTGGAGCACAGTGCATGGGCGCGCACCTCCACCCGCACGGACATCAACGCCGATCAGCAGCACGGGGTGAACGCGCACTATGGAAAGGGCGACTGGCGTGCCGAGGTGATGGGCATCGCGGGCAACCTGCAGCTCTCTCCTGCCGGCTACCGGGAGCGCGGCTACTCGGGCTTGGTGGAGTACTCCATCGGACCCAAGCTGGTGGTGGGCGCAAGCTCGCTGCTCACAGTGGCTGAGCTGGACATTCAGACCTTGGAGCCGCGCACCCGACAAGCCCACGGGCTGCAAGTGCGCAGCTCTCCTGTGCAGGGGCTGGCCATCTTGGGAGAGGGACACTTGCTGGTTGACGCCAGCGATGGCAGCGCGCCCAACCTGGGATCCACCGGCTGGGTTCAGGCCGACTACGAGATCGTCCAAGGCGTGCATGTGGCGGCTGCCGGAGAGTGGCTGCAGCAAGACGTGGGCACATCTCTTGGAGGGTGGGGCTCGGCGACTTGGTTCTTTGCCCCCAAGACCGACCTAAGGGTGGACTACATCCACAGGCAAAACGCCAGCTTAAGCGGCCGCACGCCCTCGCACATGGTGCTTGGTCAGCTGCACTTCTCACTTTAGGAATGACGATGTTTTGGATTCTGAGCGGCGCGGTACTGGCGTCGGGCAACTACCCTGGCACAGTGGCCGAAGAGCTGACTGTGGATGCCCCGTCCTGTGGGGTGTGTCACGTCGGCGTGACCACCTTGGGCACGGTCACCACCCCCTTTGGAGTGTCCATGCTGGACGCGGGCTTGGTGGCGTCGGACCCGGACAGCTTGATCGCCGCTCTGGCAACCCTGGAGAGCGAGGGGACCGACAGCGACGGGGATGGGGTGGGGGACATCGATGAGTTGATCGACGGGACAGATCCCAACGGCACTGGGGACCGTGTAGAAGGACCCAACTATGGCTGCGTGGGCTCTACTCGGCCAGGCAAGCCCAAGGCCATCGCGACACTCTTGGCCCTGTTGGCAGGGGTCTTGTTGCGCAGCGGGGGCGGTCGTGCGCGTCGATAGGCTGGCGGAGCTGTACGCCGGCGTTAGACTCTGACTGAATGGTCATTCAGTTTGGAGTCGCCCATGGCTGACAGCCCCTATCCGCACCTGCTCGAGCCCCTCCAGGTCGGCTCCATCACCCTCAAGAACCGTGTGCTCATGGGCTCCATGCACGTGGGCCTGGAGGAGGACTGGAACTACGACAAGATGGGGGCCTACTTTGCTGAGCGCGCCAAGGGCGGCGTGGGCTTGATGGTGACGGGGGGGATCTCGCCCAATCGCCAAGGCTGGCTCAAGCCCTTCGCGGCCAAGATGAGCAACCAGATCGAGGTGCGCCGCCACCGCACTCTGACGGACGCTGTGCACGAAGCAGACGGTCGCATCGCCATGCAGATCCTGCACGCCGGTCGCTACGGCTACCACCCGATCAGCGCCGCTCCCAGTGCCATCCAGTCACCCATCACACCCTTTGGACCCTTCGCGCTCAGCAGCCGCGGCGTGGAGTCCACCATCGACAACTTTGTGCGCTGCGCTCAGCTCGCCCAGGAGGCTGGCTACGACGGCGTAGAGATCATGGGCAGCGAGGGCTACCTGATCAACCAGTTCATCGTGCGCCACACCAACAAGCGCACCGACAAGTGGGGTGGCGAGTACGAGGCGCGCATCCAGTTCCCCCTGGAGATCGTTCGGCGTACCCGGGCCGCGGTGGGTCCCGACTTTGTGCTGATCTTCCGCCTCTCCATGCTGGACTTGATTCCCGACGGCAGCACCTGGGAAGAAGTGGTCATGCTGGCCAAGGCGCTGGAAGAAGCTGGGGTATCCATTATCAATACCGGTATTGGATGGCACGAGGCACGGGTCCCTACCATCGCGACGATGGTGCCGCGCGGCGCCTTTACCTGGGTCACCCGCAAGCTGAAAGGCGAGGTGAGCATTCCTTTGGTGACCTCGAACCGGATCAACACCCCAGAGGTGGCCGAGGAGATCCTGGCCCGAGGCGACGCCGACATGGTGTCTATGGCCCGACCCTTGCTCGCAGACCCTGACTTTGTGAACAAGGCGGCAGCCGGAAAATCCCAGAGCATCAACACCTGCATTGGCTGCAATCAGTCGTGTCTGGACCACATCTTCTCCAACAAGCGGGCGTCTTGTCTGGTGAATCCAAGGGCCTGTTTTGAGACGGAGTTGCCCAAGCCAACTGCCCCCCGTGGGCTGAAAGTGGCCGTGGTCGGTGCCGGCCCAGGTGGACTGAGCGCCGCGTGCGAGGCCAGTGAGATGGGCCATCAAGTCACGCTCTATGACGCTCAGGATGAGATCGGCGGGCAGTTCAACCTGGCCAAGCAGATCCCCGGGAAGGAAGAATTCTACGAGACCCTGCGCTACTTCAGCGGCCGCCTGAGCGATGCCGGAGTGGACGTAAAGCTGGGCCAGATGGTGGGCTTAGAGGAGCTCCAAGGCTTTGATGCGGTGGTCTTGGCTACTGGGGTCAAGCCGCGGGAGCTGAGCTTTGATGGGGCGGATCACGCCAAAGTGCTTTCTTACGTGGACGTACTCAAGGGCGCACCGGTCGGCGAGAAGGTGGCCATCATTGGGGCCGGTGGAATCGGCTTTGATGTGGCCGAGTTTTTGACCCATGTGGACCATGGCCAGGGCCCCAACCTGGAAGACTTTCTCTCGGAGTGGGGCATTGACGAGACCCACCAGACCCGCGGCGGGTTGGTCCCGGCCAAACAGGCCAGCAGTCCCCGCCAGATCACTCTGATGCAGCGCCGAAAGGGAAAGCTGGGCGCGGGTCTGGGCAAGACCACCGGCTGGATCCACAGGGCGCAGCTCAAGAAACGCGGCGTGACCATGCTGGCCGAGGTGGCCTACGACAAGGTGGACGACGCGGGTCTGCACATCCAGGTTGCGGGCGAGTCCCAGGTCCTGGACGTGGACCACGTGGTGGTGTGCGCTGGGCAGCTCAGCTTCGTTCCCTTGCTGGAGCCCCTTGAGAAGGCTGGGGTCAAGGTGAAGATCATCGGCGGGGCCAAGCTGGCCGCTGAGTTGGACGCGCGCCGGGCCATCCGGGAAGGGATGGAGGCCGCCATCGCTCTGAGCCAGTAGTGGCGAGCCCTTCAGCGGAAAGACATCCATCGTTTTTCGCATTTCCGAGGGGGAAGAGGACCATTAAATGGGGCGCGGCCCGTCTCTCCACGTCTTTAGTTTCAAAGGAAAATAGGCTTGATCAAGAACCTCTCGGCCCTTGTTCTTTCCCTCAGCATTCTATTGCTCGCCTCTCCAGCGGCACAGGCGCAGGAGGCGGATACCCAGGACTTTCAGACCTGGACAGCGGTCCTTGGCACGGCCGAGGTGCCTGCGGAAAATCTGAATCTAAAGCTGTGGTTTGATGGGCACATGCGTCGAGGTGGGCCTGGCACCACCCTGATCCTCCGTCCCGGGCTGGGGTATGAGCTGACCCCCTGGCTGAGCGTTTGGGCTGGGTATGCTTGGGTGCCGGTCTACTCCGATCCCTCCGGCTCACGCGTGGACGAGCACCGTGCCTGGCAGCAGATTATCGTGAAAAAGTCGTGGATCAACGGGCGCTTGAACGCGCAGTCGCGGACGCGCTTTGAGCAGCGCTTCCACGAGAGCTCAGAGGCGACGGGGCTGCGTGTGCGCCAGTTTGCCCGCGTAGATTTCCGCAACCACCCCAACACACCCTGGGGTGTGGCGCTCTGGGACGAGCTCTTCTGGGGTCTAAACGACCCCGGCTTTGCAGCCTCGGGCTTTGACCAGAATCGTCTGTTTCTGGGGCCGACTTTGCAGGCCCGTGAGGGACTGCGGATCGAGGCCGGCTACCTCTGGGCTCGTTTGGAGCGCCAAGAGACCCTCCTCGACCAGCACGTCGCCGCCGTGAACTTTTTTGTGGCCTTCTGAGCCCTTCCTGCGATCGAATCGCGGCGGCTGTGGGCGATCAGGACCTCAGTCAGCCTTGACCGAGTCGACCTGGCCCTGGCCTTTTCCGATCGCCTTGGCTCCGATCTTCTCGGCGTCTTCGGGGTAGCGCGCGTCCACGGTCACGGTGATGGTCACGGTGTGTGGCGTGGGCTCTCTGTCGGCCTCGAAGTGCGCCGTCAGGTCCGCGTCGAGCTCGGCGTCCACCTTGCCCATGGCCATGCCCTGGCTGGCAATGCCGTAGACCTTGCGGGGCTTGATCTCCACGCCGGGCAGAAAGGTGCCTTCGACGGCGATGCCGGCCACGTCGCCCACTTCGTAGGTGTTCGTGAGGTTGGCCACGATGGTGCGCTCGCCTTGGACGGGACTCTCGAAGGTGTAGATAAAGAGCTGGTCGGTCTTCTCGTGGGCGGCCTTGGCCGTGACCTTCATCGCGTAGACGGGCATGGGGGTCTCCTTTGGCGGGCCCTATACCCCCTCATGGATGCCCTGGGTACACTGGCCGGGATTCGGAGCTCAACACATGTCCATCGTGCCGCCCATCAACCCCACCATCGCGGCCATGCCCGGCTCGATCTACAGCGGGCTCACCCAGCGCTTGGCCCAGTTTGACGGCGAGACCTACCCCCTGCACGTCGGCGACACCTTCATGGCGCCTCTGCCGGCCGCTCAGATGGAGGCCCAGCGGGAGGCGGATCACCCCGGCCTACACCGCTACACCCCGCCCCAGGGCCTACCTGCGCTGGTGGATGGGTTGACCGGATCCCTGCGAGGCAAGGGTCTGGCCATCGAGCGCTCCGGTGTCTTGGTCACGGCGGGCGCCACGGCCGGCTTGGCCGCAGTGATGGGCGCTCTGTTGGTTCCAGGCGACCAGGTCATGATCTTGGCGCCCTTTTGGCCCTTGATCCGGGGACACGTGCGCTGCTTTGGCGGGGTGGCCGTGGAGGTGCCTTTCTATGATCGGGTGCAGAGTATTCAAGACGCGCTCTCGGCATTGGATGCCCATTTCTCGGGTCGCACCAAGGCGCTCTATGTGTCCAGTCCCAGCAACCCCACGGGGCGGGTTCTCCCCGGGGACTGGCTGCAAGCCATCGCTGAATGGGCTCAGGCCAAAGGCATCTGGCTCCTCTCCGATGAGACCTACGAGCACTACGTCTATGAGGGTGAGCATGTCCATCTGGCGCGCTTTGCTCCCGAGCGCACCATCACTGCCTTTTCCTTCTCCAAGGCCTACGGCATGGCGGGCAACCGGGTGGGCTACTTGGCGGGTCCGGACTCCGTGATTGCGGAGATTCAGAAGGTGAGTACCCACACCTACTACTGCGCGCCTCGGGCCGGCCAGGCGGCTGCGCTTGTGGCGTTGGAGCACGGGGCCGGCTGGATTGCCCATGCACGCGGGCAGTATGAACAGGCCGGTCGACGCGTGGCAGGGGTCTTGGGTCTGCCCGCTCCCCAGGGCAGTACCTTCCTGTTCTTGAACCTGGAGGGGCGGCTGGATGCCCGTGGGGTGAACGGCTTCCTCTCGGAGCTGGTGGAGCATGGTGTGCTCATGGCGCCAGGGCCCAGCTTTGGACAGGACTATGCCCAGTGGGTGCGCCTCTGTTTCTCATCCGTGACCCCGGATCAGGCCGAGCGGGCCGCAGGGATCGTGAAGGCTTGCTTGGGTTGAGGGGCTACCCGATGCTTGGCGCGGTAGAGTCACACCATGTTCATCACCCTGCTCCTCGCTTGCGGCGCCGACATCAAAGGCCCCCTCCAGTCCACCCTGCTCACCGCACAAGGGATGGCTCCGGACCGAGTCACGGCCGGTGTGTGGTTGCGGGACGCCGATGGGCGCGGCGTGGACGACTGGGACCTTGGCGAGCTCACTTTGAGTGAGGCAGGAGAAGACGTCTCCCCAACCTGGTTCTCGGCCCAAGAGATGCGGGTTGAAGCACCC
>Ga0055584_100006991_pt1 | contig 11057 bp, 6 predicted proteins | sample OSDHelmetaG_FD_58716 | JGI IMG/M metagenome (GOLD analysis project Ga0055584, IMG submission 58716) | Pelagic marine sediment microbial communities from the LTER site Helgoland, North Sea, for post-phytoplankton bloom and carbon turnover... | ecosystem: Environmental > Aquatic > Marine >...
AACTACGAATACGAAAGTATCGCGCTGCCTTTTTTAAAAAACCTTGGCCAGGCAATCTATGAGGTCGAGCTCAAACGGCAGCGTGACTACAAACCTGATTTAAGTCGATTTCGTTTTCCTGACAGGGACTATTGAATGCGGCATTACCAAACCCAAGGAGCGGCTCGCGGCGGTCTGGCACAACTGGGAATGGTTTTCCGAACGTGTGTTTGGCGAAGAGATAGAAATGCCGGGTTTTGAGTCTGAAAAGGACGGCGAGGCAGAGTCAGACTGAATTGTCTGTATCGTGAGGGGCTGAAAATCGGATTCAGCCCACTTGCATCAACAACTCCGATTCGAACACAATGGGCTGTCAATTTTCGCATAACCCCCCACCTGGAGACTTCCTTTTGGCTAATGAATTTCGTTATTTATTTCTGCGCTTTATGATTTCGTTGGTCATTCTTACCGTCGCTGCCTGCACCCGGCAAACCAGTCCCTCTGAAACCGCACAACCGGAAGCTGATCAAATGTTGACTCTCGAGGCCATATTTAAAGACCACAGTTACGACCCAAAAGAACCCGGACAAATCCGATGGCTAGACGACGGTAGTGGCTACACAGCGCTGGAGACTGTTGCGGAGTACCGAGATGTAGACCCCGAACGGGACGAGGAAGATGAGATCATCAAGTGGGCGGAAGATATTGTCTTCTATGACCCGGAAACACTGGATCGCAGCATCCTGATACCCGCATCTAAGTTGACACCCGGAGATGCAGAAAAGGCATTGACCGTTGATGATTACATCTGGTCCAAGGATCGCAGCAAGTTGTTGATCTACACCAACAGCGTCAAGGTATGGCGTACCAAGAGCCGTGGTGATTACTGGATGCTCGATGTGGGTAGCGGCGACCTGTGGCAACTGGGTGGCAGCGAGGCGGAAGAAAGCACCCTGCAATTTGCCAAGTTCTCACCGGATGCCACCCGTGTGGCCTATGTGCGCGAGGACAATATTTATGTTCAGAACCTGGAAAGCCGCAACATTCAACAACTGACCACCGACGCCTCCGATACGATCATCAATGGGTTATTTGACTGGGTTTATGAGGAGGAATTTCACGCCAAAGATGGATTCCGCTGGAGCCCGGATGGTGAAATGATTGCCTATTGGCAGTTGGATACCAGCGCAGCCCAGGACTTCATGATGATCAACAACACCGACGGGCTTTATCCGGTGGTCACGCGCTTCCCTTATCCGAAGGTGGGTGAAGAGAATTCAGCAGCCCGCGTGGGCATTGTTTCACTGGCAAGCAGAAAGACGGTATGGGCAAAGCTGCCCGGTGTGGCCAAAGATATGTATATACCGCGTATGGATTGGGCCAACGGCAGCACACACATCCTGGTGCAGCACCTCAACCGAAAACAGGATACCAATCATGTCTACACAGTAGCCGCAGCCAGCGGCGAGGCAACCACCATACTGATCGAACGCGAGCAGGAGTTTCTTGAAGTCTACGATGACATCACCTGGCTTGAGGAAGCCAATGCCTTTGCCTGGATTTCCGAGCGCAATGACTGGCGGCACATTCACCGGGTATCGGCCGATGGCGAATCCATTGTTGACCTGACACCGGGTGAGTTTGATATAACCGAAATGGAGGCCATCGATGAAAAAGGTGGCTGGCTGTATTTCATTGCCTCGCCGGAGAATATCTCACAACGATACCTCTACCGCAGCCGTCTGGACGGCTCGGGTGAAATGCAGCGTATCACTCCTGATGAATACAGCGGCATCAACAGCTACCAGATGTCAAAGGACGCACAATGGGCGATTCATACCCACTCATCTTTTACACAGCCTCCGCGGACCCGGCTGATCTCACTACCAGACCACAAAACCAGGCAGGTCGTGGAAGACAACCAGAAGTTGATCGACAAGATGAGTAAAATCACCTTGGGTGACCACGAGTTCTTTCAGGTTAAGGCCCGCGACGGCCTGGTGCTGGATGGTTTTATCATGCGACCACCCGGTTTTGATCCGGGCAAGAAATACCCCATCATCAATTTCGTCTATGGCGAACCCTGGGGTCAGACCGCACAGGACAACTGGTCCGGTTCCAGGCACCTTTGGCATATGCTGATGACACAACATGGCTTTATCGTTGCTACGGTGGATAACCGCGGCACCCGGGCACCTCGCGGAAGAGCCTGGCGCAGATCATTGTATGGTGCAGTCGGTGTGCTGGGTTCCCGCGACCAGTCCGATGCACTCAAAGCCATGGGCGAACGCTGGAGTTACATCGATACAGACCGCGTTGGCATCTGGGGTCATTCGGGTGGTGGCTCGATGACCCTGAACATGATGTTCCGTTATCCTGCACAGTACCACGCCGGTATATCAAGAGCACCGGTCACCGACCAACGACTCTACGATTCCATCTACCAGGAGCGCTATTCCGGTTTACTGGATGAGTATGAAGAAGGTTACCGTGAGGGCTCTCCGATTAACTTCGCCTCACAACTCGAAGGCAAGCTACTGCTGATACACGGCACCGGTGATGACAACGTACATTACCAGGGCTCGGAACGGCTTATCAATGAACTGATAAAACACAATAAACAATTTGAGTTTATGGCCTATCCGAACCGCAGTCACAGTCTCAAAGAGGGTGAAGGAACACAGTTGCATCTGCATACGCTGATGAAAGATTTTTTTGAAGAGCATCTAAAGAACTAGCGGTAACGGGAAGATTCCGGTCAGCACCTACGGTGACAGGGCCCTGAGGCCTTGCCACCTGATGTTTTAAAACTCGCCTGACAGGACTTCTAACTAACCGCACGCGGATCGTTTCTCCCATACTGATCGTGGCTTGAAACCCAATCCAGTGACGAAATCGCGGCTGCCAGTGAGATTTCACCTGCGAGTACCGTGCCGGCTATGATCTCGGCAAACTTGTTGACCTTGCCAACACCTTTACAATCCATCGCCTGCAGGGCTTCGGACTGTGTCGGCAGACCGGTTCCACCACCGCAGGTTGCAACAATCAACGAGGGTAAAGTGATGGACATGTAAAGATCCTTTTCAGGGGTCAGTTCCGAGTAAAGCAAACCCATGGAAGACTCCGCGACATTGGCCACGTCCTGCCCTGTCGCTATGAACACAGCGGTTATCGCATTGGCGGCATGGCAGCCATTGTTATTTGCACCGGATAGCATGGTGCCGATATTGGCGACCTTTCCATGGAAATAAAGCGACTCGGTTTCAACATCCATGACCTCCAACAGGACATCACGTTTGACCATGGCTTCGGCAACGACACGCTTTCCCCGGGTTTTCATCATGTTAATCATTGACGCTTTTTTGTCGGTGGCAAAGTTTGATTCCAGGAAAAAGCGCTTAACGTCTGCTACTTCACAATTTTTCAATATCCAGTTACAGGCTGCGAAGGTCGCCTTGCCGACCATGTTCATACCCGCTGCATCACCAGTTTTGAAATTGAAACGCAGGTAGACAAATTTACTTGCCAGATAATGATCGATGTAATCCAGCTTAACAAAAGGATCAGTAGCTTCAGCCACGACCTTTATTTCCTTACTGCTTACCTTGATCCATTCCGAAAACCGGCGCGCCGAGACTGCATCATCGAAGATAAAGACAGGTGCACGCTGCATGTTATCGCCAACTACCGTGCATTTGACCCCGCCACTGCGGTGCAACACCTTCATTCCGCGGTTATAGGACGCCACCAGCGTGCCTTCGCTACAGGCGAGTGGAACATAGAATTCACCCTGCGCGTGTTCCCCGTTCACCAATAATGGTCCAGCAAACCCAAGCGGCACCTGGGCTACACCGGTAAAGTGCTCAATATTTCCCCTGGTAACGTGCGGGTCGAAGAAATAAGAGGCCGTGTGTTTGAGTACGGCACCGGTTTTTTCCCTTATAAAATCCTGACGGGCATGGATGATTTTATCGCTGTAATCATCTGCGGAATCACGTGGCACCGTTTCAGGCAAAACATGATCGGTCCTCAACGCATCCTGTACTTCCAGGCTCAAGCGGCCAAATGGCGGTGCTTCAAACGCCAGGTTCAGTTCATGACGCCCTGCAGAGAGAGGCTCTATATCAAGATAAAAATGTACCAGCGCCCCCAGTGGAAAATCCAATGGATTGTTCGGGTCCAGCATGCTCAGCGGTATGACTTCACTCTGTTCAATTGAAACAGAAACCCTGTCACGCGCCACGGGTTGGCCATTGATTTCGATGTGCAGAATTTCGTGAATTTCGGCCGGACTGAGACGGTTCTTGACCGTGAACCGAACAAGTCCATCTTCGTTTCTCAAACTGGTCCGATTGTACAGTTTGGCGATGACGGAATTAGGGATGAACTGCATTGCTACGTCCTCCACTTTAGAGCCGATTTTTCGATATTAACATGGCGGATGACATCAGAAATTGACCTGACGCAAGAGCGTTGTACCTAACTCAGTCCAATCCCGGTACCACAACGTGCCTTAGTTCCGGAACAGCGAGACTATTTTATGACCCCGATACTCTCCAGTGCCGACAGGTAAGCCTCAACATCACCGATCGGAATCGGGTATATCGCGGGGGCAAACTCCGCAACCAGCCAGTTCCGAATGTCGCTTACACTCCGTTTGCCGTTTATGAGATTCAGTGCTTCATAGGCAACCGTTCCCTGCAATGCAAGTGCAGTCGCAGCATCTACGCCGAGTTTGTCTTCGATATAACTGTAGTCAAAGGCATGCATTGGGCCTTTAATATCCGGGTTACGCCGGTAGATGCGGCCGGAAGACTTTCCCGGGGAGCTACCGGTCACTGGGGCATCTGTCAATTTTGCCAACGCTTCGATGAAGTTGCCGGCTTCAAGTATCTGCGACTCATCCAGTCTGGCAAATTGCGAGATACTTTTTACTTTCCCAAGTTCAACATCGGAATGAACAGCCGCAACCGGCTCCCGGTCAGCCAGCTCCAGGACCGGACTATTGATCAATAAGTCACGGGATCGTTGTAAGGCATTGGCGCGTAACAATTGCAATACCGGCTCAACATCATCCACCCCGAAATCGGCCAGGTACCAGCCCTGTAAGGCGGCTATGAAAGCGGCACGTTTAAGCTTGGTCGGATCAATCATCGCCGCACTGTCAAAATTGGTATGGATATAACGATCAGGCCAGTCGTGCAGATAAATTCCGGGAATACCCCAACTACTTTCGTTGAATACCTGGTGATCGCTACCCAGGCTGATACCCTCCATCAGGGCCAGTTGGGGGTTCTTGCTGCCTTCCTTTGAAACCAATGGGTATTTCACATCTTCACCGGATGCATAGCGCAATGTCTGGTCGTTCACGAAATGACCGATTTCATGACCCACATCGGCAATAAAAGTCGGCAATGACATCGGACCACCGGAAATCCTGAAAACAGACTTGGTCTGCTGGCCGCCACCGACCATATCCAGGTGAATATTGGCCTTGATAGTAGACGTATTCCGCATCTCGGTCAGGTAGATCAAAGACCCTTCGATTTCTGCCGGCCAGATAAATCGCAGGCTACGCCTGGGTGTCGGCAGAACACCTGTCCGGATCAGTTGCTTCAGTGTTCGTGCTGCTTCCAGAATGGAGACACAACCGGATGCATTGTCATTGGCGCCTGGACGCGGATGATCAAGATGGCAACTGTAAACAATTTCTTCAAACTTCAATGAAGGATCACTACCCGGAATAACAGCCGAAACCAGGGAGTAAGTCCCGACCTGTTGTGTGGCTCTGACCTCGGCATCGAACATGATATTCTCACCACCAGCCAGTCGTTGCTGTAATTGTCTTGCCGCACCCAGTGAAATCATGAAACCGAAACCCTTTGTTTTGGCAAATGTATTCATATGCCCCCAACGCACCAGGCGGTCGTCCTCTTTCCACCATGCGGTTTTCTGATTGGGCGCATAAGAGACAATGCCCAGCGCGCCCATTTCACCAACGGCACGGTCGATCACAGCACCTGGCTGGCTACTGGTTAAAACCAGGCTGCCCTTGATGATCTTGCCCGCATAGTCACTTTCCGCTGTCCCGGCGCCGATATCAACCAGTAAACCCACCGCCTTGCCGGAAACGGAATCCTGCGCAACGGATAAGGGCATGGCCTCCCAGCTTCCATGACGCCTAACCCGCTTTTCGTTGGCATCCAGTTCCCATAATTCGGCAAACTCAACATCCCATGAAGGTCGGGATTTCTGAGTGCCGAACATGGTTTTGCCATCGGCCGGATATTCGATAATTTCGGCGTTGTTGAAACCATATTCCTGCAGACGATTCAAAACATGATCAGCGGCCTGGCGAAACTGTGAACTGGCGCGGGTACGATGGTACAGCGTGATCGTATCAAGATTCCGCTTGGCTGAAATACCCGACGTTTCTTCAGCAATCAAACCAATGGTTGATTCCGGAATGAGCCTGATCAGGTCTGCGTAAGTGGGGAGAGCAAAAATGGAAAGAAAACATGTAAGCAATACGCTTTTCTTCATGATGGGCCTGTTATTGAATTGTTCGCAAAGCATCGTACTGGCTGAAGTACAAGTGATAAAGTATTTATTTCGCAAAGGTATACAATAAGCGAACATCACGAACTCAATAGAGGTTAATTAAATGTCCTGGCAAAACAACAATGGCCGCGGTGGCCGTCCTGGAAATCCTGCACCACCTGATCTGGAAGAGTTACTCCGGCAGGGAAAGGATCGGGTTAAACAAATGGTCCCTGGCGGCAGCACGCGCGGGAAGACCGGATTCGTGATCGTTATACTGCTTGCGATAGCTGCATGGACCGCCTACTACACTGTACCCAGTGACTCGGTGGCTGTTATCCAGCGCTTTGGCAAGTATCTAAAAGAAGTCCCGCCCGGTCTGCATTTCAAATTGCCATTCGGTGTGGATGTAGCGTCTGTCGTTCCTGTTAAAAGGCAATTGAAGCAGGAGTTCGGCTTTGCTACCCCGGGTGCCCGGGACCCCTTCCAGACATCCCGCGACGGACGACTGGAGACCGAAATGGTGACCGGCGACCTAAATGCGGCTCTGGTGGAATGGGTGGTTCAATACCGTGTTTCCGATCCGTTCAAGTTTCTTTTTGAAGTGCGTCAGCCAAGGGGCACGCTCAGGCATGTTTCAGAATCTGTCATGCGCGAGGTCGTCGGTGACCGCACCGTGGATGAGGTAATAACCATCGGCCGGCAGGAAATCGAAATTGAGGCGCTGGCGAAAATGCAGGCGCTCGCTACAAAATATGAAATGGGTATCAGTATCGACCAGGTGCAATTGAAGAATATCAATCCACCCGGACCGGTGCAGGAGTCATTCAACGAAGTTAACCAGGCTCAGCAGGAGAAGGAAAAGCTGATTAACGAGGCCCGCCGCGATTACAACAAGGTGATCCCGCTGGCCGAAGGCGAAAAGGATCAGAGAATCCGGGAAGCTGACGGTTACCGGCTCAAGAGAATCAATGAGGCAGAGGGCGATGCAAGTCGCTTTAATGCCCTGTTTGAAGAATACAGCAAGGCCCCCGAGGTGACCCGCCGCCGTATCTACATAGAGACCATGCAGGAAGTCCTGCCGAAAATACAGTCCAAGATCATCGTGGACGAGCAGTCGCAGGGGATTTTACCTTTGCTCAACCTTGATACCCGAAAAGGAGACAAGCCATGAGTAAGGGTAAAAATATTGCAGGCCTTGTGTTTCTGGCCATCGTGGCGTTTGTCTTGATAAATTCCATTTATACCGTCAATGAGGTGCAGCAAATCATCGTCACCCAGTTTGGTAAACCTGTGGGTGAACCGGTCACAACAGCCGGGCTTAAAATGAAGATCCCGTTTATTCAGGAGGTCAACCCGATCGATAAACGGGTTCTGGAATGGGATGGTGCCCCTTCGGACATGCCGACCAAGGACAAGCTGTATATTTCTGTTGATCTTTTCGCGCGCTGGCGGATCGTTGATCCATTACAGTACTTTTTGCGATTGCGTGATGAACGCAGTGCCCAGTCCCGTCTTGATGACATCCTGGGCAGCGAGACGCGAAATGCCGTGGCCAAACACGAATTGATTGAAATCATACGCACGACCAAGGATCGTATGCCATTACGCGACTCCATGATGACCTCAGCGCAGCAGGAAGTGAAAATGAGGTCGCTGGTACCTATCCAGAAAGGACGTAAGCTGGTAGAGGACGAGATCTTTACTGCCGCAGCGGAAAAGGTCCAGGTATTTGGTATCGAACTGCTCGACATCCGCTTCAAACGGATCAACTACAATCAGAGTGTTCGCCCGAAAATCTACGACCGTATGATCTCCGAACGCCGGCAAATTGCCGAACGGTTCCTTTCAGAAGGTAATGGCGAGGCGGCCAGGATACGCGGCAACCGTAAGCGTGACCTGAACAAGATCCAGTCCGAGGCTTACCGGGAGGTTGAAGAAATCCGTGGTGTTGCAGATGCAAAGGCCACGGAAATTTACGCCAGCGCTTATAACCAGAGTCCGGAAGCAGTCGGTTTCTATGAATTCACCCGGACCATGCAATCCTATAAGGACATCATCGCTGATAACTCGACACTCGTTTTGTCCACCGATAGCGACCTGTTTATGTTCTTGAAGGGTATGGATCCGAAAAACGAATAAGGTAGCCTCTGACACAAGCGACATAAGATATGACGGCCGGGACTCTTAAAGAGTCCCCGGCCTGTTTCCCCTGACGGAAGAGATTTTTTCTTTATGTCAACTCGATTACCCATTGACAAAAGTTTGAGCGAAGATTCTTATTCCCTGAAGGGTCTGATCAGGATTTTTAGCCGTCCTGAAAACGACAACTCAGATGCCTATTGGATAGATGCGGGGTTTATAGAAAATCTTCCGCCCGAGGGGTTTTAATTTCTAATCCAAGAGAACAACCAAACACCCCTTACACACATCAAAGTAGAATGATCCAAATGCAGGAACCTGTTTCCTGGCACGTTTTCCCCTCATTAAGGATAAGCAATGAAGTTATTTCGGTTCGTCACGCTAAGCCTGCTGGCCATTTCTTCACAGGTCTGGGCTGCTACGCCCCAAGACGGGCAAATAAAAGCCGTCGAGAACGGTCTGTTGCCTGTCAATGTTTTCAAGGGTGACAAGCCCTGGTCCTTGCAAGAACGTATGCAGCACTACGGCGTGCCGGGAGTCGGCATTGCGGTTATTCAGGATTACAAGGTCGCATGGTACAAAACCTATGGCTTGGCAGATCGTGAAACTGGTGAACCGGTCAAACCTGAAACACTGTTCCAGGCAGGATCGGTCAGCAAGCCCGTGGCAGCTTTTGGCGCATTGCAGTTAGTAGAGGCCGGTCAGCTTTCGTTGGACTCTGATATCAACTCGACACTTGTGAGTTGGAAACTGCCGGGCAATGAGTTCACAGCCGGGACCAAGGTTACTCTAAAACAATTACTCAGCCATACCGGCGGTCTGACCGTACATGGATTTGGAGGCTACGCGATGGGGGATACCGTACCAAGCGTGCTACAGGTGCTTGATGGATCAGGGCCGGCCAATTCAGATCCTGTGCGGGTGAACAAGCTACCGGGCGAAGGTTTCCGATATTCGGGCGGGGGTTACACCATCGCTCAGTTGATGATGAGCGATGTCACCGGCAAGCCATTCGCGCCCTTGATGGACGAGTTGTTAATCAAACCAATAAAAATGTCGCACAGCACTTTCTCGCAGCCGCTGCCGCCGGAATGGCTCAAGCTGGCAGCTGCCGGTGTGCTACCCGATGGCTCGGCGGTTACAGGTAAGCGCCATACCTACCCCGAAATGGCCGCTGCCGGTTTGTGGACCAGCGCTGATGACCTGGCGCTGTTTGCCATCGAAATGCAAAAAGCACTGAAAGGTGAAAGCAAACTGATGAGCAAGGATATGGCTCAAATCATGACAAAGCCAGTTGATGCAGGCTATGCCCTGGGGTGGGGAATCTCGGCTCGCGGCGAGACCGGATATTTTTCTCACGGTGGTTGGGACGAAGGCTTTTGTACACAACTGACTGCTCATTTGAACAACGGTTACGGTGTCGTGGTGATGATCAATTCCAATCACCCGGCATTTATGAGTGAAGTGGTCAATGCCGTAGCCCACACCTATGCCTGGGATGGATATCAAGCGAATGATGTTGTACCCATTCCCAAGGATTGGCTGGAAAGCTACAGCGGTCGCTATCAATACGATGCCATGCAGGCAGTTTCTATTAGCAGTAAGGCCGGCAAAATGTTCATGGCCTATTCCGGTGGAAAACCGGTAGAGTTGATTTACACGGGTGATGGGCTCTTTAAGCGGCGCGAACGTCCAAGCCCCATCACCTTTACCGCCTCTGATAGCGGACCGGCGTTTAACTTCGTACTGGATAACGGTGACAGGCAGGCACACGGACGACTCGCGGATGACGAATATTTGCCCGGTGAAATCCTGGCGAAAGGACGATATGACGATGCACTGGCGGCCTTTCGGCTCGCACTTTCGGCTACCCCTGACGAAGAGTCACTATCAGAGGGATATCTGAACGAGTTCGGGTTGAATTCGCTCACAGACAACGAGACTTACGCCATCGAGTTACTACGCATCAATACAGATTTATATCCCGATTCAGCCAATACCTGGGACAGTCTGGCCTATGCTTACCAGCAGGCAGGTAACAAGGACAAAGCGATCGAACATTTCCGCAATGCTCTCAAGCGGGATCCGGAGTTTGCCAGCGCCCTGAGAGGCCTGGCTGAACTGGAGGCTGAACAGTAGAGGAATCATACCTACTGCCAGTCGTCAAACGAAAAAGCAGGACAAATTTTTATGGGCTCAAAACTAATACAAATTGCAGATAACTTCTGGAACATTCGCGGTTCGTTCAAGGTCGCCGGTTTTATTGATATCGGTACCCAGGCATCGTTGGTCAGACTTGCAAGCGGCAAGTTTGTTTTCCTCGATTCCTATACCCTGAGTGGATCAGTTCAGCACGAGGTGGATCAACTGACAAACCATGGGGAAAATGTTGTCGC
>Ga0055584_100006992_pt1 | contig 11055 bp, 5 predicted proteins | sample OSDHelmetaG_FD_58716 | JGI IMG/M metagenome (GOLD analysis project Ga0055584, IMG submission 58716) | Pelagic marine sediment microbial communities from the LTER site Helgoland, North Sea, for post-phytoplankton bloom and carbon turnover... | ecosystem: Environmental > Aquatic > Marine >...
GATGAACTTCTTCTTCCCCGACCGCGGCGACGACGGCGGCTGGCTCTGCATGGCCGAGAACTGCTCGCACAACATGCACAACCTGATCCCGATCCGCGGCGCCCAGGTGCGCGACTCGCTCGCCTGGTCGAAGTACATCAACGAGGCGATCGACCTGTTCGCCGACGACACCTCCGTGATGTTCGCGTCGCACCACTGGCCGCGCTGGGGTCGTGACGACGTCGTCGACTTCCTCCGCAAACAGCGCGACATGTACCGCTACGTCCACGACCAGACGATGCGCCACGCCAACCACGGCGACACGGCGCTCGAGATCGCGGAGATGATCGCGCTCCCCGAGGAGTACCGGACCGAGGCCCACACCACCGGTTACTACGGTCACCTCGCACACAACGTCAAGGCCGTCTACCAGCGCTACCTCAGCTGGTACGACGGCAACCCGGCCAATCTGTGGAAGTTGCCGCCCACGGAGGTGGGGGAGCGGTACGTCGAGCTCGCCGGCGGCCCCGATGCGCTCGTGGCCAAGGCCCGGACCGCGTTCGACGCGGGTGACTACCGCTGGGTCGCCGAGGTCGTCGGCCATGTCGTGTTCACCGACCCCTCGAACACCGAGGCCCGCGAGCTGCAGGCCGACGCATTCGAGCAGATCGGCTACCAGAGCGAGTCGGCGACGTTCCGCAACGCATTCCTCACCGGTGCGCAGGAGTTGCGCAACGGCCATCCGACCCAGAACCCTGCCGTACGGCGTGGCTACCTCGACGCGATGACCGTCGCGCAGTTGATGGACGCGACTGCGGTGCGGCTCAAGGCCGAGGAGGTCGGTGGCATCGACGTCACCGTCAACCTCCATTTCGCAGATCTCGACGAGGACTGGCGAGTGATGCTGTCCAACCGCGTGATGCACACCGTTGCCGGTCATGCCGAGCACGCGGATGCGAGCGTGTCGCTCGACCGATCGGTCATCATCGAGATCAGCTCGGCCGAGCTGACGGTGAGCGAGGCCATCGCGGCCGGACGTGCGGTCGCCGACGGCGACGTTGCCGCGTTCACCGTACTGTTCGACCATCTCGACGTGTTCCTGTCGATGTTCCCGATCGTCGAGCCGTGACGCCGTGAACGAAGCCGAACACGGCGCCGGCCTCGCGGCGACGCCCGGCTACCGGTACGCCGACGTCGTCGGCGACGAGCTGTTCGTGGCCGGCCAGGTGCCCCATGACGCCGACGGCTCGCTCGTCGGCGATGGTGCCGCCGGCGAGCAAGCCGACCGGTGTCTCACGAATCTGTTCCGTCTGCTCGATGTCCACGGGTTCGAGCGGGACCAGGTCCGCCGCCTCGTGATCTACGTCGTCGGCGACGACCTTGCCGGAGCGTGGAAGAGCGTACGTGCGCGGTTCGACGGTGAGGTGCCGTCGGCGGCGCTGCTCGGGGTGGCCCGGCTCGGCCACCTCGGTCAACTCGTCGAGATCGACGCCCCGATCCGGCGATGACCACCGTGCCGTGAGGCGTCACCCGATGACGACGATGGCCGAGGGGGAACGGCCGAACACCTCGGGGGCGTAGATCTCCTCGGCGCGGGTCGGCGGCACCACGAACGTGCCGGGCGTCGTCGCCCGAGCGGTGTACGTGTACTCGTAGGTTCCACCGGGCAGGAAGCTGCTGAATGCCTCGGCCCGGTCGTCCCGGAGGTTCTGGTGCTCGAACCAGTTCCAGCCCCGGAACAGCGACGACTCGAATGGCACTGCGGTGTCGCTGCCGTCGTCGGCCGGTGGCGGGATCGTCTGGCTCACCGACAACGCCGGGTTGATCGGCTCGAGGCCGGCCGGCAGTGGGTCGGTCAGTGCCACGTGGGTCCGACGGGCGTCAGCGACCATCGTCAGCCGCACGCGGACCGCGGCGCCGGATGTGATCACCCAGGTGCCGTCGGCCTCGCGTCGGACGTCGGCCGGGTCGTCGATCGCCTCGTAACTTCGGTCGACCACGAAGCCCTCGTCGCGGGCGTCCAGCACGAGGTCGGTCGGCGCGTAGCGCGTGCCCAGCCGGTAGTACATCCGACCCTCGCCGTCCTTCTGCAGGGTGATCGTGCCGTCGCCCACCGCCAGCACCTCCGCCATCGGCACCACGGTGCTGACCTGGTCGATCGTCCGTCCCTCGAACGGGACCTCGGCCGCGTACAGCTCGCCGAGCCAGGCCCGGGCCACGAAGTCGGGCGTCACCGACTCGAACGTGTCGAAGTACCGGTCGAGCGCCACCAGCACGAACGCGTTCTCGTGGGCGTTGTTCCAGCGTCCACGTGTCTGTCCACCGAGCAGCCCGGCGACGACCTTGGGGACGAGGTCGCTGCCCGCTGTCTGCGTGATCAAGGCGTCGAGCACGATCCCATCGGTCTTGGCGTCGCTCTGGGCGATCACGTACGCGTCCTCGCCGTACGCCGTCGCGAACGTCGCCGCGCCGGCGGTCTCGACGGCGGAGTTCCCGAGCCGGCGCTCGATGTCCTCGCGGAGTTCGGGGTCGTCGATCGACGGCCACAGCCACGCGACGGCATCCGGTTCGAGCGCGTCGCCCACGAACTCGTACAGGGCCGTCGCCTTGGTGACATCGCGCTGGTCGGCTTCACCACGGACGTACAGCGCGTACGAGCTGAGCGCGTTCCGGACCCGATCGCTGTAGTCGGCCGGGAAGAATTCCTCGATCGAGGCCAGGTGGCCGAGCGCCTGTTCGAGCGTCGCGGTGGGGATCTCGTAGCCGGCTTGCTGCGCCAGCACGATCGCGTGGGTGGTCTGGATGGAGACCCACGGGATCGACTGCCGCCCGCGCTGCCAATACGGCCAGCCACCGTCGTCGTTCTGCAGTGCTGCGAGTTCGTCGAGATCGCGTGTGACGGCGGCATCGAGTTCGCTCTCGCTCGGCAGCCCTTCCGCGTCGAACGCATCGAGCACGTCGCGCAGGGTGGCGATCGCCATGATGCGTGACGCCAGACCGTCGGCCGACTCGTAGCGATAGTCGGCGAGGTACAGCACCGCATCGGTCAACGCCTGGAGTGCCGTGGACGATGTGTTGATCTCGAGTCCACCGAATTGCGGGAACACGTCGATCGGCGCGGCGGTCGGTTGGGCGACGGCGCCCTCGTCGATCACGCCGTACGTGGCGAACGCCTCGGTGGTCGCGGGCGTGTAGACCGGCAGCTGGATCTCGGTGGCATCCGTAAAGGTGTCGCTGACGGCGGCCACCCGGAACCGGGCGGTGCCGACCTCCTCGGCAGCGGCCGGGAACCGGACCTCGATGCGGTCGTTGGGCGGTACCGTCACGGCCTGACCGACCGGCCCGGTCAGCTTCAGGTTCGAGGTCTGGATCGCGAGCTCGACCTCGAGTTCCTCGTCGGTCTGGTTGTGCACCACGATCGGGAGCTCGAACACGTCACCGAAGTTCAGGAATCGGGGCGCCGACGGCCGCGCCTGGAGCGGGAGCTGCGCGGTGATCGTGGATTCGCCCTTGCCGAACCTGGTCGCCCCGTCGACGGCGACCGCCACGACCCGGTACCTGGTCAGGCTGTCGGGGAGCGGGACGTCGACGGTGACCTCGCCGGCGTCGTCGGTGCGCTCGGACGGGGCGTAGACGGCGAGCGCGTCGAAATCGGTGCGCAGGTCGATCGGCTCGGCCTGCGGCGCGGTCGCTGCATCACCACCTGCGTCGACGTCGGCGGACTCCTCGACCGCCTCGCCGTCTCCCTCGGCAGAGACGGCTGGTGCCCCGTAGAGGGTGCCGCGGGCGAGCTCGTCTCCCTCGGCGGTGACCTGGTCGGATCGGGCGAGCTGAATGCTCGAACGCATGTACTCGCCGCTGAGATTCGGCCAGATGTCGGCGTAGAACGCGTCGATCGGGTCGGCGAACTCGTAGCCCGTCAGGGAGAGCACGGCCTCGTCGACGACCAGGACCGCGACGTCGGCGCCGCCGATCGCGTTGCCGTCGACGTCGGTGACGCCCACCGTGACGGTCGTGTCGGACCCCGGCTGCACCGAGTCGTCGGCCGGTGTCGCCACCACGGAGAGGGACCGCTCGAGCGGCGGGATCGACAGTCCGATCCGCCCGGTCGCATATGCCGGTCGGGGAGGCAGGTCGGGTTGCGGATTGCCGTCGTCGTCGACCCGTTCGTCGGCTCCGACCATGTCGACCTGGACGTCGATGTTCGGGACCCAGTCCTCGTCGATCGGGATCTCGACGACGGCGCTGCCGTCCTCGGCCTCGAACGGCTGGGTCGACACGATGCCGCCGCGCAGGACGGTGACGATGCCGTTGGCGGGGGAGAAGGGAGCCTGCACGAGCAGCTCGGCCGTGTCGCCGACCTCGTAGGACTCGCGGTCGGGGACGATCGTGACCGAACCCTGCTCGACGTTGCGGGTCGGGCGGCCCTCGCCGCCGCTGACCCACTGCGTGAGCTCGGTCCGGTTCGTCCGACCGTCGTCGTCGGTGACGGTCGCCGTGATCCGATACGTGCCGCCGACATCGGCGACGAACCCGCAGCGCATCGACTCGTCGGACGGGTCGGCGGTCGAGGTGAGGGTGCAGGTCAGCTCGTCGGCGACCTGCTCGACCCACTCGCCGCCGGACAGCACCCATTCGAGGCGGCCGGCGGTGATCGTGACCTCGCGGCCCGGCACGGTGCCGCCGTCGACGTCGGTCACGACGGCATCGATGCGGATCGGGGTGCCCTCGCGCACGAACGCACGATCGCTGCGCAGACCGACGTAGAACTCGGCGGCGTGGACGAGGAGATCGGTTCGCGACGACCACGCCTGCCGGTTCACGTCGAACACGGTGGCTTCGGCCGTGACAGCGGTCGGGAGGTCGACGTCGTCGCCGTCGAAATCGATCTGCAGATAGTGCGAGCCGCCAGGATCGGTCCGTCCCGAGAACTCCTCGTACTCGGTGGCAGCGCCGGGCCCGCAGTCGAAGCACGGCTCGATCGCGACGTCGGCACGCTCGATCGCGATGTCGTCCTCGAACCACCACGGCGTCCAGACCCCGAACGTGAATTCCCCCCAGTTCGGGGGCTGGTACGCGGTGTCCTGCTTCGAGACCAGCCACTCGACCTCGGCATCGGGGAGGGGCCCGCCCGAGAAGTACTCGGCATCGACTCGGACGGTCGCCGGATCGGCCACGTAGAACGGTCCGGGCGATTCGTTGGTCGCGTCGACCTCGAACTCGGGCCTGCGGAACTCCTGGATCGAGAAGGAGTGGCTGGTCGAGGCGAACTCGTCGGGGCCCAGGCCGACCGCCTGGAACTCGACCCAGGCCGGGCCGAGGTTGGCGCCCTCGGGCACATCGATCGCGACGTTGAAGCCGCCCAGTGCGTTCAGGTCGGTGGTGTCGGCCGCGATCTCGTTGCCCTGCGCGTCCCAGGCGGTGTACTGCACGCTGACGTCGTCGTCGTACAACTCGAGCTGTGCGCCGGCCGACCAGGCGAAGTTCCGGAGCCATCCGGTGATCCGGACGGTCTCACCGGGCCGGTAGACCCCCCGGTCGTCGAAGACGTACCACCGGCCTTCGTCGGCGCGAACGCCGGTCTGCCAGCCCTCGTACCACTGCGCCGGGAGGAACGACGTGCCGTCGCCGGAGTTCGCCCACAGGCCGAGCACCCCGTCCTCGGCGAGGTCGAGCTCGGCGAGCCCCTCCTCGTCGGTGGTGGCGATGCGCCCGTCACCGATCAGTTCGACGGGGAGATCGCCGATCGGTTCACCGGTCTCGAGATCGGTCGTCCAGATCACCAACCGTTCGTTGTCGAAGAACGCGTCGATGCCGATCGTGGTGGACTGCACCCACGAGATCGTCGGGCGGTTCCGCCAGTAGTCCTCGTCCTCACGCGAGAAGTCGCGTGTCGGATCGATCCGTACGACGAGCTGCGAACCGACCTCCTCGAAGGCCTGCGAGAGGTCGATCGCCGTCTCGACGTACTCGTCGTCGGCGGCGTCGATCCCGACGATCTCGTCGATGACGAGTGGCCACTCGGGGTCGGGCGCGTCTTCGTCGGACCACTGCGCTTCCTGATAGGTGCGGAACGTTGCGAGATCTGCGGGGGAGACCGCCCAGGCGCGGGCCCGGATCGAGTCGTGGTTGATCGTCGTGACGCTGACGTGTGGCGTCTCGGCCGTGGGATCGATGGTGATCCACTCGCGCGCGAGGCCGAGGAGAGCCGGACGTGCCGAGCCGACGCGGAACTCGGCGGTGACACGGTCGCCGAGGGTCTGCCCGAACACGTCGGTGAGGTCGCCGTCGAGCGACACCGTGTACGTGGTGCCACCCCGGGTGTCTCCCCTGAGCTCGACGACGCTGCCGGACACGTCGATCGTCAGACCCGGGATCGCCGGGTCGACGGTGACGAGGTCGGCGGAGAACAGCTCGGGGTCGAGCGCGTTGCTGAACTCGAGCACGAAGGGTGTGCGCGGCTCGCAGCCGCCACCGGATTCGCACGAACTCCGAAGGAGTTCGAGCGACCCGAACGTGCGTCCGGTGAACGTTGCTACCGTCGGGTTCGTCCGGGGACCCTCTGCCGACGGCGTGTCCGGCCCGATCGTGATCGTGAACGGGCGGTCGGGCGGCAGTTCGGCCGCTGGTCGGAACGCGACGGAACGCCCGTCGAGCGCCTCGCCGACGGCGGTTCGTGCACGTCGATCGGCTTGGATCTCCGCATCGGTCGCCAGTCGCAGCGGCGTCGCCTCACCGTCGGCGTCGAGTGTGGTCGATGCGAGCACACCGTCGGGGTCGACGCGCTGGTCGAAGGTCGCCACGAAGACCGGTGTCAGCGAGGTGCTCTCCGCGTCGCCGACGAAGCGGGTCACCGACGGCGGTGGCGTCCCGAACGTCCAGCTGACCGTCTGCGCGAGCTCGCCGCCCACTGCGGAGGTGGTACCGGCCGGCACGGTGACGCGGTACTCGGTGGCGGCGGGCAGGCGGTCGACCTCACCCGGTTCGATCTCGAACCGGAGCGTCCGGGTGCCGATCCACCGCCAGCGGCCGTCGATCACCGGGGTGACCTCGACCGGGACGTCCACGGCGTCGAGCTGGTCGAGCGTGGCGACGGGAATCATCGGCTGATCGAAGGTGACGCTGAGGAACGGAGCGACGTCGACCTCGCCCTCGGGTTGGAAGCGGAGCACCTCGAGCGTCCCGCCCACTGGCGGATCGGGCCGGACGTCGGTCGGTGCCGGGGGGAAGATCGTCTCGATCGTCTCGGCGACCAGCGGTGGGGGCAGCGTTCGGGGCGGTCGTTCGAACTCCGTCCGGTCGGTGTCGGGGACGGCCCACGGCGGTAACCGTTCGAAGATCGCTTCGACATCGGCCGGCGCGATCGGCGTGCCCTCGACGACCTGGGGCGCGTCGGTGGGCTCGTCGACCGGTTCGCCTTCGCTGAGTCGCAGCCCGAGCGGCGCGACCGCGGCGGCATCGGCGGCACCCTGGACGTTCACGACCGGTTCGTCGGGACCGGCGCTGACGGACGCGGTGGTCGGCGGTGGCGGGGGCTCGGAGTCGTCGTCGCCACCGAACCAGCAGGCGGACAGAGCGAACGACAACGCGACGACCGTCGCCGCCCGTCGCCGCACCGTCCCGCTCGCCATCGCGCCACTGCTCCTCTCGACCGTCAACCCTACGAACTCACCGGTGTTTTGACGTCGCGGGTCGGCGACCGGTTCCCGGTCTCGAACGGAAGACGTGATCGGGTCGTCGGGTCACACGCCCCAGACGATCGGTGTCCACCTGAGGATGTCGACCGGTTCGCCGTCGGAGGTCGTCGAACCGACGACCTCGAACCGCATCAGATGACCCGAACCGACGGGTCGGCGCTCCACGAGCCGGTGACGGAACTCGAGCAGGTCCCCTTCGTACGCCGGCCCGATGTGGTCGCAACCGTCCCAACCCTGCACGGTGGCCAGCCCGGGCAGCATCCGGGTCAACGACGCCTGGGCCAGGCCCTGGACGTGTCCGCCGTACACGAGGCGTCGCCCGTCGCGCGTGAGGGTGTGGTCGCGGTGGACCGCCGCCTGGTTGAACGTCATCCGTGCCAGTGGTGCGGCCATGTCGACGTGGTCGCGGAGCGGATCGGTGCGGGTCTCGTCGGTCGGCCAGTCGGTGGCGATCATCCCGGCGAGATCCCACCCCGGTACTGCGGCGGTCAGCTCTTCGAGCGGCGTCGGGTCCGACGGGCCGGGGATGTCGTCGGCGTGTCCGGGTTGGCCGGGGCCGCGCCCGCGGACCAGTGCGCAACGCTCGTACTCCACGACGGGGCCGTCCTCGGTCTCCGAGCGGATGCCGAGCCACACCTTGCCCCGGAACTGGTCGCCCTTCGGTGCGGAGTCCTTCAGCCCGAGCACCGTCGTCGTCGTGCGCAGTGCCTGGCCGACCTCGACCGGGTGCAGGACGCGAACCGAGCGGTAGTAGAGGTTCGCGATCGCCTGCCGTGTGGCCATCGTGGTCTGGCCGATCGAGTACTGCAGCACGATCGCCGGGTTGGCCAGCGCTCCCGACGACCCCGAAGCGGCTCGATAGACGGTGGCGTCCGCGGCCATGGCGTGCTGATCGCCGGTGATCGTGCGGTAGGCGACGTTGTCGGCGTCGGTGAGCGTGACCGAAGGCAGCGGGGGCAGTGTCGCACCCACCGAGAAGTCCTCGTACAGAGGGCCGAGCTTCGAAGTGTCGAACATGGGATCTCCAGACAGTCGCGGGGGCCGCCTTCGGCGGTGCGTGGACGGCTGCCATCGTGCCATCCGCGGGTGGCCCGCGGCCACCTCACCGCGCCTACGGTGGTGGTGTGACCGATGAACAGCGACCGTACGGTGGGGGCAACAGCGATCCTGCGCTGAAGCGAGTTCGAACCCGCCACTTCCAGCGGGCGAAGGAACAGGGCATCCGGATCACCGGCCTGACGAGCTACGACTTCCTGTCGGCGGCGATCTTCGACGAGGCGGGCATCGATTTCCTGTTGGTCGGCGATTCGGCGGGCAACACGGTGTTCGGCTACGACACGACGATCCCGGTCACCGTCGACGAGCTCATCCCCCTGACCCGCGCCGTGGTGCGGGGCGCGAGCCGGGCCCTCGTGATCGCCGACATGCCGTTCGGTTCGTACGAGAACGGTCCGGACGAGGCGTTGCGAACCGCGATCCGGTTCATGAAGGAGACCGGCTCGCACGCCGTCAAGCTCGAGGGTGGTGTCCGTAGCGCCAAGCAGATCAAACGGGTCGTCCGCGCCGGCATCCCCGTGATGGGCCACATCGGCTTCACCCCGCAGAGCGAGCACGGGCTCGGCGGTCACATCATCCAGGGCCGCGGCGGCGACGGCGGCGAACGACTGCTCGCCGACGCGCGTGCGGTCCAGGACGCGGGGGCCTTCGCCGTCGTGCTCGAGATGGTGCCCTCGGCCATCGCCGGGCAGGTCACGAAGGCGCTCACGATCCCGACGATCTCGGTCGGTGCGGGCCCCGAGTGCGACGGGCAGCTGCTCGTCTGGAGCGACTGGGCGGGCTTCACGCGGGGCCGGATCCCCCGGTTCGTGAAACAGTACGCGAACCTCGCCGACACGTTGCTCGATGCCGCCCGGGCGTTCAGGGACGACGTCGAGTCCGGCGTCTACCCGGCGCCCGAGCACGAGTACGGCGAGTGATCGATGGGGTTCGTCCCCACGATCGACATCTCCGGTGACCCGGTCGTCGTGGCTGCGTCGATCGACGCAGCGTGCCGCGAGATCGGGTTCTTCCAGATCGTCGGCCACGACCTCGACCCCGGGCTGGAAGTCGAGGCCCGGTCCGTCGCCGAGGAGTTCTTCCGGTTGCCGATCGACGACCGGATCGCCGTATCGATCCCCGACGGTGACGCCTACGGGTACGGCTCGTTCGCCGTCGAACGTCTCGCCGCCAGCCGCGGCGACGACACGCCGCCGGATCTCAAGGAGACGTTCTCGGTCGGCCCGCCGTCCGGGCGCTCGGAGCCGACGTCGGACCCCGCAGCGGCGTTCGTGTTCTCGCCCACACCGTGGCCCGAGGTGATGCCGGAGATGGAGCACGTCATGCGCCGCTACTACGACGCGCTCGCCGACCTGGCCGGGAGGGTGTTGTCGTCGATGGCGGTCGGGCTGGGTCTCGGTCCGGGCACCTTCGAACCGTCGATCGACCGCCACACCTCGGCGCTGCGTCTCCTCCACTACCCCGACATCGGCCTCGGCCACGTTCTGCCCGGTCAACTGCGCGCCGGTGCCCACTCCGACTACGGGACGCTCACCCTGCTGCTCCAGGACGATGCGCCGGGCGGGCTGCAGGTGTGTTCCGTCGACGGGGACTGGCACGATGTGGCCGCCGTCGACGGGGCGTACGTGGTCAACGTGGGTGATGCGCTCGAACGATGGACGAACGACCGCTGGCGCAGCACGCTCCACCGGGTGGCGGTGCCGCCGCGGGACGCCGCGAGCGGCTGCGAACGACACTCGATCGCGTTCTTCCACAACGCGAACTGGGACGCCGTGATCGAATGCCTCCCCGGGTGTGTCGCCTCGGGGGTCGATCCGAGGTATCCGCCGGTCACCGCCGGCCGGCACCTGATGGACAAGTTCCGGAGGACGCAGTGACGACGACGCGTCGGGAGCATCGGGTCCCCACGTTCAAGCCCCGCCGACGGCGGTTGACGCCGGCCCGGCACGCCCTCTACGAGCGTCTGAGCCCTTCACTCTGCCTCGATGTCCAGGGGCCACGGTTCGACCCCCGTGCCGAGTTCGGCCGTGCGGCGCCACTCGTGCTCGACATCGGCATCGGTTTCGGTGACTCCCTGATCACGGCGGCGGTGCTCGAGCCCGAGGTCGACGTGATCGGCGCCGACGTGCACACACCGGGGATCGCCTCGACCATGGCCCGGATCGAGTCGATGGAGCTCGCCAACGTCCGGCTGGTCCACGGCGATGCGCTCCGATTCGCCGATCGGCTGGCGGCGGGCTCGCTGTGTGGTCTCCGGATCTTCTTCCCCGATCCGTGGCCGAAGGCACGACACCGCGACCGTCGGATGGCATCGGCGACGAAC
>Ga0055584_100006993_pt1 | contig 11055 bp, 9 predicted proteins | sample OSDHelmetaG_FD_58716 | JGI IMG/M metagenome (GOLD analysis project Ga0055584, IMG submission 58716) | Pelagic marine sediment microbial communities from the LTER site Helgoland, North Sea, for post-phytoplankton bloom and carbon turnover... | ecosystem: Environmental > Aquatic > Marine >...
TCCAGTGGCGCTTTTCGGATGAGTTTTTTGTCCAGTGAGTAGTTCTGTGTGTTCAGCCAGGGTAGGTGATCGCCCTGTTTCGGAAACAGGCGCATTTTTCTCTGGATATAACCGGCGGAGAAATCATCGATCCACGGCCGTTTCTCCATGCCGCTGTCCTCTTCCCTCAGCTGTGCCGTGCACTGGCGCCGGCCATGTTCATCCATGTGATTCAGAAGGCGGCATACGAATTCAGCGGTGAGGTCAGCGCGCAGCGTCCAGGATGCGTTGATGTAGCCGAAGGTCTGCACCATGTTGGGCACTCCGGAATACATCATGCCCTTGTAAGCGAAGGTTTTCGCAAAATCCACCCGCTCACCGTCAACTGAAAAGTCCACCCCGCTCAAAAGCACCAGTTCCAGGCCGGTCGCGGTGACGATAATGTCGGCTTCCAGTTCCTTGCCCGATGTCAGTTGGAGGCCGCTTTCGGTAAAAGTCTCAATGGTGTCTGTTTCCACCGAAGCCTTGCCGGATTTAATGGACTCAAACAGATCACCGTTCGGAATCAGGCAGAGGCGCTGATCCCAGGGGTCATAACTCGGCGTGAAATGGGTCTCGATGTCGTAGTCCGGGCCCAGGCCTTTGCGGACCATTTTCAAGAGCATCTTTTTCATCTTTTTCGGCGCCACCCGGCTCCGATGATAGATGAAGCGTTGCATCTGCGTGTTCTTGAAGCGCGTAATGGCATAGGCGATTTTTTCAGGCAACAACCGGCGCAGCAGGTTGGCAATGGCGTCCTGGTCGGGGTGTGAAAAAAGCCAGGTGGGGGATCGTTGCACCATCGTGACGATGGCGCCTCTATCAGCCATTGAGGGCACCAGGGTCATAGCGGTGGCGCCACTGCCAATCACTACGACGCGCTTGCCGGAATAATCCAGATCCTGTGGCCAGAATTGCGGGTGCACAATGGTTCCCTGGAATCGTTCCCTGCCTTTGAATTCCGGCGTATAGCCTTTTTCGTAGCTGTAGTAGCCGCCACACATGAAGAGAAAGTTGCAACGAAACTGAACCTGATCACCTTCCGCGCCCCTTTCCACTGTCACTGTCCAGCAGGCCTGATCAGTAGACCAGGAAGCGGATACCACGCGATGCCTGAAGCGAATGTGCTCCCTGATGTGATTCTCATCCGCAGTCTCGTTCACATAGTTGAGGATCGAAGGGCCGTCAGCGATGGCTTTAGCCTCGCGCCAGGGTTTGAAGTTGTAGCCCAGGGTAAACATATCGCTGTCGGAACGGATACCCGGATAGCGGAAGAGATCCCATGTTCCGCCGACGGCGTCACGGCCTTCCAGAATGACAAAGCTTTTGCCGGGGCACTTGTCCTGTAAATGGTAAGCAGCGCCAATTCCCGACAAACCGGCACCGACAATGACAAGGTCAAAGATTTCTGTCGACACACGATTCACTGCGTTTCACATCCTTGAGGAGTGCTCAAATTGTACCACCGCAGGGCCACTGGAGCATTGGACGAACGCATATTTCAGGAGCATCATGGAGACCTAATACGGAACCCGGAGATACCCATGTCCGATAAAGAAACCACCAGCTTCATGAGCTCACTGTGCATGGGAGAGATCGAACAGGACGTGCTGTTCCCTTTCCCCGAATTAGCGGCGGATCAGAAGGAAACACTGCACGAAATTGCCGGTGCAGTCGAAGACCTGCTCGGCCCCCGGGACGAGGACTTCCGGCAGTGGGATGTCGCGGGCGAGATGCCGGCTGATTTTATCGAGGAACTCCGTCAATTCGGGCTGTTTGGCCTGATCATCCCTGAGCAATACGGCGGCATGGGGCTGGGCAATATGGCCTATTCACGCACGCTGCAGGAGGTAGGCAAACATGACGCTTCGGTCGCAGTGACCATCGGCGCGCACAGTTCGATCGGTATGCGCGGCCTGCTGTTATTCGGCACCGAGGAACAGAAACAGCGCTATATGCCGGCACTCGCAAGCGGCGAGATGATCGCGGCATTCTGCCTGACTGAGGCGGGAGCCGGTTCGGATGCAGCAGCCATCAAGACCACCGCAGTGCTGGAAGACGACCATTGGATACTCAACGGAAACAAACTATGGATTACCAACGGCGGCATGGCGGATTTCTTCACCGTTTTTGCGCGCACGGGCCCGGAGCACGGCCATGGCAAGATGACTGCGTTCATGGTTACCGGCGATATGGAGGGCGTGAGCATCGGCCCACATGAAGACAAAATGGGTTTGCGTGCGAGTTCCACCACCACGGTAGTACTCGACGATGTGAAAGTGCCGCCGGAAAACATGCTGGGTGAGCCGGGCAAAGGCTTCAAGGTTGCCATGCAGATATTGAACAGCGGGCGGACCGGACTGGGTGGAGGCTCGGTCGGTGGCATGAAGCACCTGATCGGGCTGGCGACAAAGCAGGCTAATGAACGCAAGACCTTTGGTGAGCCCATCTCGAGCTATGGTCTGGTCAAGGAGAAGGTCGGCCAGATGGTGGTGGATTGCTACACCTCCGAGGCCGTGGTGACGATGGTTGGCGGGTTGATTGACGCCGGCTACCAGGAATATGCCGTCGAGGCGGCGATTTCGAAGGTGTATTCCACTGAATGTCTCTGGCGCAGCGCTGATGAAGCCTTACAGATAGCCGGCGGCAACGGTTACATGCGCGAAGTCCCCTACGAACGCATCGTGCGTGATGCCCGCATCAATCGGATCTTTGAAGGCACCAATGAGATATTGCGCCTGTTCATTGCGCTGACCGCGATGAATGATGTGGCAAGTCAGTTGAGGGAACTCGCGGCCACCATGAAGGGCGTGTTCAACGATCCAATCAAGGGTTTCGGAGTGCTCTCTGACTATGGGCGTAAACACGCCAAGCTCAGAACCGGCATGGGCACTGCCTCGAAACTGCAGAACCTGCATGAGATCATTCAGCCCCAGGTGGATATATTTGAAGCGGAGACTCGCGACCTCGCCCAGGCGGCCGATCGCATCCTGCGCAAACACGGCAAGAACATTATCGGCAAACAGTTCGCCACCAAACGCCTGGCCGAAATCATGATCGATCTGTTCGTGATGGCCTGCACACTGAGCCGCGTGCAGGCATCCATCGATGCCAACGGCGCCGAGGCCGCCTCCCGTGAAATCGACATCCTGCAGGTGTTTACACGCGAAGCAAGGGTCCGCATCAAGCGGAATTTCCGCCGCATCGACAACAACGAAGATGAGCTCCTGAAAGCCCTGGCGGACGATGCCTTCGAAGCCGAACGATTTCGCTGGGACACGATCTAGCTGACTATTTCGGCAAGGTTGTTGCCACCAGCGTCCTAGGGTTGCAGGTGCCCTGTAAGAGCGGGCCTTGCCCGCGAACAAGCCGGTACCCGGGAACTCTCAATCCGTGCCATTCTGTCCACTCAGATCTTCACAGAGTGGCACATTATCCAGGGAAATCCGCTTGACAGGCACTACGCCCTGGCGACCGACAGAGGGTATGTCATAGCTCACCGTGCCCGAATTACAGTCCGTGAACTCAAGCATAATCGTGCCATCCTGCCTGAAGGTGGGCTCCGGCGTTCCGGAATCGAAAATCCCCCCTTCTGAAACAATGATATCCAGAACAGCCTTGTTTCCGCTGTAATTCCCCTGGGCCGTCAGCCAGCGGTGCCCGGGCTCTCCCAACATGGCGGTGACCGACTCGTCGGGGCGCTGCGTGTCAAAGGTAAACCAGGCCAGGAATACAGTCTCAATTTCAGGAAATACAGTGACCAGAAACCCCTGTCCATTGCTGTCTTCGTTAAACCAGGCATCATTCAGTCCGGGATTGATCAGGAACGTGCCGTTCTCGGTGAGATCGATCATAACGAGGTGTTCTTCAGCGATATCCCCGCTGCCTGAAAAATCAATCAGGGGCAGTTCGCCAAATGGTGAGCCCGCATTCCAGACCTCCAAGTCACTGATGGCATCGATAACATCCATCCCGTCACCCGTGACTCGCCCGAATACGGTGTAACCGCCATTCGTAGCGTCAAGATCCGCTGAATTATCATCCAGGTTGAAATACCACTGGCTGGTGGCGCTGTTCGGCTGTCCGCCAAGCTTGGCCATTGCGATGGTGCCGCGAGTATTGGAAATCCCCGGCTCGTTTATCACCGGCGAATCCGTGGGAATCTGATCAACCGTACCGTTGATAAAGGTGAAGCCTCCACCCTGCACCACGAAACCTGGCGAGCTGCGATGGATGAAAGAATTTTTGTAGTCTCCGTCATTGATGTATTTCAAAAAATTGGCCACCGTTTCCGGCGCCGCCTCATCAAAAAGCTCAATGCCCACATCACCCAAAGGCGTCGTCAACGTGACCTCAGTGGCAAGCGCCGCTCCGCTTGAGAGAGAGGTAAAAGCCAGGCAGATCATCACAGCCGGGAATCGGGAAAATGGGCAGATCAGAGACATAAATTGCAAACCTTGAATTCAATATTATTTACATGAACAAAAATCCATGGATGTCATGTGGAGGCTCATCCATGGATTTCAATTGCGGCAGGCCCTGCCAGTCGGCCCGGCCTGTATTTGATTTCTATTCTTCGAACCAGCGATAAACCAGACCGGCGATGGCCGCCCCGATAATCGGCGCCACCCAGAACATCCACAATTGGGCTACAGCCCAACCCTGGACGATCAAAGCAGGACCGGTGCTGCGGGCCGGGTTTACCGATGTGTTGGTTATGGGAATGCTGATCAGGTGAATCAGGGTCAGGCCGAGACCAATCGCAATCGGTGCGAAGCCGGCCGGCGCGCGCTTGTCAGTCGCGCCGAGGATTATAAACAGGAACATCAGGGTCATTACGACTTCGGTACCAAAACCGGATCTTAAAGAATAACCACCGGGAGAATGCTCACCATATCCATTTGCAGCAAGCCCGCCGGCCAAATCGTATCCACCCGGTGCACCATTGGCGATCCAATAAAGCACTGCCGCTGCAACGGTGGCGCCGAGCACCTGTGCAATAACATAGGCGGGAAGTTCGGATGCCTTGAATCGCCCGGCAACCGCCAGGCCGACCGAAACCGCGGGATTCAGGTGACAGCCGGAAATATGTCCGATAGCAAAGGCCATGGTCAACACAGTCAGGCCGAATGCCAGCGAGACACCGACGAATCCGATTCCCATTTCAGGAAATCCCGCAGCCAGCACCGCAGACCCACAACCGCCCAGCACCAGCCAGAATGTACCAATGAATTCGGCAACCGATTTCTTCGCAAGACTCATGATTCTCTCCTTTTGTAGATTTCTCTGGGCATCGACTGCAGGGCGGTCGAGCTTTTTTTTGTAAGTACACCGGAAAGCTGATCATCAGTGCACAGAGTTTCAAAGCATAGCCCAAATCGGGCTCAATGGAAAAAGGCCTCTGTTTTTTCTATACTCCTGTCTTCCTATCCACATTGCGGATTAGTTCCATATAGATTCCATCAGAATCGGCTCGCCTGCCAGGGAAGGAAGCTAACCATTGAATAAGAGGCTATGACATGAGCGTAATTGACGAAATTCTTGAGCACAACGAAGAACATGTCGGACAATTCAGCAGAGGTTCATTACCTATGCCGCCGGCCAAGAAACTTGCGGTTGTCGCCTGTATGGATGCCCGGCTGGAGACCGGCGTACTGCTCAAACTGGTGGAAGGAGATGCTCATGTCATCAGGAATGCCGGTGGCGTCGTGACGGATGACGTGATTCGTTCATTGACTATCTCACAAAGGCTCCTGGGGACACGCGAAATCATGCTGATTCACCATACTGATTGCGGCATGGTGACCTTTACAGATGAGGATTTGAAGCAACAAATCATGGAAGATACGGGATTGAAGCCATCGTTTGCAATGGAAACGTTCAAGGATATTGATGAAGATGTTCTCCAATCCATGGCGCGGGTTCACGCGAGTCCGTTCATTCCACATAAACAGGAAGTGCGCGGCTTCGTTTACGATGTAGACTCCGGTCATCTGCGGGAAGTGACATAGGCAGCGCCTAGTCCGCATATTTCGAAATGATTCGACAGGCCTTTCGTTAAATAATTTTGTTGTCTGGCTTTTAAACCGAGTGCGGGGGCGCGTCTTCCTGCAAAAACGGCGCAGCCAGAATTTCTGGTATCAGCACCGCGCCCTGATGCTCCACCTTGCATTCCCTGCCTGTTATCCCCACTTTCCCCGTCATGCACCCAAAGGAGCCAGTCGTGGAACAATATCGCGGTACAACCATCTGTTCAGTCCGGCGCGGCAACATGGTTGTCATGGGCGGCGACGGCCAGGTAACACTGGGCAATACGGTCATGAAAGCCAATGCCCGCAAGGTTCGCAGGCTGTACAAGGACCGGGTGATCGCGGGCTTCGCCGGCGCCACCGCTGACGCTTTCACGCTGTTCGAACGCTTTGAAGGCAAGCTGGAGAAGCACTCCGGGCAACTCGTGCGGGCCGCCGTTGAAATGGCCAAGGACTGGCGTACGGACCGTGCTTTGCGCCGCCTCGAAGCTCTGCTGGCAATTGCCGATAAAGACAACTCTTTGCTCATTTCAGGCACCGGTGATGTGATCGAGCCGGAGCATGGGCTGATCGCTATCGGGTCCGGCGGGCCGTTTGCGCAGGCTGCCGCACTGGCGTTGCTGAACAGCACCGAACTGGATGCCGAAACGGTTACTCGCCAGGCGCTGGGCATTGCAGCTGATATCTGCATCTACACCAATTCCAACCTGACCATCGAGACCCTGGAGATTGAGTCCTGACATGTCACAAATGACGCCCCGCGAAATCGCCCAGGAACTGGACAAGCACATTATCGGCCAGTCGGACGCCAAGCGCGCCGTGGCCATCGCCTTGCGCAACCGCTGGCGCCGAATGCAGGTGGATGAAGAAATGCGGGTGGAAATCACACCCAAAAACATCCTGATGATCGGGCCTACGGGTGTGGGCAAAACCGAAATCGCCCGCCGTCTGGCAAACCTGGCCAACGCACCTTTCATCAAAGTTGAGGCAACCAAGTTCACCGAAGTGGGCTATGTGGGCAAGGACGTGGAGGCGATCATTCGCGACTTGGTCGATACGTCGGTCAAGATGACCCGTGAGCAGGCCATGACCCGGGTTCGCTCACTGGCCGAAGACGCGGCTCACGACCGTATCCTCGATGTTTTGCTGCCGAAGCCCCAGAGCAATATTGGATTTGCCAACGAACCCGAGGCGGAACAGGGCGAAGACAATAGAACGCGACAGAAGCTCCGTTACCAGTTGGTTCACGGCGAACTGGACGACCGGGAAATAGAGTTCGACATCTCGGCACAGATTGGCGTGGAAATCATGACACCGCCCGGCATGGAAGAAATGGCAAGCCAATTGCAGGGTATGTTCCAGAATATGGGCGGGTCCAAGACCAAGAAGCAAAAAATGAAGATCCGCGACGCCATGCCTGTCCTGATCGAAGATGAGGCTGCCAAGCTGGTCAACGACGAGGAAATCAAACAGCAGGCGCTGGAAAACGCCGAGCAAAACGGAATTGTTTTTATCGATGAACTGGACAAGGTCGCCAAGCGCGGAGAGTACGGCGGCGCAGATGTATCCCGCGAAGGTGTCCAGCGGGACTTGCTGCCCCTGGTCGAGGGCTGCACGGTGTCCACCCGCAACGGCGTGGTGAAAACTGATCACATGCTGTTTATCGCCTCAGGCGCTTTCCACCTGTCCAAACCTTCCGACCTGATTCCCGAACTGCAGGGGCGCCTGCCTATCCGGGTCGAATTGCGCGCCCTGTCCGTTGACGACTTTACCCGCATCCTCACCGAACCCCAGGCTTCCCTGACGGAGCAATACAGCGCATTGATGGCAACCGAAGGCGTATCACTGAGCTTCACCGAGAACGGCGTACGCCGCATCGCCGAGATCGCCTGGAAAGTGAATGAATCAACCGAGAACATCGGCGCCCGACGTCTGCACACAGTGCTGGAGCGCCTGCTGGACACTATTTCCTACGAAGCACCCGACCGCTCCGGCGACAGCTTCGAAATCGACGCCGCCTACGTAGACGAACACCTGGAGGAACTCGCCGGCAACGAGGATCTTAGTCGTTATATTCTGTAGGAATTCGAAGGGGAGTAATTTAGCCGCGAATTTCGCAAATCTCGCAAATTAAAACATTTTTGAAATGGGGCAGTGCCGGCTGATGAGCTCAGCACGTGGATGACATGTAGTTCACGGTAATGTCTTAATGGCACAGCGACTAAGCCCATGACGAGCAAGCTATTAATTGATCTTCTTTGCTCTTAAAAATTTGCGGCTCTTTTTTGCGTAATTGGCGAAATTTGCGGCCAATAACTCCCCTTGAAAACTAGCTATACTTGTCTGTGAACATTACTGAATTCACGATAGATCAGAGGATCACACCCGTTGGGCATTTATGAAAAATTCCTGATGCCAAAGCTCGTGCATTTTGCTTGCGGGCTGAAGCCGACCATGAAGCAGCGGGAAAAAGTGGTACCACTTGCCAGTGGGCGGGTGCTGGAGATTGGCATTGGCTCCGGGCTGAACATTCCCTTTTATTCACAACACAAAGTGGAGCACCTGTGGGGTCTGGATCCTTCGCCCGACATGTGGAAGATCGCGGAGAAAAATGCCGCGCAACATCACCTGGAAGTGGAATTCCTTCAGTCGGGAGCCGAGTCCATTCCGCTGGACAACAACAGTGCCGACACCGTCGTGATGACCTACACGATGTGCACCATCCCCGAAGTCCGCTCTGCGCTGGATGAGATCCGGCGCGTGCTGAAACCCGGCGGCCAGCTGATATTCTGTGAACATGGCCTGGCGCCGGATAAGGATGTTCAGCGCTGGCAGAATCGCCTCAATCCGGCCTGGAAGAAACTGGGCGGTGGCTGCAACCTCAATCGCCCCATTCCGGAATTGCTGCATCACTCAGGGTTCAAATCCACTGACATGCAAACGATGTACATTCCCGGTTGGAAACCCGGCTGCTTCAATTACTGGGGCACTGCGACGCACAACTAGCCCGCATGGTTGTTCAAACCCGGTATTCCCTATCCTGCGAACGCACCCGGCAAGATGTGTAAGAGCGAGCCTTGCTCGCGACCAGCAATTCTTTTGTCTTGGCACAATTCAGTCGCGAGCAAGGCTCGCTCTTACAGGGCACGCCTATTTTGACCACGTCACAATGTATACAATCGTGCAATAGACCGCCTGATCTGGGCAAATTTTACTCACCGGTTAGACTCTTCAGATCGTCCTTTTCATCCAGGTCGAAAGCTGCGGTTTCCATCTCGACAGATGTTATTTTGCCCTTGAATTCCTCAATTATTCTTTTTGCACCCTGATCTCCCGCCAGATTTTCCAATTCATGAAACAAACTTCCTGGGAAAATGGCTGGAGGACTGAGAATAGTGGTTTTCTCCTTTTTCCAGCTTGCGGTAACTATATCTGATATATCAGTATTCCAGGCCTCAAACAACCTTTTCAGATCTGCTGAATCTACCCTCCATTGATCACACAGCATGATCAGTACTCCCTCGATTCCTTCCGGTAAATTTCTTACTCCACACGCAATGGATGTGCCCATTCCTTCCTTCCATTCAGCATTGTGTACGATTTGTAAGGGCAAGCCCCCAAGCTGCTCCTTCACCCTGTCTGATTCACAGCCGGTAACCACCAACATTGCTGCAGGTTCCAGGCGCAGCAAGCTGCGTGCAGTGCGCAGCACGAGGGCTTCACCATCGACATGAACCAGCTGTTTTGGCTGACCCAGACGGGTAGAGCCACCGGCCGCCAACAGGACTATCGCCAGGGTTTCGGAAGAGTCGGTTTGCGTCACTTGCTGGCCGACGGCGTGAGTGGCAGACCGCTGCGTTGATTGAGCACGGCATGGATTTCCGCTACCAGTGACAGTGCGATGGACTCCGGCAGTTCGGCACCAATATCCAACCCGACCGGGCCAAACACCCGCTGTTCCGGGCAGCCTGCCATGTCTTTCAGCCGCTGGCGGCGTGCGCGCGGGCCCAGACAGCCTATATAGGAAATCTCACGGCCAGCCAACTGAGCGAGGTAAACACTGTCATTTTCCAGATGATGGCTCATCACGACCGCGGCATCGATGCTGTCCAGATCAACAAGTTCGCTCAGGGACTCCGGCCTGCCCTGGATCACGGTGCACTTCGGCGGAAACCGCTCCGGTTTTGCAAATGCCGGGCGATGGTCCACAACAATAACTTCCCAGTCCAGCCCAGACAGCGTTTCAGCAACCGGAACAGCATCCGGACCAGCGCCGCAGACCAGTATCCGGGTTTGCGGCGGGATGTTGATCAGGATGGCTTCAGAAACAGCATCTTCATCTGAAACACTCACTCTGCGATAACGCCATCCCGGCCATTCCTGTTGTGATGCATCACTCAGCAGCCCCAGTAAAAATTCCTCGCCGGCGGCATTGCCAGCCCCATCGGCCAGGGCCCAGGAAGCCAGCGGCGGGCCTGCTTCGGAGCGCGTGGTCAGCGCCAACAACACCGCGTGCCGTTCTGCATGCCAGGAATCAAGCTGCTTGATGAAACCGAAATCCAGTTCACGGTCCAGGCGTTGCAACATCAGGTGAATCACACCGTCACAACCCAGGCCAAGACTCCACACCAGATCCTCGTCTGCGTGCATATCATACGTGACGAATTTTGGCTCGCCGGTGGCAAAAACTTCCTCTGCATGGTGCAGTAAATCGCCTTCCAGGCAACCCCCGGAAATCATGCCCTCGAATTGCTGGTCGCGGCTGATCAGCATCATCGCGCCCGGTTTACGGTAGGTCGAACCTTCAATGGCGATGATGGTGACGAGCACCAGTGAGTCGTCAGCTTTATGGTGCCGATAAAAATCCAGCAAGGCGGGAATTCCGAGATGCACTTTCAATCCTTCTCTGGTTGACAGGGAGCATGATAACCCATGAGTGGGCATCGGGTACCTGTGTCCAGGACCCTCATCTGTCGGGAACAGATGAGGAGCGAACAGGGATGTCTCG
>Ga0055584_100006994_pt1 | contig 11055 bp, 4 predicted proteins | sample OSDHelmetaG_FD_58716 | JGI IMG/M metagenome (GOLD analysis project Ga0055584, IMG submission 58716) | Pelagic marine sediment microbial communities from the LTER site Helgoland, North Sea, for post-phytoplankton bloom and carbon turnover... | ecosystem: Environmental > Aquatic > Marine >...
ACAAGTTTTTCATCGAAATTAAGTCTTGGCTATTTTGTACCTTTGTTAAAACTCAATTTTTAACTATGGATGCTATACAATCGTATATAGAACAAAACAAGCAACGTTTTTTAGACGAGCTTATAGACTTATTAAAAATCCCTTCCATAAGTGCAGATTCTGCTTATCAAGGGGATGTTTTGAAAGCAGCTGAAATTGTAAAACAACGACTGCTAGAAGCTGGATGTGATGTTGCTGAAGTTTGCGAAACACCAGGTCATCCCATTGTATATGGCGAAAAGATAATTGACAAAAACTTACCAACGGTTTTGGTTTATGGTCATTATGATGTACAACCTCCTGATCCTGTAGATTTGTGGCAATCTCCTCCTTTTGAACCTGTAATAAAACCTACAGATATTCATCCTGAAGGAGCTATTTTTGCTAGAGGAGCTTGTGACGATAAAGGACAAATGTACATGCATGTCAAAGCCTTAGAGTTTATGACTAAAAACAATCAACTCCCTTGCAACGTTAAGTTTATGATTGAAGGAGAAGAAGAAGTAGGCTCAGAAAACTTAGCTTGGTTTTTACCAAGAAATCGCGAAAAATTAGCCAATGATGTGATTTTGATTTCAGATACAGGGATGATTGCTAAAGACGTTCCCTCTATCACAACAGGGCTTCGAGGTTTAAGCTATGTTGAAGTGGAAGTCACTGGACCTAACAGAGATTTGCATTCTGGTCTTTATGGGGGAGCTGTTGCAAATCCAATCAACATTTTAAGCAAAATGATTGCATCGCTTCATGATGAAAACAACCATATTACCATACCTGGGTTTTACGACAAAGTTGAAGAGCTAAGTGATGAAGAACGCGCCAAAATGGCTGAAGCACCTTTTTCTTTAGATCAATACAAAACTGCTTTGGATATTGATGACGTCTATGGTGAAAAAGGATATACAACCAATGAGCGGAATTCCATTCGTCCTACCTTGGATGTAAATGGAATTTGGGGAGGCTATACAGGAGAAGGTGCTAAAACTGTGCTTCCTAGCAAGGCTTACGCCAAAATTTCAATGCGATTGGTACCTCATCAAGATTGGGAGGAAATTACTCAACTTTTCAAAACTCACTTTGAAAGTATTGCCCCCAAAGGAGTAAGAGTAAAAGTAAAACCCCACCACGGAGGGCAAGGTTATGTTACTCCTATAGATAATATAGCCTACAAAGCCGCTAGCAAAGCTTATGAACAAACTTTTGGAAAAACTCCTATCCCACAACGCAGTGGAGGTAGTATCCCTATTGTGTCTTTGTTTGAAGAGCAACTCGACAGCAAAAGTATCTTGATGGGATTTGGTTTGGATAGTGATGCTATACATTCTCCAAACGAGCATTTTGGTGTATGGAACTATTTGAAAGGTATAGAAACCATTCCTTGGTTTTATAAATTCTTCTCCGAGATGAAGAAATAATAAAGTAAATTGAAAGTTCTAAATTATAAACCAGAGAAGATTATCTTCTCTGGTTTTGTGTATAGATTCTTTAGCTAATAAAATTTAAACGAAGTATAGAATTAAAGGTTTTGTAAGCTTTAAATTGTATACTATTTGCTAACAGTTAGTGGTTTTTACTTATTCCTAAAATCATATTATATGACTTTTCTGTTATAGGGATGCTGCTTTAAAACATAATAAAAAAAGGCTTCGATTTTTAATCGAAGCCTTTTTTGATAAAAAAGATAGTTCCTGTAATTTCACATTAAAACTTCACAAGTTTAGTAGTTTTTATATTACCAGAGTTATCTTGTGCTTTAACAATATAGAGACTTTTGGCAAGTTCAGATATATCGAAAGCATGGTTTTTGGAGAAATTCCCATGGAATTCTTTTACTATTTTTCCATTTAAATCCATAACTTTCACATTACTTACTTCGGTATTGATAAAAAATGTGTTATTTGCAGGGTTTGGAAAGATGGATAATGGTTGTTGAATGAGGTCTTCTATGCTTAAAGTTGAGGAAGCATTGCCATAAATTCTGAATTCACCAGCAGGAATATTGATTGTTGCAGTAGTATTACTAACATTAATGGATGTGTTTCCTGTTTCGTCCATTAAATCATACCAAGTTCCTGTATAAGGAAAATCAGGAACAATATCTTGTGCTGTGACAGCAAAGTTTGCTAAGATAACAACGTTTTTCAACTCTGTTGAGGGGAGGTTGTCATTCCAAATATAAATCCTTACAGTTGTGTCTCCCGAATCTATAGAATAATCACCTTCAAATACGTCTTCGTTAACTTTCAAGTCATTTAGTCTCGCCCAGTCGTTGTAGATTTGATTTCTTGTAGGTTGATCAAGCCAATTGTTTACCCATTGCGGTTGAGGTTTGGTATCTAGTTTACAATCACCATCAGAGCCACTTTCGTCATTGATGCTTCCATCATTACAAGTAAAGATTGAATTTTCCATTCCTAACTCTCCAAAATGCCAAATCATTTTAGGCCCAGGGATAGTAAGGGTTACGGCGCCAAGAGCAGACATACGTTGTAAGGCTGTGTCCAAATCGGTAACATCATAACCAGAAGCACTGTTACCATATTGCAGGTTTTTATACATCAGGCGTTCTTCGTCATGACTTTCTGCATATCCCACAAGTCTAGGAGCTGTAAAACCTCTTGAAAGATATCCCATTCTGTTGATGTTGGCAGGATATCCCATAGTGAGTTCGTTGTATTCATATGTCATTTTACCCCACAACATAATGCCTTTGCTAACACCTTCGTTAATTCTGTAGTTTGCCCATTCTTGTTCCTCGGCATCAGAACCTAAATGTTCAAAGATAACATAATGTGTGCTGTCTAAACTCCAACTAAAATCTGCATAAGACTTAAGAATATCAACACGGTCTTGTTGATAGGAATTTGTACAATTTTCATCACTAGAGGTACAGTTTTGTGTAAATCCTTTGGTTAAGTCCCAACGGAAGCCATCAATGTTGAATTCTTCAATCCAGTGTTGAATAACACGTTGTACATAATATTGAGTCATAGGTTGTTGATGATTAAAATCATTTCCAACATTGTAACTGTGTGTTGGTGTTTGATTGAAATAAGGGTTTTCACTACTTGGTCCACCCCAGCCATCTCCATCAGGATCGTCTATCCACATGCGTACCATTGGATTTCTTCCAAAAGCATGGTTGAGAGCAACATCTAATATAACTGCAATACCATTTTGATGGCATAAATCGATAAATTCTTTCAATTTTTCTTCTGTTCCATAAAATTTGTCTAAAGCCATATGGAAAGAAGTATTATATCCCCAACTTTCATTACCTTCAAATTCCATTACAGGCATTAATTGAATAGCATTTATGTTGAGGTTTTTGAAGTAATCTATCTTATCAATCAAATCTTGTATATTTCTGTTTTCATCAAAATCTCTAATCAATACTTCATAAATGATAAGATCTTCTTTTTTTGGTTTTTGAAAATTGGTTACTTGCCAATTATAAGGTGCTTGACCTGTTTTTAAAACTGTAACTTCAAATTCTTGTCCTTCTGGATATTCAGGAAGGTTGGGATAGGTTGTAGATGAAATCCAAGGATCGTCAAAAGGAGATAATACCAATGTTGAGAAAGGATCGGCGGTTTTGACTAGCTTTGGGGAATTGGCAATGGGAGAAGTGTCGCCAACCCAATATTGGTAGGTATAGTTAACCCCAGGAGTTAAGCCTGTCAATTCTATCCAAAATTTACTTGAATTACTATCCTTTTTCATGGCATAATTGGCAGAAGGTTGCCAATTGTTAAAGCTTCCAGCTACGTAAACAAAGTCTTTGTTTGGAGCCTCAAGAACTAAAGTGGCTTTTGAAGTGTCTGTGTCGTCATAATTAATTCCATTTTCTAAATTAGAAGGCATGTTTTCGGTAATTGTATTGTTTACAATAATGGTAAATGTTTTGGTAATGCTTGATCCATTTTGTGTAACGACTAATTCACAATATTGATTTTCTGTTAATCCACTAAAGAGATATCCATTGTAAAATGTTGTGTTGTTTTGAGTATGAACACTAGCACCATTGGCGAAGAGTTCATAATTAGCAGGGCCTCCAGTATTCTGAGCTAAAATTTGTGTACCTCCACCGTTGTCGACCACGATGATGCCGTCTGAATTTGCAGAAGGATTAATCATAGTAACTTGAAAGGCTCCAACATTGAAAAAGAAATCAGAGCATCCGTCAGCTTTTAGTTCTTGAGAACCATCAGCATTTCTAAAAACCATTCCCATCTTTGTTGCTTGAGAAGCTTCTGAGGCAGACAGTGAAAAGTAAGTTTCTGGAGTTATAGTAATACTCCAGGTACCATCACCGTTATTGGTCATTTCTCCAACTCCATCGTCTTGTCCCCAATTTCCAACAACATTAATTCCCCAAGCGTCACTATCATCTCCAATACCTGCATGCATATATACTTTGGTAGGGTTGTTTATGCTATTGCAATCTGTGTCAGAACTATTAATATCAACAGTAATAGTTACAGATTGGTCTACTTGAATAGGAGTAGGGCTGATTGATACTTGAGAGAACATCAACGAATAGGTAAGTGATGCTAGTATAAGTAAATATTTTTTCATAATATGTTAGTATTAAAAGTAATAAAAGGTTATGAGAAGACAATCTCATAACCTTTTTATTATATCAAATTTTACAATGATTTTTACTCTAAGGTAATGGTCATGTTATTGTCATCTATTGTCAAAACGTATGTTCCTGTAGTACCCACAAAAGCAAAGTTGTTGTCATCATCTTCTGCGTCAACTAAGTTTTCATCGATAGTGTATCCTGCATCTACATACCAAGGATAGTTTCTTCCAGATCCCCAATCGCCTTCAACAGTAAAGAATCTGAAGTTGTTGTTTGGTTCTGCACCACCAAGGTTTTGTAGTTCAACAGAAACAGAGTAAACTCCGTCACCAGAACAAATAATGTTTACTGGAGTTGCCCAGCCCCAACCAGCAGCAGGTAATCCAGCACCAACGCCATAAAGTCTTTCAAATTCGCATTCACCTACAGGTTGTGGATCATCTAAGGTAATGGTTTTATTTACAGTATCTATTTCTAAGTAGTAGAATCCTGAAGTACCTACAAAGGCAAAGTTGTTGTCATCATCTTCTGCATCAACTAAGTTTTCATCAATAGTATATCCTTCATTTATATACCAAGGATAGTTTCTTCCAGATCCCCAATCGCCTTCAACGGTAAAGAATCTAAAGTTGTTGTTTGGTTCTGCACCCCCAAGGTTTTGTAAGTTTACGTTTCCTCCATAAATGCCATTTCCGACGCAGTCAAAATTAATTGGTGTTTCCCAGCCCCAACCAGCATCAGTTAATCCAGCTCCAACACCCCACAATTGGTCAAATTCACAAACGGGAGAACTTGCTGTGTCTTCTAGAAGAACTAAGGTTAGTGCTTGAGTAGAAGTCATCATTTCAACAGAGGAATCTGTACCTGCATATGCTCTTAATCTAAAAGATACGGTTCCTGTATTTGGCATTTCAGTTTCAGGGTCATTATCAAGACCTGCTTCGGTGGCATAGTTTAATAGGTCCCCAATGGTTAGTGTGTATTCATTTTCACTAGTAGTACCAACGACTTCCATGTCAGAAAAATCTCCAGCAATTGATTTTTGCAATTCATAAGTTACATTGGTTTGGATACCAAAATCGGCATTGTTCCAAGTGAAGCGTTCTCCTAAGTTTGCTGATACAGATGGAGATAAGATATATTCAGAAAGGAATGAATTGGTAAATTCAAACTCTCCTGTAGGCTGAGCAATATAAGTTATGCTATCGTCATCTTCACAAGAGTTGAAAGCTAATAAACTTACTATAAATAACGCTAAAATCTTTATGGTTCTCATTTTGTTATTGTTTTTATTAGTAACCTTCATTTTGTTGCAGGTTAGGATTTGTTAATATGGTATTGTTTGGTATTGGGAATAATCTTCTAAAAGAATCTGTAGGGACACCGTTTGGTTGATTACCTTTCCATGGCCATAAATAATCACCAGAAGTGAAGTAGCCATAGCGGATTAAATCAGTGCGTCTTATGCCTTCCCAATACAGCTCTCTTGAACGTTCATCCAATATGAAATCTAAGGTTAAGTCACTAATAGAAATATTCCCTGAAATATCACCATAAGCACGCTCACGTAGCTCATTGATTTTTGTAACGGCTAAATTTAGGTCTCCACCTCCACCTCTTAGAGTAGCTTCTGCATAATTTAGGTAAATTTCAGCCAAGCGTATAATAGGGATATCGGTATCGACATATTCACCACTGCTATCACTACCTTGATTACCATTAGAATCTATATTTTTAAATTTAGTAACGGCATATCCTTGGTTAAAAGGAGGAATACTTTCTATTTCTAAGCTTTGTCCATCAGTATAAAACATACCTCGTCTATCAGAAGTAGGAAGTACTTCTTCAATGCTATAGGTGAGGTCGTTTAAGTTAAAAGTGATAAAATAAACACCATCGGCATCTATTGTTATGTTTTCTCCTCCAGCTTCCAAAGTGCCATCAGCCCCATTGTCTCCGTAGTTATTGCCCCAGTCTTCATTAAATCTGAATTTTAAAGCTCCTGCGGTTAAATTGGCATATAGTGCAAATTCATTAGTAGCTGTTTCGTACATTTCCATATCTGGACCATCCCAAGCATTCTCTGTGGCATCACCAACTAATCCCCAATCGGACAATGAACCAGAAAGGTTAGCGTTGAGATCATCAACATTGATGTCCTCTACTTCAAATTTTTCAACCAAGGCAGAAGTAGCTCTATTTCCACCCCAACCACCATTGACGCCATATTCTGTAGGATCCATACTTCCTCCTATGGCTGCGTGTACCAAAAATGTACTTCCGCCATAGGTTTGTGATTGAATACCGTCAAAATTTAAAACAAATATGAATTCGTTTTGAGCACCGTTGGTGTCGTTATCTGCCAAGAATAGTTCATCGTAAGCAGTTCCATTTCCGTTCAAGTCGGTAGTGTGTAATGAATAACTAGAGTTTATTACTTGATTTGAAAATGTTACACACTCATTGTATCTAGGGATTCCTGTCCAAGTTTCTGCATTAAGGTATAATCTTGACAATAATGCCCAAGCGGCAACCTTATCTACGCGTCCATATTCGTTAGATTCTGGTAAGATGTCTTGTATTTCTAACAATTCATTTTCAACAAACTCAAAAATTTCAGCTCTTGTACTTTGAGCGGGTAGAGTTGTAGAAATTTGTGTAACTAAAGGTATATCTCCATAAAAATCGATGAGGTTGTAATAAGCAAACGCTCTTAAAAAACGTGCTTCAGCAATGTATGTTTGAACAATATCATCACTTAAATTACTCGCATTTTGTATAAAAGCATTACAGAACGAAACTTCTTGAGCTAATCTCAAATACATAGCGCCAGTAAAGTCGTTGGATGCAGTCCAATAATGTCCGTGTAAATCTGGCAAACCAGCATCACTCCATCCAACTATGGCGTGATCTGTTGTGAGTTCATTTAGGTTAAATAGCATACGAGTATATTGAGAAAACCCTTCATCTATTTCTGAAATGTCTGGTTCTCCTGCAGGACCTTTTTGCCCAGTTAAAGCCAAACTAGCATAGAGCTTGGCTAAAGCGCTTTTGGCTTCAGTAGCATTCTCAAAAACGTCCAATTCAGAGAAAATATCTGGATCTGTCGGTAATTGATCTAAATCATCATGGCATGAAATGGCCAAAAAGGATATGCCCATAATGATAAAAAGTTGTTTTACTCTATTTTTCATAATTCAATTTTTTAAAAATCTATATTCACCCCAAAAACAAAGGTTCTTGGTCTTGGATAAAAATTATTGTCTATTCCTCCGTTTATTTCAGGATCTAAACCATCATAATCTGTAATGGTGGCTACATTTTGAACAGAACCATACAAGCGAATGTCTGTGTTTTTGATAGCATTATTAAGCGTGTATCCTAAAGTAATGTTGTCTATCTTGAAGAAAGAAGCATCTTGAATCCAATGACTACTTAAATAACCATTGTCAGTTTGGTTTACGAATCCAGAGTTTAGATATTCTGAATGTAGATTAGATAAATAGTTGTTAGTAGTTGGGATAACAGCGTTTAAGGATGAATTTGCTGAAGCCACATTGTTATAGGCATAATTACCAATACTTGCTCTTGTTACTACTGAAAGATCCCAGTTTTTGTATCTTAAATTGGTATTAAGCCCCATTAGAATATCGGCATAAGGGTCTTTGTAAACATATTTGTCGGCATCGTTGATGATGTTGTCACCATTTCTATCTACAAATGCACCTTCTATAGGATTTCCGTCAGAATCATATACTTGTTGGAAAACATAGAAACTATATGGTGCTTCACCTTCTCTGTGTAATTGGATGTTGTTGCCTACACCACCACTAATGCCTCCTGTTTCTTGTTCGAAAGGAAGTCTAGTGATTTCATTATCATTAAAAGAAATGTTGTAATTGATACTCCATTCAAAATCTTCTGTTCTAAAAGGAATCAAATTTAGGGTGGCTTCAATACCTTTATTAACCATGTCACCTATGTTTTTGTTGATACTACTACCAAAGTTGGTGAAAGGATCAACAGATGAATAAGCTATCAGGTCGTTGGTTTCTCGGCGATATGCTTCAATAGAACCAGAAATTCTTCTGTCAAATAGAGCATAATCTAAACCAACGTTTAGGGTAGCACCCACTTCCCATTTTAAGTTTTCGTTAAAAGGATCTGGTCTATAAGTTTGATAAAATTGGTTGCCAAATTGATAATAAGCTGAAGATTGGCTACCTGTATAGCGTGTTAAGAACAAGTAATCCCCCAATCCATTAACATTACCAACTTCTCCATATCCTACTCTCAGCTTCAACTCGTTGATAGTGTTGTTTTCGTTAAGAAAGTTTTCTTTGTGAATATTCCAGGCAGCAGATACAGAAGGGAAAATACCCCATCGATCATCAGGGTTGAGTTTTGAAGAAGCATCGGCGCGAAGTGTACCTTTCAAAATATATTTCCCATCAAAATCATATTGTACTCTTCCAAAATATGAAAGCAATACGTTTTTGGAAGTGTCAATGAATTCAAAATCATTCCCGTCCTCTTCAGCTTCACTGTCGTAGTTAAAGTTGTCATATTCAAAAGATTGATACGAATATCCGCCAACAATATTTAAGTTGTGCAACTCATTGAACGTTTTGCTATAAGTAAGATAAGCGTCAAACAATTTATTGGTTGTAATGTTTGAATATGTGGTTTTAGAACCGTTCCATATAGGGTCTGCTGTTGGTATGTTTTCTGATGTAATAGTTCTACCATTGCTATTAGATTTATCCAATCCTACATTGACAGTAGCAGTAAGCTCAGGAAGAAAGTGGAATTTGTAATCAAGTTTAGCATTTCCAATAAAACGTCTAACCTCGGCTGTGTCATCAATTAGGTTTAGTAAAGCAACAGGGTTTGTACCCGCTAAGCTTGGCTGTAGCCCTGTAGAAGAATCAATCCAAGAGAAATATCCCGCAAAAGGAGAGTTTGAATCGTAAACGGGTTGAGTAGGAGCGTAAGTATTGGCTGAACCAATAGCGCCTCTATTGGCAAAAAAGTTTTCGGTATAATTTCCTTTAGCGTTAAGTTCTACTTTTAAATGATCGTCAAAAAAGGATGGAGAAAAACTTAAAGCAGCAGTTGTTCTTTTCATGTTATCACGCTTCAAAATACCATCGTGATCAGAATAACTTAAAGAAGCTCGCATAGGGACACCAAAAGCACTACCAAGTGCGCTAAATGAATGATCTTGTCCAAAAGCAGTAGTGTAAATTTCATCTTGCCAGTTGGTGTTGGCATTACCTAAAAGAGCAAGAGTATTGGCATCGGTTTGTGGATGATTCATAACCACTTCACGGAATTCATTGGCACTTAAAACATCAACAAAATCTACAGCAGTTCTAACAGTGGTAGAAGAGCTAACGTTGAATTTAAATTCTGAATCTTTTCCTTTTTTGGTGGTGATGATAATGACTCCATTTGCCGCACGAGATCCATAAATAGCTGATGCTGAGGCGTCTTTCAAAACAGTGAAACTTTCAACATCATTAGGGTTGACAAGATTTAAAGGGTTTCTAGAACCACCTACACCATTAGCATCCAAAGGAATTCCATCAATTACAATTAATGGGTTGTTGTTAAGTGAAAGTGAACCATTACCACGAATTCTGATCTCTTGTCCATCTCCAGGAGCTCCAGATCCAGAAGTTATAGATACACCTGCAATCTTACCTGTAATCAATTGTTGAGCAGAAACTACAGGACCTTGATTGAAATCTTTGGAGGTTATCAACTCGGCAGATCCTGTTAAATCCTCTTTCTTTACACTACCATAACCAATAAGAACAATCTCGTCCAAGACAGAAGTGTCTTCTTTTAAACTAACGTTAAGCGTGGATTGTCCTGTGTATTCAATTTCTTTGGTTACATATCCGATATAAGAAAACGCCAAAATATCACCTTTGTTGACTTCAATTTGGTATTTTCCATCAAAATCAGTAGCCGTACCTTTGGTGGTTCCCTTGACGAGAATATTTACACCAGGCAAAGGTAAGGATGAGGATTCGTCCATTACTGTTCCTGTTACTGTATTCTGGGCAAAAAACGTTGTCGGCAGAATAAAGCACAAAAACAATAAACAATGTAGTGTTGTTTTCATATAATACTTTTGAATTTGTTTATTGATTTTATAAGTATATTTTCACTTCTCGATGTTAAATCTATGTAAATTTTACGGATCTTTTAACTAACTTGCTTGTTTAAGCTTTCCGAAAACGTTTTCGTGTTAAAAACTTTTTTAATACTAAGAAAAAATGGTAAAAAACTGTATGATTTTATGAGATTTGCATTATTATCCTATCTTTATTGCCAAGATCGGAAAAGATTTTTTTTAAGTTACGAAAATTAATGAAAAGAAAGGTTACCTTAAAACAAATAGCTAAAGAATTAGATGT
>Ga0055584_100006996_pt1 | contig 11053 bp, 8 predicted proteins | sample OSDHelmetaG_FD_58716 | JGI IMG/M metagenome (GOLD analysis project Ga0055584, IMG submission 58716) | Pelagic marine sediment microbial communities from the LTER site Helgoland, North Sea, for post-phytoplankton bloom and carbon turnover... | ecosystem: Environmental > Aquatic > Marine >...
GATGATTCAAAAAATTAACGTCGGTTTCGTTTATAAATTTTTGAGCACAAAGTTCCTGAATTTGCCATTGACCAGAAATATCAGCACGTTCACCTTTTATCAGCTTTATTTGGGGGTGAGTAAAACGTTTTAAAACGCGATGGTATAGTTGAGTAAACTTCAGGTATTTAAGAGTATGGAAATATAACGCTAATTTTTTCATCAAGGCGGCATCACTTACAAATTATTATTAATATTGGCTATTACAATCAAATTAAAATGAAAAAAGGGACATTAGCTAAAAGCTAAGCCCCTATAAACAAATTTCAAATAAAAACTATCGTCTTAAAGCTTCAGTAATATCTACCGAGCAACGAGCTACTTCCATAATTTCATCAAAACCTATAGGAGAAGGTTCACCTAATTTAATAGAGTTAATAAAAGCTTTAGAACAATTAGCTTGTCCTTTATCTTGGGTCATTAACTTGTCTTTATTAAAACCTTTCCAGTCATAACCTATTAGTTTTCTAAAATTGTCTATTTGAAGTACGCCATCGTTAGCAAATACTTCAATGCGTTCTTTAGCAAATGCTTTACCACCATTAGCTAAATAATTAATAGTGCCAAACGAACCATCTTTAAAGGTTAAAGTAATTGAGGCTTTATCTTCAGTTATGCCAACACCATCAGCTTTCCCCATACAGGTAGCGGTAAACCCAGTAATTTCACTACCAGCTAAAAAGCGCATTAAATCAATATAATGACACGCCTCACCAATAATTCGTCCGCCACCAACTTCTGGATCTTGTGTCCAATGATCAGCTGGTATTGCTCCTGCATTCATCGTCATAATAAATGCTTTAGGTTCTGAAACATTCGCAAGTAGAGATTTCATCTTTATAATATGAGGAGCAAAACGGCGGTTATAACCAACCATCACTCTGCATTTTCCATCTTGTGCATTATATGCTGACTCAATGGCATCTAATTCTTGATGGGTTAACGCTAACGGTTTTTCTACAAATGCATTTTTACCTGAATTTATAGCTTGTATAACTTGTTCAGCATGTAAGTTATGTTGGGTTGCAATAACAACCGTATTAACCGCTTCATTGCCAAGTAATTGTGTTAAATCTGTTGACGCATTTGCAAAGTCATTCTTCTTACCGTGATGTACTGCGCTCACTCCGCCACTGGTAAGTAATGTATCAAGTTTTGCCCCAGCTTCTTTAAAAGCAGGAATTAATACGCGCGAAGCATAGTTACCACCACCAATAAAACCACAAACAGCATCTTGTGCATTATAGTTTTCAGCGTCTTTAATACTTACTAGTTTTTTAGTTAATAGCTCATCAGCATTGGCTGAGTAATTAAGTAAAATGCCTAATGACGAACGATCATCTAAACATTTATAAGCATTTATTGCATCATCAATTTCAAATCGATGACTAATTAAAGGTTTAATGTTTAAAGCGCCTGATGACATTAGATCAAGTACCGCTTCAAAATTTCGCTGTTCGGTCCAACGTACAAACCCTACCGGATAATCATTACCTTTTTCTTCATATTCAGTATCATAACGACCAGGGCCATATGAACATGAAACTTGAAATGAAATTTCTTTTTCATAAAAGTCGGCGCGAGAGAGCTCTAGGCCTACAACACCAACTAAAACAATACGGCCGCGTTGTCGGCACATATTCGCCCCATGACTTACAGGATCATTACTTTTTGTAGAAGCAGTAATAATTACAGCATCTACACCTTGGCCACGAGAAAAAGCGTTTGCTTTAGCGATTGCATCTTCACCTTTCGACAAATCAACCGTTTCAGCACCAAACTCACGTGCCATGGCACATTTTGATGAGTCAAAATCAATCCCTAAAACTCTACAGCCATTAGCCTTCAATAGCTGTACCGTTATTAGGCCAATTAAGCCTAAACCTGTCACAACAACTGTTTCACCTATTGTTGGATTGGTTATTCTCACCCCTTGCATTGCAATAGCAGCAAGAACTGTAAAAGCAGCACTTTCATCATCAACATTGTCTGGAATAGCAGCACATAAATTTTTAGGTACACATACAACTTCAGCATGATTACCATTTGATACTACCCGAGTACCAACTTCAAAATGAGTTTTACCGTTATCTTGCACTATACCGACATTACAATAGCCAAGCGGCAATGGCTGATCTAACTTAGATCGCACAGCGTCAATAGTCGGTTTTAAACCATCGGTTTTAACTTTCCCTAATACCATTTTTACTTTGTCAGGTTGAGAGCGTGCTTTTTGTATCCAACCTGATTTACCAAAATCAATTAGCATACGCTCTGTACCAACAGAAACTAATGATTTTTTTGTTGAAATTAATAACTGCCCTTTTTTATTTTGGGGGCAAGGGACTTCTACTAACAGAGTTTCACCGTTAGCTATGTTTTGAAGAATTTGTTTCATATTTACTCATTAACAATCAATTTAGTTATTTATAAAAGATTTGACAGACTTAAATTTACCGGAAGGTGATTTTTCAATAAACTCGACTTGCAACACCTTGAGTTTAGTTTCTCTACAAATCCACTTCGAAAACTCTTTTTGTAATTTTTCCTTCACGTTATAAAAATCGTCATCTCTTAAAACGATTTTTATAACAACTTCTCCTATCCGATATTGACATACTTGTGCTTCTTTAACTGAGTCAGTCCCTTTGAATAAGTAATCAAATCTCATAACTCTTCTGCCATCATTTAACTCAATAAAGTCATCAATACGGCCTTCTATACTTTCTATTACCGCTGAAGAGCGGCCGCAAGGGCATTTAAATTCAGGTGAAGCCCATATAGCTATATCCCCAGTAAGGTATCGTATTAAAGGCATTGCCAAATTACTATATGAAGTACCCAGGACTTTCCCTCTTTTACGGCCATCAGGCAATAATTCTGGCTCATAACATTCTACATGGCCAAACTCAAAGTCTTCATGATAATTATTAAATTCACATTTAGATAAATTACAGTTTCCTTCAGTTAATCCGTATTGATCAGTTACTTTGGCTCCAGTCCACTTTTCAAGTATATCCTTCTGGTAAGTCAATACGTTTTCTGCACCACAAAATATAACTGAAGGCCTACTGTTGTGATTTAACTTCACCCCCCTGTCGACTGCTAACCTGGCAATTTCTGCAAGGATACTAGGATATCCAGAATAAAAACTAGGCTCTATTGAATTCAAAAACTTTACAATATCTACAATTTTATCATTAGTTACATGCTGCATATTTATTAAGTATTGATTGGCCGGTGCGTTAAATCGCCAATAAGGTGGTGAAGTTTGAGAAGTAGGTGTAACTTGTTTCCCTGTAAAGTTAACATGTAAATCTCCTTTATTAACACCAAAACGAGATCGATGACGGAACCAAATAGCCCACTGTGCCGAAATAGACTCTGATGTCTTAAATAATGTCAAAGCTTTTCCAGTTGTACCACTGGTATGAACTTCGTGAAGACAGCTAGACTTATAATGATTAGAGACCATTAAATCTTGATTATTCCTTAACTCCTCTTTAGTGAGTACTGGTAGTAAATTAAGGAGTTCTAGAGAACTTATATCCGTTGGTACTAGATTTAATTCTTTAAATTTTTTATGATAATACGGTACTGTTTTGTATGCATTATCTAACACCAATGCCAATTTTTTTAATTTGTAATCTTCGATACTATTAACATTAAAGTACTGAGTTAACTTATACTCTTCAAGCAACACTTCAAATTCTTTATTAAATCGAACTTTATTCTCTTTCCAACCATATACTGAACAAGCTAAGTTTTGCATGAAGACGGGAAGGCGATTATAAAGGTTATTAAAGTTCATTTTTATTCCATTTTTATGGTTTGCATAACTAACTATACCTAATTCAAATATAAAAAATATCCGTACAATTCTAATTGAAATGATTATTTTAAAATAAGCAAATAAGTAGTGTTCTATTTAAGTTTAAGTTTAACTAGTGTATCTATAAATATTTGACGTAAGTAAACAAAGTAATCTTTTACAAAAACCGAATCATCTATGGCTTCATAAACAGGTAACCCCTTTGTCTTAATTCTATTATTTTTAAAAAAGTCAATATAGTCTTTATTTGACAATCCCAAAAATTCACTTTTTGTAACTGTAATAAGCTCATCTACAGAGATTGAATCATGCACTTTTAATGCGTTACTTTCGTTTATAGTTACAAAGTAACATCGAGGAAGTTTTGCACTAAAAACATCTACTGCAAGTCCTGTTTTTGCAATAACAGGATAATCAAGAACATAACCAGAAAAATTAAATTTTGGCATGAAAAAATTACCAAGCCCATAAAATACAGGTGTATTTCCAAAATACTCACAACCTAAAATAACATGAGCATGATGACAGATTATAGCGTGCGCTCCTAATGACGATAATACTCGACACAACTCTCTGTGGGCAGGCATTGGGTATATTTCAAATTCATAGCCCCAATGAAAGACAACGACAATTTTTTTTAATGGATTTTTATTCTTTGCTAATTTAAATTCTGTTAAAACATGTTCATAGTTAACAGGGTTACAACCCGATCGAGATTTTCGAGCTTTCTTACAGCCGATAACATCCCAACCAAAATTCATAATTATAAAATTTTCATATTGAACGTATTCTGCAGCTTCAGATAAGTTTTTTCCAGCACCTACCGGAAGGATACTTTTATTGTTAAACGTTCTGAATAAGTCATCAAGATTTGGTTCATAATCAAATGTATGATTATTTGCTAAACATACAACTTTACAATTCAATTGGCTCAGGATGTCTACAGAGTAAGGTGATGATATTAGCGGAATTGGCGCATTAGTTTCATTATTACAGGTTCCTTCCAAAGAGCATTCAAAATTAATTACCTTGTGAGCTTGTAAAAACTCATCGGGTCCATCTATTGAAAACTCATAAGTTTGATGGAATGGATAAACAAAATCACCACAAAATATCATAATTTATTTGTCCTCCTTCAAGAGCGTATTTATATTTAAATTAAATTGAGTCATAACTTTGTCGGAAGAAAAGCAACGTCTAGCAAATGCCGAACACCTTATTGATAAATCTTGTTTGTTATTAAAGTTATAACACTCTATGAGGGTGTTAGATATTTCATCGATATCATAATTAACATAATGACCAACATTTTCTTCCTCTACGATCTTCCAAGGGGTTCCTTTTGATACAATAACGGGGGTGCCCTGTGCTAATGCTTCGACTACAACATTTCCAAAATTTTCGGATTTAGATAGTAGTAACAACGCAATACCTCTATTAAGGAAATTCATCTTATTGTTTCCAGTAATGTGGCCATGAAAAATTATATTTGAGCTTAATCCTAGTCGTTCGACTAACTGTTTTAACGATTTAACGTAATTATATTCACCAGTGCCCCCAATTCGCAAAACAGCAGGGGTTGGAGTTTTATTCTTATATAGCGCATATGCTTCAACCATCAACTCTAAATTTTTAATAGGATCTATTCGTCCTAAAAATATAAAGCTATCTTTATTGCTATCAATAACAGGAAAATCAGTAAAGTCGTAAGAATTGGGCGTTATTAATATTTTCTTTCCTTTGAGCTTTGTAATACTTTTTAAACTTTCTTCTTCTTCAATCGACGTTACTATAAAAGCGGATGCAGCTTTATATAAACTACAATAGCAATACATCAAAAGTCTTTTCATCCGGCTTTTAATTTTTAAAGCGGGACCGTATAGTTCTCCTCGAGGAGCCAAAGTAAACTTAATATTAAACAACAAGCAAATAATTGCAGCAAATACAGACAAAGGGGCAAAAAAAGATGATAAGTGGACTACTTGGTAGTTCTTTATATTCTTATATAACCAAATAGCCATATAGAGTGATAGTGGTTGTTGATAAAGGGACTTCATCACCCACATTTCGACTCCTTCAATATGATTTGATTTATTGACTTTGATTCCGAATTTTTTCTTTAAAGCGTCACTCATTCCCCGGTCACTACTAACAATAGTCGCATCCGGCAAACCTTTAGCCATCTGAAAAATTGTATTGGATGGACCACCGACTTCGGCTGGATAAATAGCTCTAGCTACAAACAAGTGTTTCACTGACTACTCCTTAAATCAATAAATTCTATAAGTGCTTCGGCAATACCGTTAACACTTAAGTTTTTCTGCACTAAAGCTAACTCTTTTTGAGATACTTTATGTTTCGTAGCCATAGCAATGGAGTCTTTTATCGAGTTAATATCGTGAGGCTCGCATATATATACTTGCGGGAGATTGGATAAAAGCTCAGAACAACCACACTGGCTTGATAAAACTAATGATTTACCTGACAATAGTGCCTCATTAGCAACCACAGCCCAGCCGTCGTAAAAGCTAGGTACGACAACCGTATTATATTTTTGAAACAATAAGTTAACAGATGAGTAATCGACTTTTCCACAAAACTTTATTCTAGATTCCATTTTTAATATATATACTTTTTCAGCTAACTTATCTTTATAGGCTCCTTCACCATATATGTCTAGCTCTATATTTTTATGTAATAAATTTATCGCATCAATTAAACCATGTACGTTTTTTCTTTTTTCTAACTGACCAAGATAAAGTAATCTATTGCAATCAACAGTATCATGATAATCACTAATCAAAGGAACGAAGTCGCTCAAATATGCGCAAGGCAAAATAAGGCTAGAGTCATAACCTACTTTTTTAAGGAACCTTGTAGCCCCAAGAGATATTAATCCAACGATCCGCTTGTAATAATGCCTAAACCAAAAATATTTTATTTTTTGAAAGAGAACTTTTCGCTTTTCGGGACTTGGATTCTCCATCATAATTAAACAAGGTAATTGATTTTTATATGCCATTTTAAAATATTTATGTACTTTAGAGTATGCACGATAACCACTAAAAATATTAATCGACGACTCACTATTTTCTAGGAGACTTATCAAAGTTTCATCTTTATCAAAATTTAAAACATTGCTATTACCGAAATCAGGGAATTTCCAACCCATACTTTTTCTGAGCTCGCTATGCTTAGACTGACAAACTACGGTTACATTTCTTTTTTCAGAAACTTCTTTAATTAAGCCCGCTAGGTGGGGGCTAGGGGAGTTCATCCAAAAAACTATGTTAAACTTCATTTTAAATCCACGGTTATTAAATAGCATTATTATTTCAAAAGTTCGTATTCAGAACTTAAGATTTACTATTTAGATTGAAATAATGCGTTACTAAATAAAAGAACACACAGAATACTTTTAAAATCTTTTATTCTTAATCCAGCTGTTATACTCATCAGACCATAGCTTTTTTATAGTCGCAGGGTTTCCCGCAACAATAACTCTAGGAGGGACATCATTAATCACGATAGAACCTGCAGCTACTATACTATACTCACCGACTGTTACTCCTCCTAGTATTGTTGATGACGCTCCGATCCAAGCCCCTCTTTTTACCTTTATATCATTTGATTTTCCTTTACCTGCAATTCTATCAGGTTGTTCACTCAAATCATTTAATTCATGCGTGCCATTGATAAAAAGTACATTACTCGAAATATCAACATTATCTTCAATAATAATTGAAGATTTTCCTGTCAATAATTTTGTATGATGCCCAATGAAACTTCCCATCCCAATTTTTATTTTACCTTCACCAATAAATTGTACCGAGCTTACTATTTTGGAACTGCTTACTTGGAAACCTGATATTGAATTTAACAGCCTACTTTTCAATTGGTAACAACGTGTAGAAGGTAATAATTTAACTAGAAAAAATATTATATTTTTTTTTATTTTATTTATCATTTTCAACCTTCAATATAGCAAGTAGGATTATTAGACGTAAAAGATATGCGAGGCCCTTTATCATAAAAACATTTAGAACCGTTACCTCTTTAATAAGAAATAACCCAAGCACAACAAATACAGCCCAAATTAAATTCAATTTAAAATGTAACCATGAACGGCCAATAGCAACGTTAAAGTGATCAAGTTGTACCTGAATTGAAACTAACACTGCCGTAACTAACGCAATTAAAAAAGCGTCTTTAGCAAACTGAACACCCCCCAACTCATAGTACTTTAGGATGTAATCGCTAAATACATATACACCTGCTGAGATGAGGGTAGATACAAGGAAACTAAAAGCAGTAATTGTTTTAACAAATTCTAATGAATCTTGAGGTTTATCTGAGGCTAATTTAGGCAAGACCACTTGTGCTACAATTACTGGAATAAAGTAAATAGCCATAAACCATTGATTTATTGCATTATGTATTCCTAGTTGTGATAAATCGCTAATTTTTAGTGAGTACATTGAAAGCCAAAACCCAAACCCTACACATATTGACGCCAAAAAATTTGGTAAGCCAGTATTTATAATCTTTTTAAGTTTGTTTTTTAAATTAGTAATTGAATAAGAAATAATATCTAATAATTGCTTTAGATTTAAAACACATAGAAATATCAACAGAATTAAATTAATAATAAAAATAGATAGTATTCCGCCTTGGATACCAGAGTATTTAGTCAGAAGTATTATAATTGGTACAGATAATATTGTGGTTAAACACGAAGCTAAAGCAGGAGTTTTAAAATCTTGGTACCCATTAAGGATGGACTTTATTACTACCGTCATAGTCCCACAAAAGAGAGTTATCAAATAATATATGTCTATTTCAGTTAATTCATGGAATATGTATACGCGATAGAACATGTAGATGGCAGAGTAAACCAAATAGATACTTATAACACCTACTATAGCTGCTTGTGCTATCCCTACTTTATCCTCATTTTCACTAGCAGCTATTTCACGTGTTATTGATACAGCTATTCCAAGTGTTAAAAATGATTGAGCAAACGCAATTGTTGCCTGAAAGTAACTAATTTCGCCGTAACCACTGTGCCCAATTAAATTAATGGCATAAAAGGAGTAAAAAAGAAACAATCCTTTATTTAAAGTTGTGGAGAAAAAGTTTAGTATTGTATTGCGTATTAAGTTTGTTTTCATTTATTTAATACGCCTATATTTGACAAGAGATAATGCATAAAAAACAAACAACCAATTTAAAGCACCTATACTTCCGTAGCTAAATAAAGTTGCTTCACCGAATGAAAGTAGTAATACAGCTAAAATTATTGACTTTGTAAGGATTGCATCTCGTCTATAACTAAAAATCCAATGTAGTAAAATTATAAATGGTAATGCCCCAATTAACCCTACTTCTTCAAATAAAGAAGGAAAAAAAGAGCCTTTTTCGATTGGAGCCTTAATGGGAATACCAAATGGTCCCCGTTCAATTTCCATTGGATAATGAGCACCATGCCCATTACTAACTTGAAAACCAATACCGGTAAGAGGGTTAGACATAAAATTATCTATTGATGAAATAACAAAACGTAATCTAGAATTTTGAAGAGCTCCTACGGCCGAACTTGCTTCGGAACGTCCATGTTTACTCATGACTTGATTTATAGTTCCTACTAACAACGGAGTACAAGAAAATCCAAATAATAAAATAAAAAAGAACACTTTCTTTTGTTTTTTAGTTTTCTGTTTCCAAGTATTTTTAGTGTGTAAAAAGAACGTAAAAATAAAAATAATACATACACACAAAAACGCTGTACGGGATTCTGTGCCGTAAACCATTACCACGGTCAAAAAAATAAACAAGTAATCACCAATGTTACTTTTTTGGCTAAGTAATTTATGAATTTGAAACGTAAAAATAAAGACAAGCAAGATGCCGAATGCTTGAGGATGATTAAGGATTCCTGCAAAACCAGTTTCATTTCGGGGATATCCAAAACCGATCAAATATGTGACGGCACTTGATAATAATATCCCCCTAAATAAATTAAACATTATATCTAAAGTATTTTTATTCGTCTTGCAAGAGTAATCTAGTGCAATTAAATAAGAAAATGTACCTAGACTAAATACTACCAGTTTAAAAGTAGAAACATCGGTAAAAGCACTATTTATTACTGATGGAACAATTGAAATAATTACAGATAAAATAAGAAAAAAAATGACAGGTACTTTTTTTTTCACTATTAGTAGGAAAGTTGAAAAGCATAATAAAACTAAAATGACCAAGTAATTTACTGGTAACTTAGGTAACATAAAGTTTGGGTTGAAGTTAGTTAATACAACTCCTGTCAAAATTAAAGCAGGTATATACTTAGATATATTCATAACGTTTAAGATTAGAATCACCATGTTATTTTTAATAACAGATTATTAAACAACCCACTAAAAATTTTATTTTAGAAGTAAGTTAGGCTAACATATAATACGAAATTATTCACTTATTCCACCAACATAAATGATTAAATTGCTTAGCTATTATAGCCAAATTCCTTTGCAATCAATTAGTATTCCCTTATCAGGGCTAGCACCTTTAAATAATTGATGCTCCACTAGTAGAATATGAATATCGGCTGTTTCAATTGCGACTTGAAATTCAGTGAGGTTATATCTTACGCTTTCCACAAGTAACTGGTTAATATTAGGCTCAACTGCAAGAATTTTACACGTATTCATGGCCAATAATTCATTAAATATAAAATTAGCTGGGCTCTCTCTTAAGTCATCAATGTCAGCTTTAAAAGCAAGGCCATAACAAGCAATTTTAACATCTTTTACTGTTTTATCTGGATTATCCTGCAGGAAATCAGATATAGCTAATTTTACTTTATTAATTACCCATTGTGGTTTCGCATCATTCACTTTACGCGCAGTATGAATGATCTGCGCTTCTTCTGGAGTTTTACTAACAATAAACCATGGGTCAACCGCAATGCAATGACCACCTACTCCAGGGCCTGGTTGTAGAATATTAATTCGTGGATGGCGGTTAGCTAGTGATATTAACTCCCACACATCAATATCTAACTCATCACAAATAATTGAAAGCTCATTCGCAAATGCTATTTGCACATCACGACAACTATTTTCTGTCAATTTTGCCATTTCAGCGGTTCTTGCATTTGTAATAACACAATCACCTTGAACAAAA
>Ga0055584_100006998_pt1 | contig 11053 bp, 10 predicted proteins | sample OSDHelmetaG_FD_58716 | JGI IMG/M metagenome (GOLD analysis project Ga0055584, IMG submission 58716) | Pelagic marine sediment microbial communities from the LTER site Helgoland, North Sea, for post-phytoplankton bloom and carbon turnover... | ecosystem: Environmental > Aquatic > Marine >...
GGTACTAAAAAGGGTACTAAAAAGGGTACTAAAAAGGGTACTAAAAAGGGTACTAAAAAGAATACTAAAAATTTAGTTCAACTAAATTGTAGTCCAACAAATCAAACTAAAGAATATACGTGTTATACAGACGATGACTTAAAAAAAATGAAAAAAATGTGGAATGTTAGACATCCAGATGAACAAATTACAACTACAAATTCTAAAAACATTTGGAAAGAATTGAAAAATTATTATAGTAATACTTGTAATAAGGAATCTTGTTGGGTAAAACAAATGTCCAATGGAACTAAAATGGAAACAGAATTATTAAATGCGTTTGCTCCAGAGTCACCAGATAATTGGAAAAAAAACCCAAATCAATGGTTATCAAGTATAGATATATTATCAGTAATGAGTCAATATGAAAATAAATATAAATGTTTTGATTTTATAGGGCCATCACCAATAGATTATGATACTCATAAAATAAATAATGATTGTGTCTGGGAAGAACTATGTAATTTTAATTTAGATAAACTAATAAAAAAGGGCAAAACTAAAATAGCAGTAATATTTAATACAGACCCACACTATAAGGGTGGGTCGCATTGGATTTCATTATTTATTAATGTAAAAAAGAAAAAAATATTATTCTTTGATAGTGCTGGAAGTGTTGCTCCTGAACAAGTAAAAAAATTTGCAGATACTGTAATTAAACAAGGAAAAGAATTAAAAAAGGAAATAATTTTTAGTTTTGACCAAAACCATCCTGTAGTGCATCAACATAGTAATACAGAATGTGGTATGTACTCACTATTTTTTATAATACATATGTTAGAAGATAAATTGACTGGTCATTATATAAAAACACACATCATAAAAGATAAATATGTCGAAAAATATAGGAAAATTTTCTTTAATGAAAAATTATAAATATAAATATAATAAATAATAACATAAATATTTGTTAGTTATTATATTATGATGGAAAAACTTCAAGAATTTATGAGTAAAAAGAATATAGACTTATTATGGGAAGTTTTGTTAGGTGAATTCCAAATAAAGAGTGAAAATGTAAATATGAAATCTAATCTACGTGAATTATTTGATCTTAATATACCTCTATTTAGAGACTCAATTAAAAAAGATAATGATAATTTAAAAACTATAAATTTAATTAATATGAATAAACATTTTTTAAGTCAAGTTTTTATAGCAATTAATAGACTAATACCAAATTTGAAGCAAATGAATAATATAAAACATATCCAAATTAGTAACGATGAGATTGTAGAACAACCATATAAGGTTGAAGATATTCAGAACGCGAGACAAAATAATTTTGATAATGATCTTATCAAGAAAAGGAATGAATTTGAAGATGCTATTACATTAAAAAAACCAGATTTTATTGATTTTTCAGAAAAAGAAACCGATGAGAAAATAGTAGGAATGGAAGATCTAATAAAAGAAACTGTATTAAAACGAAATTTTGATATTAATTCAATTCAAAATCAGTCAATTAAAAATCAGTCAGTTCAAAATCAGTCAGTTCAAAATTCACAATCAAAGAATGTAAGTTGGAATATTCCAGATATAACTCAAGATATAACTCAAGATATAACTCAAGAACCAAATGATATTTTAAAAAAACTAAAACCTAACAACAACAACAACAACAACAACAACAACAACAGTGATATTAGTCGTGTAAATGATAAATTAGACAAGTTATGTGAAATGTTTAAAGAGTTATTAATTGAATTAAAACAAAACAAGGTTTAAACATTTATTTTTTTAATAAATTGTTTTTTACCATCAGTCACTAATTCTCCAATTAATAATGGTCTAACACCATTATTTTTTTTTGCTTGTAAGTAACTATCATAATCATATATTTGTTTTGTATCTGCTCTATATCCATAAACTTTACCATTTGGTAAAGTGATTTTTTGCGCTTCCCATTCAGTCGTAATACGATTTTGTTGAGCAACAATATCATTCTCATCTTTAGTATAATTTGGATTATACGCAAATTCATCCTTTAATGGATTATTGAATGATAAACAAACTAGTCCTTCTTTGTTATTTGATTTTACAAATGTCCCACAATCTATAGATGCCTCCTTTATTCCTCGCATTAATTGTGTTGATAATTGTTCTTTTATATTAGAAATTTCAAATAATTTTTCATCAGATGATTGAGGTATTCCAGTTAGTTTACTTTTGTCGTGACGTTTTAATTCATCTGCGTAATCACTATCTAATTGTTTAGTTGTAAAAACCGATAAGTATAAAAATACTTCTACAGTTTGTAATTCAATTGGTAATGATTTATGACTACATATACGTCGTGCTCTACCAATAACTTGTTCAGTTCTTACTGGATGCCAGTATGGTTCCATTATATGAACATATCTAGTATTACGGAGATTAATTCCTTCTGCACCTGCTGCTGTAATCATTAGAACTTTAATAATTTCACCCATATCATTATTATTGCTCCTAGATTTCAATTGTGATGCGATACTGTTAGGTATATTATCCCAATCTCCATTGTATATATTACGTATAATTTCACGTTCTTCAGAGTCTTCTGTTCCCGTATATAATGCATATGTCGGTTTTCCTATGTCTTCCTTACTAATATTTATAGTCCAATTATTAAGTCCAGTTCTTTTAATTTTAAATTCAGTAAATCCATTTGCTTCTAATGTTAACGCTAAAATACCAATACCTTCCATAGAACGAAATTGACTATATATTAAATGAAGTCCAATGTGTTGAACATCTTCAATATTTTTAATAATTTCTAAAAATTTTGGACTATATTGTTCTAATCCATCATGATTTAAGTATTTCTCTTTATGTTTTTTTAAAAAATTATATGCTGTTAAAACCGCATCATTATATTCTGTTCCACCTATTTTTTCTAAAATTTCATCACTTTCAAGCATATTAATGTCACGATTATTATTTTTAGTTATTTCATTATCCTCATCATCATCATCATCATTATCTGATACATTATCAATAAATTCTTTTAATGTTGATTTGTTAGTATTATCCTTCTCATTTTCATTCTCATCCTCATTCTCATCCTCATCCTCATCCTCATTCTCATCCTCATCCTCATCCTCATCAGCGTCAATAGCATCATCATCATCATCATCATCATCATCCGCACCACCTTTAAGTTTATTTTGTTCGATTTTGTCTGCTTTTTTTTTAGATTTGGATAATTTGTCATTAATTTTCTCAAGTGCTTTTTGGTCTTTAATTCTTTGTTTTTCAAGTGCTTTTTGGTCTTTAATTCTTTGTTTTTCAAGTGCCTTTTGGTCTTTAATTCTTTGTTTTTCAAGTGCCTTTTGGTCTTTAATTCTTTGTTTATCTAAATCTTTTAGGTCTTTAATTTGTTGTTTATTTAATTTATCAATAATTGGTTCTTTTAATACATCCTTGTCCTTGTCCTTGTCCTTGTCCTTGTCCTTGTTATTGTCATTGTCATTGTCATTGTCATTGTCATTGTCATTGTCATTGTCATTAATACGTCTAAAATCACTAGGATTAGGACGTCCAGGAGGACTAGGCATAGCGAAATTGCAGAATAGTCTAGAAAATATTCTATAAGTAGATGAAGATTCAATATATAATCCATTTTTATCTATAGCAGTAGTTGGTCCTTTAGATTTTCGACTAGTTTCAGTTTTACGTTCATCTTGTCTAGAGTCTTCATATATTTTAAATTGATAATCACTCATAGGAACTTTAATAACATGAAAATCAAAATTTTTGTCATATTTAGGTAATAATTCTTCTTGTGCACTTCTAAAATATGATGTAAGTCCCATAATTCTACGTTTAAATTTCTCAATATTAGCAACTCCAGCAGTTTCTTTATTAATAAAATTGCCAATAAATGAGTCTAATGTGTCAGGTAATGCGGTATTCAATGTAATAGAAGTCCCACTAGGTATAACTTCAATACCATTTTTAAGTAAGATTTGAGTAATTTTACGAATAAATGCATCATCAGTAATAGTTCCTCGTTCATCTATTCTAGTAACCCCATTATACTTAGTTTTAGAAAAAGTATTTTCAAAACCGTATGGGTTACGAGTGATAATTAATGTTTTAGAACTAGAACTATAATCGATATAATCTAATAATTTCTCATTAATAAATATAGTTTTTAATTTCTCAGTATTAATTTTATTAGTAGTTTTCACATCAAGTGTTAGTTTCCATGTCTTAATATATCCTCGTAAAATATTAAATAAAATCCCAATTTCATTAGGGTAATTAATGATAGGAGTACCAGTTAATAAAACGATTCGTGTATTTTGTGATTTTAATAAAAATTCATATAATTGTAATGCTAAAACATCATTTTTATCTGTATTAGATCTATTTTCGGCGAATTTGCTAGATTTGTTAATTTTACTGACAATTCGACTGACTAAATTATGAGCTTCATCAATAATTACAACAGAGTTGTCAAATATGTTAGTTTTATAATTATTAGTAAGTTGTTTAAATCTATGTTTACGAAGTCCATTGTAATTAATAAATGTATATTTGCGTTGTATCATTTCATCGATTTGTTCATTTAAAACCTTTTTCTCATTAGTAGTAAGTTCATTATAGTTGCTTTTTTCTTTAACATTGGTTAGCCAAGCACCTTTATGACGTTTGATATATTCAACAGGTAAATTTAATGACTTAGATAATGGTTGTATAGAATTAGGGTGTTCAGTAATAGAAATCCATTCCCAAAATTGGTTTTTTTTATAAATCAAATCGCCACATTTTTTAATTTCTTCTAAGTAATTACGTTTTAAAGCAGCAGGAGTCATAATAATAATTTTTTTCCCACTTTTCATTCCTTCAGCAATTGCGATAGAACTGCAACTTTTCCCAGATCCAAGTCCGTGATATAAAAGTAAACCGCGATATGGTGTATATAAATTCATATAATCCCGAACAATTTTTTGATGTGTTAATAAGTCAAAATCGCCGGAACTATTCCCAATTGTATCACAAGTGATATTATGATTATCGTCTAATAATTCATTTTTATATGTAGAAAACATAGCATCAATAAATTTAACAAAAGTTTCTCGATTATTCATATAGTATTTGGATGCTTTAACATTAATAGGTTGTGTAATAGGCAATCGTTCTGCTAAAGGAATGTCAGCGATTATAATTTGTCCAATATCACCAATGTCAATAATACCAGGTTTAGGTTTGTAAGCAGTGCTCGTATTAGTATATTTTTTATGTATAGTATTTGGTTCATTATCATCATCATCATCATCATCATTAATTCTATTATCGTCAAGTTCAGGTCCCCCTTTAAAGTTCTCATTATCGCCAATGTGTCCATCATCTTCAATAATGATAGTTTTATGCTGTTTGCGTTTCTTAGTGCGTTTAATTTCAATATTAATAGGTACATTTGATATAATTTCAGGTTTGTATATGTTTTTATGAGTAACTTTAGTCAATCGTAATTTAGTCATTTGGTTTAAAATATCTAAAGCTTTACTACCATCATCTTTAGATGATTTAATAATATCATTAATCATAATAGGTTTTACTTTAATATTAATTCCCTTGATACCCTTTTCAGTATTAATCGGTTTATTTTTAAGTTTTTCAGTAATTTTAGTAATTTCATTAAAAATATAACTCATATATACTTATATATTTCTATATATATTTTTAATGTTTTTGTTGCTTATTTATAAATAAATTATATAATTTGTGTTAAATTCAATATATTCAATGCTTCAAGACAAGCGATTTGTTCTGCTTTTCGTTTAATTTTATGTTGCCCTTCACCTAAAAATAAGAAAATTTTCCCATTTTGAGCAATAAATTCTTGAACCCCCTTAAAATCATTTAATGTGTTAATATGTATAGCTTGTGAAGGATTTAAATTATATATAGGTTGTCCTAAACATAAATATACCCCCATTTTATATCCTTCATCAATATTATGTTCGATTTCTAAATAATTAGGAGTAACTTTAAATTCCTTCTGTACTTTAACTTGTAGTATATTTTTATAATTATCATCATTTTGTATAAGGGCAACCCAGTCGATATGTTGTTCAAAAATATTTTCGATAAATTTTTGTGCAATTTGAAATCCAGGTCCAGTAACAAACAAATTTTGAAACCAGTTATCATCATCATTAACGACATATTTATTAGCATCTAAGAACACAGCGCCAATAAATGATTCAAATAAACACCCAAGTTTTTTCAAATTAGTTCGTACTTTTTTATCTTCAGCATTGCGTGATATAATTAACCATTTATGTAACCCCATTTCATATGCTATTTTACCAATGGCTTCATTTTTAACAATAGCGATTTTTTTCTCAGTCATAAAACCTTCATTTTCTTTTGGGAATCTCCTATATAATAAATATTTAGTAACACATTCTAATATTCCATCTCCTAAAAATTCTAGACGTTCATTAGATTTGGTGCTTAATGGTAAGCAATTATCCGGTTTTTCAGAAATTGTTATATTTTGGTTAAAATTATCAAAATTCGGTCGTTTAGTATATGATTTATTTACAAATGCCCGTTTGTAAATACTCATATTAAATACTTTAGGAGGTAACCCATATTTTTTAAGAATAGATTGAACATCATTCAATGTAATCTCAATATTATTAGGATTAAATGGATTAAATATTAATCCTTCATCTGTTTTAGTAATATCATCATCGTGGTTAATCTTATATTCACTCATTATATATAAACTTATAACAATATATTTAAGTCCATTTAATAAAATAATTAATTTAAATAAATAAATGATTTAGTAAAAATAAAAAATATATTGTTAGTTTATAAATAATGGTTCTAAGTAATGGTAGTAAAATGGCTCGTAACCAATCAAAAATAGTAAATCGCGAAACATTCGGTGGTAATAAAAAATCAGGTTTAAGAGGAACAAGTGGTGTAACTAATGCTGTCTCATCAAAACAAAGTAATGCTATGAATACTGTTAATAGCAAAAATATATGGTTAGGTAGTATATATAGCAATAATAACAAACATCTATCTACCAAAGAACGTCAAGAATTTCATTTAACATTACTTAAACCAGAAGTTAATCTTTCATTAACTAGATAGATAAATTAATATATATAATAATAATAACTTAATAACTTAATAACTAACAAGATTATTAAGTTATTAAATGAAAATGCTTGTAAAAATTGATATAAGAGAACAAAAACTTTATAAAAAATGTATGTTATTAATTAATTCATCACCTAAATTTAATGATATAATATTAGAATACGAAACATTGCCTTTAGGTGATATTATTATAAATGATGGGAATTGTGATCGCTTAATTATTGAACGTAAAACAATTAACGACTTAGCAGCAAGCATTAAAGACGGACGATATGAAGAACAATCATATAGATTGCAAGGTCTTGAACATCATAATCATGATATAATTTATTTAATTGAAGGTGATATAAATCAATTCAATACATCAACTAACAATCGTATTGATAAACAGACTATTTACTCATCGATGTTTTCAATAAATTATTTTAAAGGTTTTTCTTTAATGCGATCATTCACTTTAGAAGAGAGTGCTACAATTATATGTAATATGGCGTATAAAATAGGCAAAGATAAAAACAGGTTGGGATTTTATACAAAAGATATGAAAAATCTGGATAATGTATGTGATACTGTAGGTGATATTGTAGGTGATGTTGTAGGTGATGTTGTAGTTGATGGTGTAGGTTGTATTTTAGACGACAAATTAAATGATACTGTAGGCGATAATGTAGGTGTCGCTAATAATTTAATGTTAGAAAAAGAATATTGTAGAGTAATAAAAAAGGTAAAAAAGGATAATATAACTACTGCTAATATTGGTGAAATTATGTTATGTCAAATACCTGGTGTTAGTTCTTCTTCTGCTATCGCAATATTATCCAAATTTAATACATTACCTAATCTAATCAAATGCATTCACGAAGATGAATTATGTCTAAAAAATATAACTACAACTGATGTTAGTGGTCAAACAAGGAAGATTAGTAAGACAGCAATTGCTACTATTGTAAAGTTTTTACAATAAATGTAGATTTTTTTAATCCAATTTATATATATACATACATGACTGAACTAACACAACTTTTAGCAGTTATAACATTTACTGGAATTATTATATGGGTTATAATTAACGGATATAGTTTAAAACTTGATATTACCGAAACGCCTGTTATGGAGGGAATGACAAATAAATCAAAATCCACAGGTGAAGGTGGAGGTGCTGCGGATTATGCCGCTAAAATTAAAGCCGAAGTTACACAATTACAAGACTCATTATTAATATCTAAGTATAGACAGGATTATGAAAATGCTATTATTAGTTTAGATGACTTAATAAGTTTTTTAATGCTTAAGGAAACATTAAACATGAATACTGATGGTGGTGAATCAACTATTGCTGGATTTAATAATTTAATAACTCTAAAAAACGCAAGAGATGCATTAAATTCAACTATGGCATTTATAGATAAACAATAAATATTATAATATGATTAAAAAAAATAATACAGTTACTAATATAAGACTTGATAGAACTAACAAACAAGTTGCTATTTTGTCAGGTTTGATGTTAATTGTAGTTGTATTATCTTCATTCGCATCTTTAGTGGTGGCATAAATCTTTGACATATTATGTTTTTTACTTATAATATTTTTAAATCATTATTATAATATATTTTGCTAAATAAGGCACGATAATATATAAACAATCTAATTTTTATATATTAATTTATTTTCTTGATTTTCTACTTCCTTTTCTTGATTTTTTACTTCCTTTTCTTGATTTTCTACTTCCTTTTCTTGATTTTTTACTTCCTTTTCTTGATTTTTTACCTCCTAATAATGCTTGTTTTTGTTTTGGTATACGATTATAGTTTTCATCATAATTAGATGATGAAACTGTTGATGATGCGAGAAGTGGCGATGATGTTTTTGGCATTTTATATAATATACAAATATTATATTTTTTTCTAAATATAAATATTGTTATTTCTTACGTGTTTTATTACGACCCCTTTTTTTAACGTATTTTTTATTTTTTGTCATATTTTTATATTCTAGTCTTGGGTCGCTTAATTTATTTGAATGTATATATTCTGTTTGTGGGGCATTAATCAAATAGTTTGATATATCATCGCAAATTTGTTTTTTTAGGTCGTCATTATTTTGATAAAAATATTGACTATTAGGATCCATAATTTTCCCCCAATCATATAAATCCCAAGGAATTCTGGAGGCGCCAGGTTCATTTTTCGCACTATTTATAAGTTCTTCTGCATATGCACGTTTATCAAACTTCTGTATATATTCAAGCAATGTTTTACATAATTTTTCCCAATATCTATTTCCATATAAAAGATCATAATTATGTTTATGATCTTTACCTTTGTTTGTTTTAACAGCACATTTTATTTGATCTATACAAAAATTACGAAATCTGTAATTAATTATTTCTTTTTGTTCATCTGTATAAAGAAATTTAGAAAAAAAATTAGGATCGTTGGCATTATAATTAAGGTCAATTGTATTTGCTAAATCTGCCATACCCTTTTCATTAACATCAAGATTGTTATATTCTATTTTATTATTTTGTTTCATATCCTGGTATTTTTTTAAAATACCATCAATCTGATTATTTCCAACTTCACTTTGATCTATAAATCCTCCTCCAAGTTTTTTATGATTTTTATTTCTATTTTTATTTCTATTTTTGTTCAGATTTTGGTTACCCATTTATATTTAATATATATATATACTTTAATTTTTATAATACCCAGTCTCAACTAACCCCTGTGTATATTCAGTTCCGCCCCAATTAGGGTCCATAGCATTATCACTATATAACCCATTATGTTCAGAGTTTTTTATCATATCTAAAGGTGTAATAGAACCGATATAATAAGATGATTGGTCATAACCAGGATATCCATTTTGATTATAAGGTTTATCATTTCGTCCAGCGTCAACTAATTTAGTAAATTTCATAGGTAAAGGCAATGGTGTTGTAGGTGGTAATCCGCCTTGTAATTCAGTAACACTAGGTCTCACTTTATATACACGTTTGCCTTGTGCGTCATATGTATTTTGAACATATAAAACGGGACAACGTATTCCAGCGCTTTTTTGCCACTCTAAGAATTCAGTATATTCTTCTAAATTATTAAATTCAATAGGATTAACCCCAGGAACTTGAGCAATGTTAGAATTATATAAGAAATATTTAGCACCTTTTTGTATTAATAAGTTAGGACAACGAAATTCGCCATTATTTGTTTTTAGTCCTTCAATAATATTAGGATTATTATTTATATAATAATACAATCCACCTAAAAAAACCATAAATATAAATATAATTCGTATATTTTGAAGTGATGACATATATAATAATATGCGATAAAAAATATGTATATTATTTTTATCACACATATATATATAAATGATTTCTTTACATATTGACAATAAACCAAATGAAGACATGGGTAACACAAGCACCGTAGAAGATGTTGTTAATTTAATTAATGCAACAAATTATGTATTTATGTTTATTTTTATGGATGGTTGTGGTCCTTGTAATGCTATGAAACCAGAATGGTTAAAAATAAAATCAAAATTAACAACCCAATATCCAAATAGAGATGATGTTGTAATAATAGCAATGAATATGTTATTTTTAAACGAATTAGAAGAAAAACTAACAATTTCAAACAAGAAATCTATAGGTGAAGTTGTAGGATTTCCAACAATAAAATATATTAAGGGTGACAAAATAGATGAATATACTGGTTCAAGAGAAGCAGATGTATTTGTTAGTTGGGTTGCTGAAAAAATCCCTGAATTAAAAACAAATGGAACAAGTGTTAGTAATACAGTTGGTGGTAAAAGAACAAAGAAATGTAAAAAAATCAATAAATCAAAGAAATCAAAGAAATCAAAGAAATCAAGAAAATCAAGAAAATCAAGAAAATCA
>Ga0055584_100006999_pt1 | contig 11052 bp, 9 predicted proteins | sample OSDHelmetaG_FD_58716 | JGI IMG/M metagenome (GOLD analysis project Ga0055584, IMG submission 58716) | Pelagic marine sediment microbial communities from the LTER site Helgoland, North Sea, for post-phytoplankton bloom and carbon turnover... | ecosystem: Environmental > Aquatic > Marine >...
AAATATGTCAGAGCAAGTAGAAGGTACCGTTAAGTGGTTCAATGATGAGAAAGGTTTTGGTTTTATTGAACAGGATGGCGGCAAAGATGTCTTCGTACACTACAGCGCCATAACAGGTGAAGGTCGTCGCACCTTATATGAAGGACAAAAAGTCACTATGACTGTGACTCAAGGTCAAAAAGGCCCACAAGCTGAAAACGTGCAGCCAGCCAACGCTGACTAAATCGCTTTAAGTTTGTCTTGCCCTCTAGGGCAAGTAATTGATTTCAGGCCTTATTCTTTCAAAAGAAATAGTAAGAGCTATAGACTTTGTTCGGCCTTAAAAAATACTCCAATATTAGTCACTTGCCATTTTTCACTATCCTTTGCCTAACTAATTATTCCGTATTACTTTCTGGAATTAAATGGAAAACTATTAAAACTCGCTATGGCAAAAAGTAATTTAATCAGAAAAATTAGTTTAAATTTGGATAAGCTCCGCAAATCAGAGCGTAAGGTTGCTGAGTTTATTCTTGCCGACCCCGCCAAGATAATAAATATGCGCATCATTGACCTCGCCAATGGGTCTGAAGTAAGTGAGCCTACCGTTATTCGTTTTTGTCGCGCTATAGAATTTGATGGTTTTCAGGCGTTTAAACTAGAACTTGCTCAACATATTGGCAGTAGCGGGAGTTTTAGTCAGTTTCAAGTAAGTCCCGATGATTCAATTGCGGATGTAAATAAAAAAGTTTTTGATAGCACCATTGGCTCTCTTATTAATGTAAGAGATGAAATAGATGCCAGCGCGCTAGAAAACGCCATTAATGCCTTAAGTTCTGCTGAGAGAGTGGAGTTTTATGGCTTCGGGGCATCAGGCTCTGTGGCTATTGATGCTCAACATAAGTTCTTCCGGCTACAAGTTTCAGCTGCAGCTTATACTGACCCGCATATTCAGCACATGTCAGCAATTTCTTTAAAGCCCACAGATGTAATTGTTGCTATCTCGCAATCTGGCCGCTCAAAAGCGCTAATTCAAAGTGTAAATCTGGCGAGGGAAGCTGGCGCTACTGTGATTGGTCTTGCTCCTGAGAATACTGCTTTATCGGACCTATGTGATTTCCCTATTCATATTAATATGGAAGAGAACCATCTAGAGTTCACTCCCGTTTCTTCGCGTATTGCTCACTTAGTTGTAATTGATGTGCTTGCTATGGGTGTTGCTCAGCATCGTAGCGCCGAACTTAAAGAGCATTTAAAACGCTTAAGCGTTAGTTTGCGTTCTTTACGCACCAGCAAAACTCATAAAAACAAATAGTTCACCTTTCTTCCCCGCCAAGTAAAGACCGGTCAAAAAAACTTAACACCCTATTCTCAAATTCTTCCGGCAACTGAGTGTCAAAGGCGGCATGATCAACGCCTTCTACTTGCCAAAGCTCTTTTGGTTGAGCCGCAGCGGCAAATAGTAATTCCCCGCTGTCTGAAGATATCGCAATATCTGAAATGCTGTGTAAGATTAAAATCGGCCTGGGGCTAATATTGCCTATCCACTTAGTAGCATCAATATTATCAATATCTCCTTCAATTTCCTGCTCTGCCCAAAACCCAATTAAGGATGCAAAAGGAAATGCTGGAAGGTCTGTGAAATATATTACGCTGGTGTTTATGGTGTCTCGCATTGATGAGAACGCACTATGAGCAACAACTGCTTTGATATCTTCATTTGCAGCAGCATATTGTATTATCAGTGAAGCCCCGAGCGAATTCCCAAGCATACCGATACTTGCAATTCCTTCCTGTTCTTGTAAAAAATTCACCCACGCATCAAGATCTGGCATTTCCTTTAGACCAAACGCTATTAACTCACCTTCGTTAACATCATGCGCCCTGATGGATGACACTAAAACACCATAGCCTTTATTTGCCAAGATTGCGGCTTCTTCTAAAAGCTCTTCTCTATCTGATTTAAAGCCATGCTGGAGAATTATCCCGGCTCCGTTTTCTGAGGGGATATACCAGGCATGAATAGTATTGCCGTCGGTGGATTGAACGCTTACATCACGATATTGCAAAGAGAAATCGGCTGGCGTTTTGCTCAGAAGATTGCGCTCGTGCAAAGGATGATAAACCAGGCTTAATGCTTGATTTCTTGCGACAAGAGATAACGCCGCTGCTAAAAGCAAAAACACGACAGCAATGATGATGCTAATTTTTGCCGGCGCTTTCATAGCAACAGCTATTCAACCGTTACAGATTTCGCCAAATTTCTTGGCTGATCAACATCGGTTCCTTTTATAACTGCCACATGATATGAAAGAAGCTGCAAAGGAATGGTATATATAATGGGGCTTAAAAAATCACTGCAGTGCGGAATATCAATCACGGTCGTTGCTGGGTCATTTGAAAAACCAGCATCTGCATCCGCAAACACATAGAGTCGACCACCTCTAGCACTAACCTCTTGTAAATTAGATTTTAATTTTTCCAACAGCTCATCATTTGGCGCGATAGCTATCACGGGCATTTCATTATCGACTAATGCTAACGGTCCATGCTTGAGTTCTCCCGCTGGATACGCTTCGGCATGAATATAAGAAATTTCTTTTAGCTTAAGCGCCCCCTCCTTTGCTACAGGATATTGCACTCCTCTACCTAAAAAAAGAGCATGATTTTTTTCAGCAAAGTCATGAGATATCTTAGCTATTAATCCATCAAGTTTTAGAGTTTCTTCAATAATTCCTGGCAAATGGTGTAGATCTTCAACTAAAAGAGCTTCTTCTTGCTCAGCTAGCCCTCTATGACGCGCCAAGCTAATCGCCAATAAAGATAAAATACTTAACTGCGTTGTAAATGCTTTAGTGGAAGCAACGCCAATCTCTTTTCCCGCGACGGTCATGATTGAAAGGTTTGATTCTCTGACTAAAGAACTACTAGGCACATTGCATATGGCTAATGTGCCCTCATAACCAGACTCCTTGGCGTACTTTAACGCCGCCAATGTATCTGCAGTTTCTCCGGACTGGGAAATAGTCACGAAAAGACAATTCTCAGGTACCAATATATTTCTATAGCGATACTCACTGGCAATATCCACCGAACATGGCATCCGAGCAATATTTTCAAACCAAAACTTGGCTATCATTCCCGCATGGTAACTAGTACCACATGCCACTATTTGGACACTTTTAGTTTTTTCAAAAATAGCCTGAGCCTCAAGTCCAAATGCTTGCTCTAGTACGTGTGTTTTACTTAACTTGCCCGCTAAAGTATTTGTTATTGCGCTTTTCTGTTCAAATATTTCTTTTAGCATAAAGTGACGGTAGTCACCTTTGACAGCGTCTTCCATTTCATCGCGTAAGCGAACGATGTTGCGCTTCAACTCGACACCTTCATTCCAAATTGTTATTTTTTTATTAGTAACTTCTGCAATATCACCTTCTTCAAGATATATAAACCTGTCAGTTACCTGGCCTAAGGCTGAAGGATCTGATGCAATAAAATTTTCTCCTATCCCAACTCCAATAACCAATGGGCTGCCACTGCGCGCGACAACTATTTTGTCTGGATCGTCTTTACTAATAATTGCCAGTCCATATGCGCCTTCCAATACGCTAACTACATTTTTTACCGCTTGCGTAACACCAGCGTCACTTTTATTCAGTTCAGCATGAATTAAATGGACTATTACTTCAGTATCCGTTTCAGTAATAAATTCATAGCCGTTTTTTATAAGGCCTTCTTTTAGTGAAAGATAATTTTCAATGATGCCATTATGAACAAGAGCTAAGCCATCTGAAGAGCAATGTGGGTGTGCATTAGCCTCAGAAGGCTTGCCGTGTGTTGCCCAGCGAGTGTGTGCAATTCCAAGCGTCCCTTTAGCTGAACTGTGCGCAACAGCTTCTTCAAGGGCGGCTACTTTGCCAAGCTTTTTTATACAGTTGATTCGTCCTTTTTTCTTATCAAGAACCGCCATGCCTGCAGAATCATAACCGCGATATTCAAGCCGCTTTAAGCCTTCAATCAGAATATCTGAAACTGTTCTTTGCCCAATAGCGCCAACTATTCCACACATATTCTATCGCTCATACAATTCCCGTTTTACTTCTTGCTTGGACGTTTCCAACCATCAATATTATTTTGTTTATTTCTAGTTAGGGCCAACTGGTCTGCTTTTACATCTTTTGTAATTGTCGAACCTGCACCAACTGTTGCGCCATTACCAACAATAACAGGAGCGACTAATGCTGTATTTGAGCCAATAAAAACATTGTTGCCTATTGTTGTTTTAAATTTATTAACCCCATCGTAATTGCAGGTAATGGTGCCGGCACCTATATTAACGCCCTCACCCAGCTCACTGTCTCCTACATAACTCAAATGGTTGACCTTACTCCCTTGTCCTATTATCGTTTTTTTAGTTTCAACAAAATTGCCAATTTTTGCACAGTCTTTAAGCTCTGTACCTGGTCGTATTCTGGCAAAAGGGCCAATATTGCAATATTCGCCTATAAAAGAATCTTCGATTATCGTGTTGGGAAAAATTTCTGAGCCCTGTTTTATTGTGCAATTTTTCAATATACAATTTGCACCGATTTTTACATTTTTTTCAATTTTAACCTTTCCTTCCAAAATTACATTTATATCAATTTTTACATCTGCAGAAATTTCCGCCTCTCCCCGCAAATCAAACCGAGATGGGTCAGAAATTTTTACACCTTTTAACATATATTCAGTAGCGCGCTCTTGTTGATATATTTTTTCTAATTCAGCCAGCTGTACCATATTATTAACACCATAGGCTTCATACTCATAAGTGCAAAAACTGGTTTTCACCTGACATTTATCTTCTAAAGCTAAACTAACAATATCCGTCAAATAAAATTCATTTTGTGAATTATTATTTTTAATTAAAGGCAGCCAATCTTTCAATTTTTTTACAGGAAAAGCCATGATGCCTGTATTAATTTCCTTTATAAGCTTTTGTCTTTCGTTTGCATCTTTTTCTTCAACTATAAACTCTATATTGTTTTCATCATCACGAATAATTCTTCCTAAACCTTGGGGCTCTTTTACTACGCTTGTTAAAACTGCCATGGTGGACTCATTTGTAAGCGCGATAAGTTCCTCCAGACTGGCCTTTTTAGTTAGAGGCACATCTCCGTATAGAATGATGGCATAAGCGTTATCGTCTAAAAATGGTAATGCCTGTTCAAGAGCATGTGCCGTTCCTTTTTGCTCTTTTTGTAAGACAAAGTTATATCCCCCTTCAGCAAGATGAGACTCAAGATCTTCTGCCTGATGCCCAACGACTAACGTTATATTTTCGGGGTTTAAATTTTTTGCCGCGGCAATAACATGCTCTACTAGACTAAGGCCGGCCAATTCATGCAGCACTTTAGGTTTTTCAGAATACATTCTGGTGCCTTTGCCGGCAGCCAGAATAACAACATTTAATTTAAGAGACATTTAGATTTTTACCCGCTATGCCGGTGATCTTGAAACTTGAATCAATGATTTTAGAGCCATCAGCATAGCAAAAAATAGTGCTGCAATCCTTATTCTTTAATCTAATTATTATAAATATCAGGATTATTAATTTTTTGCATGTGAAATCAAAACACGCAATTATTAAAGCGCTAACTGCGTATATTGAAAATCAATAAAAGGTAACTTTTTAGAGCTAGGTTTTAGCCACCAAGCTTTTTGCGGAGCTGCTGAATTGTTCGAATTTGAGCTGCTGCTTCAGCTAATTGAGATGCTGCCCTTGAGTATTCAAATTCAGCATCTTGATTAGCTATTGCGGCTTCGGCTTCTTGACGCGCTTTTTCCGCAGTTGCTTCATCAACATCACTAGCACGAATTGCAGTATCGGCTAGAATATTAACTTTCCCGGGCTGAACTTCCAAAAATCCGCCAGATACATAATAAATATCTTCATCGCCACCGGCCATAACAATTCTAACCGGTCCCGGTATCAGTGCCGTCAATAATGGCGCATGGCCTGGATAAATGCCTAAATCGCCCAAGCTTCCGGCAGCAACTAATGATTCAACTTCGCCTGAAAAAATACTATCTTCAGCACTAGCGATATCACAATGAAAAGATGTTGCCATAATATTTCTCTAGTTACTCAAACCAAGCTTACAAAGTTTTAGCTTTTTCTACGGCTTCTTCAATGCCGCCTACCATATAGAAAGCCTGTTCTGGCAAATCATCATATTCACCTTCCAGAATAGCTTTAAAGCCGCTGATAGTGTCTTTCAAGCTAACATATTTTCCTGGTGAGCCTGTAAAAACCTCAGCAACAGTAAATGGCTGTGAGAAAAATCGTTCTACTTTACGAGCTCTACTTACAGCTAATTTATCTTCTTCTGATAATTCATCCATGCCCAGAATAGCAATAATATCTTTAAGCTCTTTATAACGCTGCAAAATTGATTGTACACCGCGAGCCACATCATAATGTTCTTGACCGATCGCAAGAGGATCAAGCTGGCGCGAGGTTGAATCAAGAGGGTCAACAGCTGGATAAATACCCAATGATGCAATATCACGAGACAGTACAACGGTTGCATCCAAATGCGCAAAGGTTGTTGCTGGTGAAGGGTCAGTCAAGTCATCTGCTGGCACGTATACTGCTTGAATCGAAGTGATTGAGCCCGTTTTCGTCGATGTAATACGCTCTTGTAAGGCGCCCATTTCTTCAGCCAGTGTGGGCTGATACCCTACTGCTGAAGGCATTCGCCCCAACAAGGCCGATACTTCTGTTCCTGCTAGGGTGTAACGATAAATATTATCAATGAAAAGTAATACATCGCGGCCTTCATCACGAAATTTTTCTGCCATCGTCAATCCGGTCAATGCTACACGCAATCTGTTTCCTGGCGGCTCATTCATTTGACCATAAACCATTGATACTTTTGAATTTTTAAAATCTTCAGTATCAATAACTTTAGCTTCCTGCATTTCATGATAAAAGTCATTACCCTCACGAGTACGCTCTCCCACACCAGCAAATACCGATAACCCGCCACGGCCTGTGGCAATATTATTAATCAGCTCCATCATATTTACGGTTTTTCCTACGCCGGCTCCACCAAACAAACCAACTTTGCCGCCTTTCGCAAATGGACAAACCAGATCAATTACTTTAATGCCCGTTTCTAAAACTTCTTCTGACGCAGCTTGCTCATCATAACTAGGCGCTTTGCGGTGAATCGGCATCTTCTCTTTTTCACCAATCGGGCCACAATCATCAATTGGGTTGCCAAGAACGTCCATAATGCGGCCAAGCGTTTCCTCTCCAACAGGAACGCTAATAGGAGAACCAGTATCGTTAACACTTAATCCACGACTCAAGCCTTCTGTTGAGCCCATGGCAATTGTACGCACAATACCGTCGCCCAACTGTTGTTGAACTTCCAGCGTGATTTCTTTATCCGCAATTATCAGTGCTTCATAAACCTTAGGCACAGAATCCCTAGGAAATTCCACATCAATAACTGGGCCAATAATTTGTACGATTCGACCGCTGCTCATGTCTTGTCCTCTATGTATTTCTCTTTGCTTATTAAAATCTAATGTTCTTTACGCTTTTATTTTTTCTAAACGGCTGCTGCGCCGCTAACTATTTCAGACAGCTCTTGTGTAATTGCTGCTTGTCTTGCTTTGTTATAAATAAGTTGAAGCTCATCAATAATGTCGCCAGCATTATCCGTAGCACTTTTCATCGCGATCATACGGGCTGCCTGTTCACATGCATTGTTCTCAACCACTGCTTGATAAACCTGCGACTCAATATAGCGAGTCAGTAGACCGTCCAATAATTCTTTAGCATCTGGCTCATATAAATAATCCCAATGGTGCTTCATATCTTCATCTTCTGCCGGGTTTAATGGCAATAGCTGATGAATTGTTGGCGTCTGCGTCATGGTGTTAACAAATTCGTTGCCAACCAAAAAAAGCTTATCTATTTCGCCTGAGCCGAAACTGTCTAGCATCACTTTTACAGCTCCGACAACATCTTCGGCTGTTGGCCTATCGCCTAAGTTTCGAACAGCCGCTATAACATTGCCTCCATAACTATTAAAAAAAGCTGAGCCTTTTGAGCCAACCGTGCAAATATCAACTTCAGCGCCTTCATCATGCCAGGCTTTCATAGACTTAATCATCGCTTTAAATAAATTAATGTTTAGCCCGCCACAAAGGCCTCGATCTGTTGATACTACGATATAGCCTATGCGCTTAACTTCACGCTCTTCCATAAAGATGTGTCTATACTCTGCCGAAGATGCTGCAATATGACTGACCACATTTCGAATATTCGTGGCATAAGGTTTGCCCAATTGCATGCGGTCCTGCGCTTTACGCATTTTGCTCGCAGCGACCATCTCCATAGCGCTGGTGATCTTTTGAGTATTCTTAATACTCCCAATCTGGTTGCGTATTTCTTTTCCGGCAGCCATTAATATTTACCAGGTTTGAGTTTCTATAAACTTATCTAGTGCAGCTTTGAATTTTGCTTCAATATCATCACTATAATCACCAGTTTCATTGATTCCATTCATCAGGTCAGCATTTTCACTATTCATATAAGATAAAAGAGCAGATTCAAAATCGCCAATTTTATTGATCTCTATTTCTTTCAAATAACCTTCGTTTGCTGCATAAAGCACGACTCCCATTTCTGCTACTGACTGTGGTGAATATTGCGCCTGCTTCATCAGCTCTGTTACACGCTGACCGTGTTCTAGCTGATCACGGGTAGCATCATCAAGGTCTGAGGCAAATTGAGCGAAAGCCGCTAACTCTCGATATTGTGCTAGCGCTAGACGAATACCACCACCTAGCTTTTTAATAATTTTAGTCTGAGCCGCACCACCTACTCGAGATACTGAAACGCCAGCATTCATAGCTGGACGAACTCCTGCATTAAACAACGAGGTTTCCAGGAATATCTGGCCATCGGTAATAGAGATTACATTGGTAGGCACGAACGCACTTACGTCTCCGGCCTGAGTTTCAATAATAGGCAATGCGGTTAGTGAGCCTGTTTGGCCCTTAACATCGCCATTTGTAATTTTTTCTACATGTTCTGCGCTTACACGAGCCGCTCTTTCAAGTAGGCGTGAATGCAAATAGAACACATCTCCAGGATACGCTTCACGGCCTGGTGGTCGACGTAACAACAATGAAATTTGACGATATGCCCATGCCTGCTTAGTCAGGTCATCATAAATAATCAGAGCGTCTTCGCCTCTATCTCTGTAATACTCGCCCATAGTGCAGCCAGAATATGGGGCAATAAACTGCATCGCAGCTGGGTCTGAAGCGCCTGCAGCAACTACAATGGTATGGTCCATAGCGCCATGCTCTTCTAGCTTTCTAACCACTGACGCAATAGAAGACTGTTTCTGCCCAATAGCCACATAAATACATTTAACGCCTGTGCCTTTCTGATTAATAATGGCATCAACAGCAACCGCGGTTTTACCAACCTGCCTGTCTCCAATAATTAACTCTCGCTGTCCGCGCCCGATTGGCACCATAGCATCGATAGCTTTCAAGCCAGTTTGGACTGGTTGCGCAACTCCTTGACGGGCGATTACACCTGGTGCAACTTTTTCAACAGCATCAGTTTGTTTTGCGTTAATGGGGCCTTTACCATCAATTGGGTTTCCCAGCGCATCAACAACACGGCCTTCTAGCTCAGGGCCAACGGGAACCTCTAGAATTCGTTTAGTGCAACGGCAAGTTTGACCTTCGGCCAGGCTTTGGTAATCACCTAGAACAACTGCGCCAACAGAGTCGCGCTCTAAGTTAAGCGCCATGCCATAAAGGCCGCCTTCAAATTCAATCATTTCCCCGTACATTACGTCGGCAAGACCATGAATACGGATAATACCGTCAGAGACGGACACAATAGTGCCTTCATTTTGCGCTTGCGCAGACACATCCAGCTTATCGATCCGCTGTTTAATAATTTCACTTATTTCTGAAGGATTCAGTTGTTGCATTCTATTTTCCTCGACCTTTTGCCCGGCTGCTTATTCGGCTATTTATTAACTAGGAGCCCATTGCTTCCGCGAGTTTATGCAGTTTGCCACGCACGGAGTCATCAATTACCAAATCACCAGCACGAATCACTATGCCGCCGATTAAATTTTTATCAATTTGGCTGTGTATTTTTACATCCCTGTTCAATTTTGCTTTTATTGCTTCAGCCAGCTTCTTCTCTGTTTCATCAATAAGGGCAAATGCCGTACTGATTTCAACATCAACAGTTTTTTCCTGTTCGGCTTTCAAAATATCAAATAAGCCAACAATTTCTGGCAGCAACGAAAGGCGCTTATTTTCAGAAAGAACAATGACAAAATTTTGCACTTGGGCATTAATTTCGTCACCGCAAAGGTCAATAACAATTTTCGCTTGTTGTTCACCCGTAAGAGAAGGCAGTGACAATAGCCCTGCAACGCGCTCATTACTTACCACGTTCGCCAGCTGCGTCAGCATGTCAGACCATAACTGCAAGTCCTTAGTTTTAACAGCTACTTCAAAAGCTGCTCTTGCATAGGGTCTTGCTAAAGTTGTGAGCTCGGCCATTTTCCCTTATATCCTTACTAAAGGCTCTCAGCCAGTTTCGCAGTAATTTTAGAGTGAGCCGCTTGATCAATTGAAGCTTCGAGAATCTTCTCTGCACCTGCAATTGCAATACTTGCCACTTGCTCACGGAGTTGCTCTTTAGCTCTATTAACCTCTTGCTCAATCTCTGCTTTAGCACCAGTTATCATACGCTGGCCCTCTTCTCTTCCTTGGTTCTTGGCTTCTTCAACGATCTGAGTTGCACGCTTATTGGCCTGGTCAATAATGCCAGCCGCTTGCGCCTTAGCTTCTTTCAGCTGTTCAGCAACTTTCTCTTGAGTCTGCTCAAGATCTTTACCTGCTTTTTCTGCTGCTTCCAGGCCATCGGCAATTCTTTTTTGCCTTTCCGCCAATGCAGCAGTCAATGGTGGCCATACATACTTCATGCAGAACCACACGAAAAATGCGAAGGCAATCATCTGACCTAGCATAGTT
>Ga0055584_100007000_pt1 | contig 11052 bp, 7 predicted proteins | sample OSDHelmetaG_FD_58716 | JGI IMG/M metagenome (GOLD analysis project Ga0055584, IMG submission 58716) | Pelagic marine sediment microbial communities from the LTER site Helgoland, North Sea, for post-phytoplankton bloom and carbon turnover... | ecosystem: Environmental > Aquatic > Marine >...
AAAGAGGAGACGCTATCTGATACGATAACGTCTCCTCTTTTTTTTGTTAGAAAATTATTTGTAAAGTAAAAAGATGCAAGGCCGTTTGCCTATTGTAGGCATCTCTTTTTTCCAAGAACTAATCTTTTTGGTGATAATCTCTTCATCATCACATGTTATATTAGCTGCGATACATAATTTGGTTTGAGGTCTGCATGTCGCTAAGATATCAGCTAGCAATTTGTCATTGCGATAAGGCGTCTCGATAAACAATTGGGTCTGTTGTTCACTATATATACGACCTTCAAGTTGTTTGATTCGTTTTGTTCTGTCTGCTGCCTGAATCGGTAAGTAGCCATGAAAAGCAAAACTCTGCCCGTTGAAACCACTCGCCATGACTGATAGAATGATACTTGAGGGACCAATTAGTGGAACTACAGGTAGCCCTTTTTGCTGAGCGATGCTTACTACATCAGCACCAGGGTCAGCTATTGCTGGACAGCCTGCTTCGCTAATGATAGCCATCGATTCTCCGGACTCAAGTGGTTGAAGATACTCTGCGATAGCTTCAGGAGATGTTCGCTTGTTGAGTGTCTTGAAAGTCAGTTGATCTATATCTATCGTTTTATCCACCCGTTTGAGAAAACGACGTGCACTGCGCACGTCTTCTACGATAAAATGCTTGATGTGGGTAACAATATGCTGATTATATGCTGGAAGAGCCCTTTCGATTGGGGTGTCTCCCAAAGTTACTGGAACTAAATATAGTGCAGGACTTATGTCTTCTACCTCTGATGAGGTAGAAGACTGAGCCTGTACATCTTGACTATCAGCAGAAGAATAGTTGCTGAATGGTTTATTGTTGTGAATCATTTCTGTCTGAATGATGTTTGCTTAACCGTAAATAATATTTCCAGCATCATCCAAGTGTTCCTCTAGTCCTTTCTCGTATGTTTCCATAGCACGAAGACTCATCCCTACATTTGAGAAACCACCATCGTTGAATAGGTTTTGCATGGTTACCTTACGGGTTAAATCACTGAACATAGCTACACAGTAATCTGCGCAGTCGTCAGCAGTTGCATTGCCTAACGGAGACATCATATCTGAGAAATGAAGCATTTTGGTCATGTCTTTTACTCCCGCACCTGCAGTGGTCATGGTAGGGGATTGTGAGATGGTGTTGATACGAACGCCACTTTCGCGTCCATAGATATAACCGAAGCTACGTGCTATAGATTCTAAAAGTGATTTAGCATCAGCCATATCATTATAACCAAAGAAAGTTCGTTGGGCTGCTATATAGGTAAGGGCTAAGATAGACCCTCCTTTTGAGATAGCATCTAATTTTTTGGCACTCTGTATCATCTTATGAAACGATACTGCAGAGATGTCCAGTGTCTTGTCTAGGAATTTATAGTCAAGGTCATCATAAGTACGTTTCTTACGTACGTTTGGAGACATGCCAATAGAGTGAAGAACGAAATCGATTTTGCCACCCAGTTTGTCCATTGATGTAGCAAATACATTTTCCATATCTTCTACGTTTGTAGCATCTGCGGGGATTACTTCCGCTCCAATAGTTGCTGCAAGGGATGTGATATCTCCCATGCGGATTGCCATAGCAGTATTACTTAGTGTAATTGTGGCTCCTTCTTCGACACATCTCTTGGCTACTTTCCATGCAATTGATTGCTCGTTTAGTACCCCAAAAATAACGCCTCTTTTTCCTTTAAGTAAATTGTAACTCATCCTAAATTATTTTTTTTGTTTATTTTCTTGTTCTATTTGATAGGCAAAGATACAACAATTAGTTGATTAAAGAATAGGCAGATGGGGATAAAGTGAGATTCTATTACACAAACAGAACTATTTTGTGCACTCTTTGAGTTGCTAATTAGTGAATTCGGACCACTCATTTGAAATAAGTAAGGGCCTTGCATCTCTGCAAAGCCCAGACGGTAAAGATTAAAATATGTTAGAAGAATCTCACGATCTCTCTAACTCGTTTAACCTTAAATCTAAATCTCTATGAAAAAAACGTTGACACAAAGGTAGTGTTTTTTTTTACTTTTATGTCTCTTGATTTTTGTTTATCCGATTAAATATTGTCAAATAATGTTACATAATAATACACTCTGTTGCTAATGCTACTTTTTACTGCATATTGTACGATTTGTCTGCTATCAAATCGCTATAACAAGGAGCTTTTGCTAGTATTTCAGTTACACCCGTAACGAACAGTTGTTTTTTCGCTCTTGTAAGGGCTACATTGAGTTTCCGGTCTATTAAATGTCCATTTTCTTGAATCAGGTTTGAAAGCTGGTTCATTTGTTTATGGTCATTGACAGAGATAGAATAGATTATAACATCTCTTTGGCTCCCTTGAAAGCGTTCTACAGTATCCACTATTATATGGTTTGTTCCGGGAATATTTAATCTGTCGATAGCTTCTTGTATATGTGCTATTTGACTTCTGTAAGAGGTAATTACTCCAAGTGTTTTAGGGGTAAAACCATCATATTGCATAGCTAATAATTTGATTAGTCTGATTACTATATTGACTTCATCTTGATTGTATTTTATAGGCTTGATTGTCCCTTCCTGTTTCCGTGATGGAATGAATGTCGTTCTTCTAGTTAATAGTTTAACATAAGGGTCCGGATTATTCGCTAATTGTTCGTTGAGTAAGATTGTTTTTTCTTTTTGATGTGCAAGGCCGAGTGCAACTAATTGATTATCGTAGAACAATCGATTAGCTAGTTGGGCTACTTCGGGATGCATCCTGCCGTGTATCTGAAGTGTGTGTATGGCTCGTGTATCGTGATTGGCTATGCATGATTTGTATAGCCGTTCGAAAAGTGAGTCTTTAAGATTTGTCAATCCTATTCCGTTGAGTAGTGTATTCTCTACGACGGATTCCTTATTGTCTTGGACCACGACAGCAGGCAATTGTTTATAATCACCAATCATAACAAATCTTTCTATAGCATTTCGTCCGTCTCTGCGCAAATACGAGAGTAAGGGAATGATTTGAGGTTCCAGTATTTGAGTCGCTTCATCAATAATAGCGATATCAAAATGCTTCAATTCAAGCAAGTCATGACGGTTGGTAATGGAAAAAATGGTGCCGACAAAAATCCGTTGATTCTCTATAAATTGATGAATCTCATCCACTCTCTTTAACGATTTCATTTGTTTGTCAAGTAGATGCTTACTGTATCGTGGAGAACATGATATCTTGTTTCCTATTCTTATATAATCAATGTCTTGATCTATAGATTCGAGAGACTCACATATCTCATCGACAGCTCTATTAGTATAAGCCATCAGCAATATTTGTTGACCTTTTTTCTTCAGATGCGTCTTTACCATTTCCTTCAGTGCACAGCTTGTCTTTCCTGTTCCCGGAGGTCCAACTAACAACACAAAATCTCGAGCAGCTAATGTTTGGAGTGCCACTTCTTTAAATTTATCTTTTCTTTGTTTAGCTCGGTCTATTGCCTCATCGTATCGTGTGTCAAAGACAGGTCTCCGCTGTGACAAGAGCAATTGCTTTCTGGATTTTGATGTCATCCTGAAAAGTCCTAAGCCATTGATTAAACCTCTGAATAGGTTATCCATGTAATTGTGTTCGATGGTATAGGCGGTCTTAAGATTAAAAATCTTATCATCATGTTGTGTGGCGTGCAAAAGTACACGAATCGTATCTGAGTTAATCTCTTGAATAAATCCTTTTATCAATCGATGGTTGCTGACACTGTCTACATCCAACGTTTGGGGATAAAATAGGATGGCATCTCCTTGACGGAAGTTAGGAAGAAGTTTCACCTCGGAATCTTTTTTGTATTCTTGTATCTCTTCTACTTGAGAAAAAAGCGATTGGGACTTTTGAGGTCTTGGCTTTTTGGTGCAAAATGTGATTGTAGGTTCTTGACTCTCAGTAGCTCGGTTTTCGATAATATATAGTCCCGATAATAGTTCACCTGCTTCTTCTTTCTCTTTTTTTGATTTCTTCCACAATGTAGATGCTCCTGCTATTCCTTCTTTGCTTTCATAACCTATTTTGCTCTTCCATTGTTCGCGTATGATGAATCGAAATAAGGCATCATGATAGATCCTTTCCAATGGAGAAAGGGTACGTAACGATTCTTGAAAATGAGTAATTTGTGGTTTCAAGTATGCAGTCCAAAAACGCCCTCGTATCTTATTTTGATTGAGTGATTCTGGTGTGATACTATCTAATAGTTGAGAGACCGATTCTATCGTGGGACTATGAGCTATCTCTTTCAAGAGATTGACGATGCCATTACGGGTCGTAATAGCATCGCTAATCACTGAATTTTCTACTGATTCAGCCATCAATAAGGGGTATCGCGTATAGAGTAAGTAAGGGTGAATGCTTCTGTAGTCAACGCCTTCAACTTCGTGTATCACAGCACGATAGAGTTGCATCTGTACTTGATGATTCAATTTTGATTCAGGATGTATGCCATGCCCATATTCATTAGCTCTTCCTGACTTCATCTCTATGAGGGCTTGTAAATCACTTTGCAGATAATCAAGCCTTCCTTGTAGTCCAAGCTGAGGACAAATGTACGATGGCTCGAGTATCGCTTTCTTTCTATTTAAATGATACTTTTCTTCCTTAAACGTTTCGAGAACTATTTTCTTTAAGTTGTTATAATGTCTCATGCATTCATCTCTGAAGGCTCGTGCATCTTCTGTATGTCTGAGTTCTGGAAGTGCTGCAAATTGTAATGGGGCATTATGAAATGCTTTGTTCATGGCTTCTTGGAAGGTAGGATGGTCGGAATAAATCCAAACATCCAACATCGTATTGACGATATTACCCAGCAGTAGGGGCTTGGATAACTGAGCTGGTAACAGTGCACTCATAATATAGTTTCTAGGATCTGAACCATATTCTTTATAGCATTCAGCTACTGCACTGATATCTAATAAATAATTAGGGAAGTCTATCTTGTAATGATTGGTGTTGCTATTCATTCTTCGTGCGCTTTGAAATCATTCTTTTAGTCCGTTTTCTTCTTGGCAGGCCATGCATAAAGAAGTAGGGATACGGTGATGATGATAATTCCCAACACAGACGGTAGGTCTATATTCTCGTTAGGTAGAAGTGTCCATGCTAATATACATCCTGTGACAGGAATAATAAATTTCCACATGTTTAGTTCACTGACTTTTACATGAGGTTTTTTGAGAATTGTATACCAGATAGAGAATCCTGCGGCAGAGATAAATGAAAGCCAACAGAGAGCTATCCAAAATTCAGCTGGATATCCATTGCTTACAGGTTTCTCTATTAGTTTGGCTGAAAAGAATAAGAATATTCCTCCTGTAAAGTTTGCAAAACTAGTCAAAGCAATGGGATGTATATCATGCATATATTTGGCTACCACAATATTTGTAGATGCGCCTACTAGACTTGATATGAGTAGGAGGAGAACCCCTATATAGAAACTCGAACCACTGCCAAGCATTTCTCCTTTGGTGAGTGATATAAAGGCTACTCCCGCTATACCTAACAGTATGGCACTTACTTTTCGCCAAGTCATCCTATCGCCTTTCATCGTGAAATGCGCCAATACAGCAATGATCAATGGGGAACCTCCTGTAATCATGGCAGCAGTAGCTGCTGGCACTAGATTTAATCCAGCGAAAAATAATCCGTATTGTAGGAAGGTCTGCAAGAAAGCAAAAAAGAGGAGAAATCGCCAATGGGTGAGGGTCTCTCTAAGGGATACTTTCTGCATGATAAGCAAAGGCCATAGAAAGATTCCTGCGAGCATAAAACGAACTCCTGAGAGTTCAAACGGACCCATATAACGAAACCCGATTTTAGCTCCGACAAAGGCTGACCCCCATAGGATGCAAGCTACTATAGCCCATAATGTATATTTTAATTTCATATTGTTTCGTTATTATTTGATGAATGGTCATCTAAAAGCAATATGCTCTTAGATAATTAGTTATGACTCCAAAAAGCAGGAGTAAAAAGAACCAGAACAGTGAAGAGTTCCAAACGACCTAGAAGCATGTAGAAAGATAATAACCATTTGCATGAGTCAGGTAGTGCATTCCATGTGACTGCAGGACCAAAAGCTCCCAATCCAGGTCCCATATTACCAATAGAAGAAATAATGCATCCCAAAGATTCAGTGAACCCAACGCCTAAAAACATCATCAGTAGACTTCCGAAAATAACGAGTACAATATAGACAAATGTAAATGAGAGCACTCGATTCTTTACATCACTTGATATAGGGTGGTCATTGATTCTTACAGGCAAAATAGCATGGGGATGAATGAGTGTCTTAAATTCGTTGAGAGACATCCTTGACATGACGACTAATCGGATACTCTTGATTCCTCCAGTTGTACTTCCTGCACATGCTCCCATCATCATCACTAGAGTCAATAAGGCCCATGCTACGGTTGGCCAAAGGACATAATCAGCTGTCGCATACCCGGTCGAAGTGTGCAATGAAGCCACTTGAAAAAAGGCTAGTCTAAATGATTCTTCGATTCCGAAATTAATGGTATTACGAGCATACAAGATATAGGTAATCAAGATAGTGAATAAAATCATCGACCCGATGTACCATCTTAGTTCAGTGTCCTTAAAAAATTTCTTTATCTTTCCAGAAAAGGCCAATAATAAGATGCTGAAATTAATACCACTTAAGGTCATGAAGATGGCGATTACATATTCTATGTAGGGAGAATGATAGGCAGCGATACTATTTTGTCTGGGACTATATCCGCCGGTGCTGATGGTTGTAAAAGCATGGCAGACAGATTCGAAAAGGTCCATTCCTCCGAAAAGAAGAAATATGACTTCGAGAATAGTCAGGCTCAAGTAGATACTCCATATCCATTTAGCGGCAACGCCCATTCGAGGTAATACCTTTCCTTTCACTGGACCTGAGGTTTCTGCTGCAATGAGATGTAAACTACCAATCCCAAAGAGTGGGAGTACAGCGATTGTAAAAAATACAATCCCTAATCCGCCTATCCATTGTGTCAAAGAACGCCAAAAAAGGAGTGATTTGGGTAGTGATTCTATGTCGTCAAGGATTGTTGCTCCTGTCGTGGTAAATCCGGATATTGTCTCGAAATATGCATTGGTAATATCAGGAATGGATCCGCTTAAAAGAAAGGGAAGCATCCCTAAAGCTGATACGACTACCCATGCACCAGTGACCATCAAAAAACTATCTCTCCTAGAAAAAGTTACTTTTGCATTTCTTCCATAATAGGCTGCAATGAGGGCAACGGTCAATGTGATGCCGATAGATTTTAGTAAGGGGTATAAAGCAGTATCTATTTCTTGATAAAAGAGAGCTACTCCTCCAGCTAACAGCATAAAAAGGGCTGTAAAGCCCAAAAGAAAGCTCATTATCTTAGAGAGCATTTTTGTATTAATCATTTCCCAAACTCTTTTTTGTATTTTAGTTGTTTAGTCGTTTTGTTATTAGTTACTTCAGTTCATGTTATTAATGCTTAGCCCAAAATCGTTGAGTAAATAGCACGTACACAGTAAACAATTCTAGTCGTCCGATAAGCATCACGAAAGATAAAACCCATTTGGCTGCATCTGGCAATGAGGACCAAGTTGCTGCTGGTCCATATCTACCTAGTCCTGGACCTACGCCTCCCAGAGCTGAGATTACACAACCAAAACTCTCGATGAAACCTACGTTCAATGCCATCAGTATCAATGCTCCTACAGCAATCGTAAGCATATAACAAAAGGCATATGCAAAAATCTTACTCATTAATGGAGCTTGTAATAGTTGACCATTGAATTTGGTTGAGAATATGGCTTGGGGATGGATGATGTTTTTTATGTGACTTTTGACTACACGTCCCATGCTGACCATGCGTACTCCCTTGATTCCACCAGTGGTACTGCCAGCACAAGCACCTGTTATCATGACAAAGGTAAGGCAAGCCCATGTGATGGGTGGCCAAATCATAAAATCGGCTGTCGCGTAACCACAAGTAGTATGGAGAGAGGCTACCTGAAAGAGGGCTAATCGAAATGATTCTTCTAGTCCTTTGTCCATCTTGAGGTATAGGGCTGCTGTTATGATGGCAGTAAATAACGTCATAGATTTGAGAAACCATCTCCACTCATCATCTTTCCAGAATTTCCTTAACTTACCTCGTAAAAGGGTAAATAGCATCAAAAAATTGATACCGCTCAGTATCATAAATATACTTATCACGTATTCGATATAGGGAGAATGATAGGCAGCGATGCTATCTTGACGAGGACTAAATCCTCCTGTACTTGTCGTGGTAAACGCATGGCATACAGCATCGAAAAGAGACATATGACCTAAGAGTAAGAAGAGTACCTCGAGTATCGTCAAGCCTAAATAAAGAGTCCAAATCCATCGAGCAGTAACGACTATGCGGGGAAATATCTTATCTACGGTGGGACCAGCGCTTTCAGCTGCGAAAAATTGTATACTACCGATTCCAAAGAAAGGAAATATAGCAATGGTAAAAAAAACAATACCTAAACCACCTATCCATTGAGTCAAACTACGCCAAAAAAGCAATCCATGAGGCATGGCTTCTATATGATTCAGGATGGTGGCTCCTGTGGTGGAGAACCCTGACATCGTTTCGAAGAAAGCGTCAGTTACATTTGGAATATGCCCGTCTATAAGGAAAGGGAGCATCCCGAAAAGTGGCCATAAGATCCAAGCTAATGTAACCAATAGAAAACTGTCTCGATTGCGTATATTGGTAGTGGCATGACGTCCTGCAAAGGCAAAAAGAAGTCCTGAGAGAGCGGTTATAACGGAGGAAAGTAATAAACTATGCAGGTCTCCTTCATTATCATAAAGTAGTGATACTCCAGTCGCTGTGAGCATCATTACTGCTTCTAATATAAGCAAGAATGCGATGATTCTGGATAGCATTTTTACATTTATCAACATGTCAACCTATTTGAAATATTTTTCAATCTTTTTAATCATCATATTCAAGCAAAAAACCATCACATGGTCATCAGGCAAAATCATCGTATCTCCGGTAACTAACATTCCTTGTCCTTTTCTTATTAGGCCTCCGATAGTGACTCCTTTGGGTAAATTCAGGTCTTTGACTGGATTTTTTGTTATTCGAGTTCCTTCTTTAACTTGAAATTCTGCTACATCAGCATTTGCAAAAGTAAGGCATTTGACATTCGAGACATCAGCATCGAGCATCATCTGATAGATATGACTGGCAGCAATTAACTTTTTATTAATCACTGATCCTATATTTAGATTCTCTGCCATGTTGATATAATCCAGGTTTTCTACTTCAGCTACACTCTTTGAAATCCCCATTCGTTTGGCAGATAGACATGCTAATATATTGGTTTCACTATTACCAGTAAGGGCAACGAAAGCATCCATATTTTCAAGTCCTTCTTCTTTGAGTAATTCTAAGTCACGTCCATCTCCATTGATGACCATGACAGTGTCTTTGACCATTTCTACGAGTCGTTCACAACGTCTTTTATCTTGTTCTACTATCTTGATGTTCATGTAGTCCGGAGCTTGCATAGTGGTTCTACTTGCGATACGACTTCCGCCCATAATGAGTACGTTACGTATATCTTCTTGGTCTTCGCGTCCACTAATCTTACGGATGTATGGTATATATTGCTTGGTCGTGATGAAGTAGACAATATCGCCTAGGATGATGCTATGATCTCCATGGGGAATGATTGTTTTGTTGTCTCTTGATATGGCCACGACGTGGAAAGGAATATCGTTGGTACCTAATTGCGCCAAAGTCTTGTCTAATATTTCAGACTCTTTGAGCATCTTTACTCCAATCATAATCAGTGCTCCGTCGCAAAATTCAGTCCATTGTTTGACCCAACTCATGCGAATAGATAATACGATTTCTTCTGCAGCGAGCATCTCTGGATAGATAAGTGAATCTATCCCTAAATTTTTCCAAAATTCTCTATTCTTTGGTTTCACATATTCAAAGTCGTCAACTCTAGCAACAGTTTTTTTTGCCCCGAGACTGTGGGCAATAATACATGCGGTAAGATTACGACTTTCTTCAGTAGTTACAGCGATAAATAAATCGGATTGTCCAGCTCCTACTTCTTTTAGAGTACCTATAGAAATTGGTTTTCCTACTACTGTCATCAAATCATGATTGTTACTAATCAATGATAACTTTTCTTCATCTTCATCAATCAATATAATGTCTTGTCGCTCCTTAGCAAGCATCGTGGCTAAGTGGGTACCTACTGCACCAGCACCAACGATTATTATTTTCATTCTTTCTTGGCTTTGTTTAATATGTATTTTATTAGCTCCTTGTAAGTATTGTTTTCAAGATACTTTCTTGATCCATATGGCAGCGTTTGTATAGTTCTTTGGGTAGTCCATGAACAACAAATTGGTCGTCGATACCAATCTTATCGAGGGTAGCGGTACATCTGTTTTCTATCAGATATTCACTTACTGCAGTGGCTAAACCTCCTTTTAATACACCATCTTCTATAGTGATTAGGTGTGTGTGATTCTTACAAATCGTTTCCATTAATTTAGTATCTAATGGCTTCAAAAATCGCATGTCATAGTGTGCTACTTCTATGTCGTATTTAGTGTGTGCTTCTTCTGCTGCCTTTGCTGCTACATTGCCCAATGGACCTATCGAAAGCAATGCAATAGCATCTCCTTGACGAAGTTTACGTCCTGTCCCGATAGGAATCTGATGCATCTCGCATCTCCATGATGACTCATCACCACCAATTGCTCCATCAGCATTTCCTCTTGGATATCGAATAACAAATGGACCTTTGTTTTCTTCGCGAGGAAGCTGAGCTGTATACATCAAATGACGCAATTCCTGAGCATTCATCGGAGAGGATATAATGACATGGGGGATGGGGCGAAGATAAGCTAAATCAAAAGCGCCGTGATGAGTAGGCCCATCTTGCCCAACGATTCCAGCTCTATCTAAGCATAAGATAACGGGTAATTTTAACAGCGCTACGTCATGAATCAGATTATCGTAGGCTCG
>Ga0055584_100007001_pt1 | contig 11052 bp, 10 predicted proteins | sample OSDHelmetaG_FD_58716 | JGI IMG/M metagenome (GOLD analysis project Ga0055584, IMG submission 58716) | Pelagic marine sediment microbial communities from the LTER site Helgoland, North Sea, for post-phytoplankton bloom and carbon turnover... | ecosystem: Environmental > Aquatic > Marine >...
ACACTGCGCGGTGCGCGTGTTTCGAGTCGCTCGGGATCGATGTAGATGCTGCAGTTCTTACCCAGTGCCTGTTGCACCAACAGGCCTGCCTCGATGCGTGCGTGTAACTGTTGTTTCACCGCGTCTCGCAGGGCCTGACCCTTGCGCAGGTAAGTCACCGACACCAGGGTTACGAACCCGTGCGCGCGCAGGCTGCTGTCGATGAGGTGGGCGGCAAACTCGGCCAGTGTCGGCGTGCTGGTATCCACCCAGTCTGGCAGTACCCGTTCGGGCAGGTCGTAGACTTTCTGAAAACCTTCGCGGGCGCTGACCATTAGCTCGCCCTGCATGAACAGTTGCTCGAGTGCCTGCTTGGCCGGTTTCCAGTCCCACCAGCCGTTGTTGCTCGTGCGCGTATCTTCAAAGTCACGTGTGCGCAGCGGTCCATCGACTGCAATGCGCGCCAGTATTTCGTGCATCAGCTTGCGGTCGCTTCCCTTGAACCAGTGACGTTCGCCGTTCAGTTGACGCATGCGTGGCAGACTGAAGCGATAATCTGCCATCGGCATCCAGGCGGCCGCGTGAAACCAGTATTCGAACAGTTTGCGCTCGCGCACCAGTTGCTCGAGCAGTGCCGGGCGATAGTTGGCGACCCGCGATCCCAGCACGTGATGATGCGCACGCTCGACCACCGAAATGGTATCGATCTGTACGTAGCCGATTTGCTCGATAGCACGCAGCACCGCCGCTTTACCGCGGCCGAAGGTTTCTGTTCTGAGCAGGCCTTGCTGTTGGAGCGCGATGCGGCGCAGTTTTGCGGCGAGTGACATGAGCCGCTCAGGCCCTCGATGGAGCGGGGCACAAGTCCATGGCTCTGCGAGGAAAATCGAATTTGGGTTGCGTCGGAGTTGATCGCATCAATAGTGTTCCGCTTAGGCTTTGCGGCAGTCTAAAGTATCGAGGTCTTCGAGGCGATAGTCCGCCAGGTCGACACTTCTGTCATCGGCGTCTGGAACCTGACCTATGGAGCTTTGGTCTACGGGACTATATTCGAGTCCCGCTTTCGCCATCAAAAAACACTGCCTTGGATAAATCGAACATGAGTTCCATGTTTTGTCCTGCATCGGACGCGGCCTCCGGCTCGACTCGACAAACAACTTTACGTCCATTAAGACGCACGAATATCAGTGTGTCAGGGCCTGTGGGCTCAACCACTTCCACCAGGCAAGGCGCGACAAAATTCGCGGCGTTGTTTTCCTTGCCTTCCACTCGTTGCGTGATCTGCTCGGGCCGCAGACCCAGGACTATTTCGCTATCCACCCTGGATTGCAGTTGCGCCCCGGCCCCGTTCACCGGTAATACGAAATTTCCAGCTTCACCTTCGATTTGCACGCCGATGTCACCATTTTCGCGAACTACTTTGCTGGGGATGAAATTCATCGATGGCGAGCCCATGAATCCCGCGACGAACATATTCGTCGGGTTATCATAGATTTCACGCGGCGAACCAAATTGTTGAACTTCACCGTCTTTCATTACCGCGATGCGGTCGCCCAGCGTCATGGCTTCGATCTGGTCGTGCGTTACATAGACGATCGTTGTCCCCATCCTTTGATGCAATTCCTTAATTTCGGTGCGCATTTCTACACGCAGCTTGGCGTCCAGATTGCTCAAAGGCTCATCGAACAGGAACAGAGAGGGATCACGCGCGAGCGCTCGGCCCATGGCTACGCGTTGGCGCTGACCACCCGAAAGCTGTGATGGCTTGCGGTTTAGCAGTGGTTCAATTTGTAACATCCCGGCGACACGGGCAACCGTTGCCTGCTGCTCTGCTTTTTCTACCTTGCGAATTTCCATGCCGAACGAAATGTTCTGGGCTACGGTCATATTTGGGTAGAGTGCGTAGGATTGAAATACCATCGCAATATCGCGGTCCTTCGGTGCCAGATGTGTGACATCGTGTTCTCCGATATTGATCGACCCGGAGGTCACCGTCTCCAGCCCGGCAATCATGTTCAGCAGCGTCGACTTGCCGCAACCGGAAGGACCGACCAGGATCAGGAATTGACCTCCTTCGATATTGATATCGATTCCCTTGAGGACATCGGTCGCACCATAGGACTTGTGAACATCATTGATGCGGAGTGAGTGCTTTTTCATTTTGGGGACTCTTTAAACTAGCCTTTGACCGCACCGGCTGTAAGCCCGCGCACGAAGTATTTGCCGGCCACGACATACACCAGAAGTGTGGGCAGGGCAGCTATGATGGCCGCTGCCATATCGACGTTGTATTGTTTTACGCCGGTTGAAGTGTTGACCAGGTTGTTGAGTCCGACAGTAAGGGGTTGCTGATCTCCGGATGAGTACACCACTCCGAACAGGAAGTCATTCCAGATCTGGGTGAATTGCCAGATCACCGACACCACGATGATGGGAATCGAAACCGGCAGGATAATGCGCCAGAAAATCCTGAAGAAACCGGCGCCATCGATCATCGCCGCTCGCACCAGTTCATCCGGGACGCTTACATAATAATTGCGGAAGAAGAGGGTGGTAAATGCAATGCCATAGACCACGTGGACAAGTATCAACCCGGGTATGGTGCCGGATAACCCTAATATACCGAGGGTTTGAGCCATCGGCAGCAGTACCACCTGAAATGGAATCATCGTGCCAATCAATAACATGCCAAAAAACAGTTCACTGCCGCGAAAGCGCCACTTGGTCATAACGTAGCCATTGAAAGCGCCGATTATGGTTGATATTGCAACGGCTGGAACGGCAATCAACACCGAATTCAGGAAATAGCCCTTCAGGCCGCCACAGGTTACCCCGGTGCAGGCGCTCGACCAGGCGATTCCCCAGGCTTCAAAGGTTACTTCGTCGGGCAGGGATAATAGATTACCAAGCCGAATTTCATCCAGTGATTTCAGTGAAGTCACCACCATTACGAATAGCGGCAACATGTAAAAGGAGGCAGCCAGGATCAGCGTGCCGTAGACCAGTATGCGACCTATACGGGCCCTGGTATCGATCGTATTTCCCTGCGCATCAGTCATGGTTCTTCCCTCTGAGTTCGGAATACAGATAAGGAACGATAATCGCGGCGACGGCAGCGAGCATCATCATCGAACTGGCGGCACCGAGTCCGACTTGTCCGCGCGTGAAGGCGAAGGTATACATGAAGGTTGCAGGAACGTCTGATGCATAGCCTGGTCCACCGCCGGTAAGTGCGATGACCAGGTCAAAACTCTTGATGGCAATGTGGGTCAGAATAATTAACGCGCTAAAAAAAACCGGCCGCAGGCTGGGGATGATGATGCGCCAATAGATTTTGGGCAGACTGGCACCGTCGACCTGGGCTGCTTTGATTATGCTGTCGTCTACTCCTCGAAGCCCAGCGAGAAACAGGGCCATGACAAACCCGGAGGCTTGCCAGACCCCTGCGATGACCACCGTATAAATCGCCATTTCGGGATCGACCAGCCAGTCGAAGCTGAAGCTTTCAAAGCCGAGATCACGGACCAGTTTTTCCAGGCCCAATCCGGGATTTAGAATCCACTTCCAGGCGGTACCGGTAACAATGAACGACAGCGCCATGGGGTAGAGGTAAATGGTGCGGATCGCGCCTTCGGCGCGCACCCGCTGGTCAAGCAGAATGGCGAGCAGCAACCCCAGCGCCAGACAGATAACGATAAAAAGTCCACCGAAGATGGCCAGGTTTTTAGCCGCTACCCACCACCGATCATTGTCGAACAAGCGCTCGTACTGGATGGTTCCTGCCCATTTGTATTTGGGCAGCATTCGGGACTTTGTGAATGATAGCCAGCCGTTTAAGAAAATATAGCCGTAGATAAAAATCAGGGTGATGACGAATGTTGGTGCGACCACCAGTTTTGGTAACGACGCTTCGATAAAATCGCCGAAGCTGCGCCGCCTGTTTCCGGGTTCTGTTTTGTTCTGGGTTACCCTAGACACAATGTAGCCACCTTGTACGAGTTAAAACACCCGGTCAGCCGTCGGTATCACCGCAGCCATACAGTCTCAGCAATACCGACTCGGCTGGCGGCTTAGTAGCGGGATGCCTGTACGCCTGAAGCGAGCTTTTTGGCGGCATCCGTGGCTGATGTATCGGAATTATAAAATTCCGTTACCACATCATAGATAGCACCCTGGACCGAGCCATAAGTTGACATGCCATGCGCCATACTTGGCACCAGCGTACCCTCTTTGGCACTCGACACGAATGTGTCCATCGAATCATGGGCGCAGCTATCAAACTTGTCGCGCGGCATGTTTAAACGTGCCGGAATCGAACCCTTGTTAAGATTAAAAACTTCCTGAAACTCGGGCTCCATGATGGTAGCGGCGAAGGCTTCGCGAGCTTCGGAGGACTCGTCATCACCTTCGAATATTATGAAGCTATCGATGTTGAAGGTGAATGCGCCAGCAGTACCCGGTGCAGGCAGGCATTCATAATCTTTTCCCGGTGCTTTTCCGGCTGCGGTGAATTCGCCTTTCGCCCAGTCGCCCATGAACTGCATGCCGGCCTTGCCGTTGATCACCATAGAGGTAGCCAGGTTCCAGTCGCGCCCCGGTGCATCCTTGTCGGTGTAACTTTTTATCTTGCGCAGTGTTTCGAAAGATTTCACCATGGTGTCACTATTAAGGGCTGCCGAATCGAGATTCACAAAGGCCTTGCGATAAAATTCAGCACCGCCAGTCGCCAGTACCACGCTCTCGAATACAGTTGCGTCTTGCCACGCCTGGCCGCCATGCGCGACTGGAATTAATCCAGCGGCCTTGATCTTGTCGGCAGCGACGAAAAATTCATCCCAGGTTGTAGGAATCGTAGCACCTGCTTTTTCAAACACGGCAGGATTAACCCACATCCAGTTGACGCGGTGGACATTCACCGGTACTGCAACGTAGTCACCGTCATACTTCATTACATCAGCGACTACCCTGGGTAAAAGATCGTCCCATTTGTTTTTCTCAGCCACAGAATTAAGCGAAGCGAGTACATCTTCATCGCCCCATTCCTGGATAGACGGGCCCTTGATCTGGGCGGCCGTCGGTGGATTGCCTGCCAAAACTCTTGATTTCAGTACCGTAGCTGCACTTTCGCCGCCGCCGCCAGCTACCGCCATATCCTTCCAGGTGTGGCCCCGGGCCTCCAGCAGGCGTTTGAGTTCCGCCACCGAGCGAGCTTCACCGCCGGACGTCCAGTAATGTAATACTTCCACCTCACCGGCGAAACTGCTGCTGCCAATGCCAATCGCCAGAACCATCCCAAGCGCGGTCCGGATAAATTTTCCAATCATGGTTATCCCCTGTTTTGATGTGTTAGCGACGCCTTATTCTGGTGTATCCCTATATTATTATCGGTCGCACATCGCACGCTATCATGGTTACGGTCGCTTTTCCAGATAACCTGATGAATACAGGGGTTATCGGTGAAACATACGAGTGATACATATTCCTGGCTGGGCTCATTGTTCTCGTCTTTAAATATGCTACTTAAATGGCTAGTGGCGTTTAGCAGTGCCAGACCGGGGCAATGGGCCTGGTTGTGTGGGTCTTTGCAACAAGGGCCGCGAGTGAGTATTGGCAACTATGGTGATCGTTAGTCTAATTTCGCTGTTGTTCTGCACAATTATGGTGCGTAATTTAGAGTTATGTTAAAACTGGATCTTGCGCGTGCCGTGGTGAATAGCATCACTAGTGTTCCGAACAGGCTTTGTAGTGCGTGACATTTTTGCGCACAATGGCGTCTAGATCATTCACCTGACACATCAAATGCGACGCAGTCAGATCAAGTTTCTCTTCCTCAACCTGGGTCATTTCCTCGATCACCTGTTCATGCTGGTGTTCGCCACCGTGGCAGCATTGCGGCTCAACAGCGAGTGGGGGATGAGCTATGCCGAGTTGATTCCTTATGCTACCCCGGGCTTTATCGCTTTCGGGGTATGTGCAATCCTCGCCGGATGGATTGCCGACAAGTGGAGCAGGGAAGGCATGATCGTGGTTTTTTTTATCGGCATCGGTATCAGTTCAATGCTGACGGGTCTCGCCAATAACCCCCTGCAAATCGCAATCGGTCTGACACTGATCGGCATCTTTGCGGCTATTTATCACCCGGTGGGTCTGGCGATGGTGGTGCAGGGTCGCGACAAGACCGGCATGCCACTGGCTATCAACGGCGTGTTCGGTAATCTCGGTGTGGCAAGCGCGGCGTTGTTAACCGGTTACCTGATCGACAGTGCCGGTTGGCGCAGTGCGTTTTACCTTCCCGGGGTGGTATCGATATTGCTCGGCATCTGTTACTGGATATTTGTCTCCCGCGAAAATTCGCCTGGCGCAAGCACAGGCGTTAAAGCCAGGGCGCAGACGTCTGCACCGGTTATTGCGAAGGCGACGCTGATACGGGTGTTTGCCATCATCTTCTTTACGACTGCGATCGGTGGTCTGATCTTTCAGAGCACGACCTTCGCATTACCGCGAATCTTTGCCGAGCGATTGACTGATTTTGCGGTCAGCGCAACCCAGGTCGGCTGGTATGCCTTTCTGGTATTTTCACTGGCGGCGCTCGCGCAGTTGCTGATCGGCTATCTCGTCGATAATCATTCGTTGCGACTGGTATTTGCCACGGTGGCGCTGTTGCAGGCTGTATTCTTCTACCTGATGACGCACCTGCAGGGGATGGCAGCCTTGTTGTTGTCGATCGCCTTCATGTTCGTGGTATTCGGGCAGATACCGATCAACGACGTGCTGGTGGGGCGCATGGCGCACAGTGAATGGCGCAGTCGTGCCTATGCCTTGCGCTATGTGGTGACTTTTTCGGTGATGGCTTCAGCGGTGCCGTTGATTGGCTGGCTGCACGCCAACGGTGGCTTTGCGCGACTGTTCAGCGTGCTGGCCGTTGCCGCAGCGCTGATTTTCTGTGCAACCCTGTTGTTGCCCGGCTCCCGGCAGATGGCGATGCGCCGGGCGGGTTAGGGCCGCAGTACCGCGGCACCGGTCAAGTTGCCGCTGCGCAGCGCGTGCAGGGCTTCGTTGGCCTGCTGTAGTGGAAATTCCTCTACTCGGGTGCGCACCGGAATTTGCGGTGCCAGGGTAAGAAAATCGAGCGCATCCTGACGGGTCAGGTTGGCAACTGAGCGAATCACCCGCTCGCCCCAAAGGATATGGTAGGGGAAACTCGGAATCTCCGACATGTGGATACCGCCACAAACGACGATACCGCCCTTGCGAACAGCGCGCAGCGCGGCCGGAACCAGGGACCCGACCGGAGCAAATATGATCGCCGCATCAAGTTCGCAAGGTGGCGCCTGATCAGAGTCGCCAGCCCATAACGCACCCATCTCCAGCGCGAAAGCCTGCGCAACGGCATCACCCGGGCTGGTGAAGGCATAAACCTCGCGCTGCTGATAACGAGCAATCTGCGCGACGATGTGCGCAGCCGCGCCAAAACCGTATATTCCCAGTCGTTGGCAATCCTCACCCGCCATCAGCAGTGAGCGATAGCCAATCAACCCCGCACACAGCCAGGGCGCTGACTCGGCGTCGCTTTGCGGACCCGGCAAGGCAAAGCAATAGCGTGCATCGGCGACCGTCAATTCGGCATAGCCGCCGTCGATCTGGTAACCGGTAAAGCCCGGTTCGTCGCAGAGGTTTTCGTCTCCGGATACGCAATATCGGCAGCAGCCGCAGCTGTATCCGAGCCAGGGAATACCAACGCGCTCGCCGATGTCGAAGCTATCCACGCCGTCACCCAGTGCAGTGATCCTGCCGACAATTTCGTGGCCGGGAATGATCGGCAGACGTGCTTCGCTGAGATCGCCATCAACCACATGCAGGTCGGTGCGACACACTCCGCAGGCCGAGACTGCCACCTGCACCTGGCCGGGTTCGGGCATTGGGTCGGGGCGCTCGACCAGTTGCAATGGCTGCCCCGGCTTTTCCAGTACCATTGCTCTCATGAGGCCCCGGGACTGCTTTTGGCACCAGAATTACTCTGGCCGGTGATGCCCGCTGTCAGCACAAAACGCATCGCCTCGTCCATGTTCATCTGGCAGGGTTTGATGTCCTTTTTGGGAATCAAAAGCGTAAATCCGCCGATCATGTAACTCATCGGCAGGTAGACCAGAACACTGTCAGGGTTGCGCAATGATTTCGGCAAACGATCGGGATCTTCCTGGGTGATGAAACCGATCATTTCCATGCTGTTGACGGTGACGATAACGACTCGGCCAAAGTGTTCCTTTTTGGGCGAGAAGAAGTCAAACATGTCGCGAATCGCGCTGTAAATCGACTTGATGATTGGAAGCCGATACAGAATGCCCTCGCCGAACGCGAACAACTGCCGCACCAGTAACGCTTTCATCAACAATCCGACCAGGAAGATGAGAATCAAGCCGGCGATGGTGCCGAGACCCGGGAAGTAGATTACCCGGGGTAGTGCCCATTGCAGAATGCCACCCATAACCTCTTCAGAAGTGATCGCCAGCCAGTACAACAGGTACAGCGTCAGCACGATAGGCAATACCGTAATGATACCGGTGAGGAGTGTGGTGCCGATAGACTTGAACATTTGCCAGATCCCGAATCCGAAGGCCCGTATTCTACCAGTTTTTTAGCGAATTCCGGTGCGTTGAATTAGCTGTGCGCGAGTTGACGGCGTGCGCTGGAACCGCTCTAGCCGAGCAATATATCTCGAATCTGCTGATAATTCTGTTGCGAGCGGGCGATGATATCGGGCGGCAGCGCCGGCGCTGGAGGAGTCTTGTCCCAGTCCAGGGTTTCCAGGTAGTCACGCACAAATTGCTTGTCGAAGCTCGGTGGGCTGATACCGGGACGGTACTGATCGGCCGGCCAGTAGCGCGATGAATCCGGGGTCAGGATTTCATCGATCAAGATCACTTCATCATTTTCGTCGACGCCAAACTCGAACTTGGTATCGGCGATGATGATGCCGCGCGCGCGCGCATAGTCGGCGGCTTGTTGATATAGCTGGATGCTCTTTTCACGAATCTGTTCGGCCTTGTCGGCGCCGATTTTCGCAACGATATCCGCGAAACTTACATTGATATCGTGGTCGCCTACCTCAGCTTTGGAAGACGGCGTGAAAATTGCTTCGGGCAATTTTGCCGCCTGTTGTAACCCGGCAGGCAGCTCGATCCCGCAGATGCTGCCGTTTGCCTGGTAGTCCTTCCAGCCGGAACCGATGACGTAACCGCGCACAATAGCTTCTACCGGCAGGGTTTTCAGGCGTCTTACGATAATCGAGCGTTTTTTCAGCAATTCATAATCTGCCGCATCGACATAGTCACGCAAATCGAGGGATGTCAGGTGGTTGGCAATGGTGTCGGCGGTGCGCGCAAACCAGAAATTGGAGACCTCGGTCAACAACTCACCCTTGTGCGGAATCGGCTCGGCGAACACCACATCGAAAGCGGAAAAACGATCGGTAGTCACGATCAGCATGTGCGCATCGTCGATCGCATAGATGTCGCGTACCTTGCCGCGGGCGATCAATTCGAGGTGCTCGAGGTGGGTCTGATAAATTGCGCTGTCGTTCATTGCCTTTCCACGGGTTGTGTGGCGCAAATCATAACACCGCTGCAGCGTGAATTTTAATTGGTGCTTAATTTTTTCAAGGGTTTCGCGTTATAATCGCCCGCTTTTTTGGGATAACCCGGAGCAAGCAATGCCGAACCCCTTAGTGGCGGTAGTAATGGGCAGTACCAGTGACTGGCCGGTCATGCAGCATGCAACTGATTGCCTCGAACAATTCGGCATCGAGTTTGAAGCGCGCGTGGTCTCGGCCCATCGCACACCGGAGTTGCTCGCCGAGTTCGGCCAGCAGGCGCGTGCCAAAGGCCTGGCCTGTATCATCGCTGGAGCGGGTGGTGCGGCACACCTGCCGGGTATGCTGGCGGCTAACACGACCCTGCCGGTGCTGGGCGTACCGGTTCCCAGTGAGCATATGCGTGGGCTGGATTCGTTGTATTCGATAGTGCAGATGCCAAAGGGTGTTCCAGTTGCAACCTTTTCCATCGGTACTGCCGGTGCCATCAACGCTGCGCTGTTTGCCGTATCACTGCTGGCCAACAACGATGCCGCGCTCGCACAGAAGCTCGATGACTTTCGTAAAAACCAACGTGATATGGTTCTCGACATGACTTTACCGCCCAGCGAATAGATGGTCATTCTTCCCGGTAGCACGCTTGGCATGCTCGGCGGTGGGCAGCTCGGGCGCATGTTTGTTACTGCCGCGAGAACCATGGGTTACGAGGTCATCGTGCTCGACCCGGATGTGCACAGTCCGGCCGGTGGGCTCGCCAGTGAACACCTCGTGCGCGCCTACGACGATCACGGAGCCCTCGATTATCTGGCGCAGCACTGCGCCGTGGTCACTACCGAGTTTGAAAATATACCGGCGGATACTCTCGCTTACCTGGCGCGCTCAGTAGCGGTTCACCCTTGTGCGAATGCATTGCAAATTGCACAGCATCGCCTGCGCGAAAAAGACTTTTTTCGAGCGCAAGGCCTCGATACGGCAGCATACCTCTCGATTGAAAATGAAGTGGATATCGGTAAGGCGCGTGACTTCGAATTCCCCGCAATTCTGAAGACGGCGACGCTCGGTTACGACGGCAAGGGCCAGGTTTTGTGCGAGCGTTTTGAGGACCTGGCGGAAGCCTTTCGCCAGATTGGCGCCAAAGCCTGCGTACTTGAACAGCGTATCGACCTCGCCTGTGAAGTGTCAGTGGTGCTGGGTCGCTCGCAAAGCGGTGAGGTGACCTGTTTTCCGATTGCCGAGAACCGTCATGCCAATGGCATACTCGATGTAACCCAGGTACCGGCCATGATCTCCGCCGCGCTCGCTGAACAGGTGCTCGATGCTGCAACGCGCATTGCCAATGGCCTCGATTATTGCGGTGTACTCGCCGTTGAGTTTTTCATATCCACGGATGAGCGAGTGTTGGTCAATGAAATGGCACCGAGACCCCACAATTCCGGCCATTACTCGAATGACGCCTGCGTTACCTCGCAATTCGAGCAGCAGGT
>Ga0055584_100007002_pt1 | contig 11051 bp, 8 predicted proteins | sample OSDHelmetaG_FD_58716 | JGI IMG/M metagenome (GOLD analysis project Ga0055584, IMG submission 58716) | Pelagic marine sediment microbial communities from the LTER site Helgoland, North Sea, for post-phytoplankton bloom and carbon turnover... | ecosystem: Environmental > Aquatic > Marine >...
GCCTGAACCGGATCTGATGGTGTGGTTGACTGACAGTTCAACGCTGCCACCGAATTTACCAACGTTCCTTAGAGATTGGTTGGCGGACTATCGCTTTGATCCAACTTACAACGAGCAATAATCACAATGACTGAATTGGATCTTGAAGACCAAAGCTTAGCCAGTGGCGCAGTACTGTTAACAAGAGTGCCCGATGGCGGGGAAGCTGCAGTTGTTGATCAATTGGTCACCCAGCTGGACGGTGGGCCGCTGATTTTCGTTGCAAGAGACGATGCTCGCGCATTTCGTATCATGAAAACGCTGGCCTTCTTGCGGCCCGAAGTGCGAACCCAGTGGTTTCCTGCATGGGATTGCTTGCCCTATGACCGTGTTAGCCCAAATCGCGAAATCGCCGCTCAACGTATTGCTACGCTGACGCTGCTTGCCAATCGCGGTGATAAGCTTTTCAAGAAACCTTTTGTTCTCTTCACGACAGTTAATGCCTTTACTCAAAAGCTACCGACTAAAGACACCTTTAAGGGCGCTCTGAAGAAGCTCGCTTGTGGGGATGTTATCAAAACAGAGGAGCTGGTCGCGTTTTTGGAAGGTCATGGGTATCTCCGGTCTTCCACCGTTGTAGATGCCGGAGATTATGCCGTTAGGGGCGGGATCGTTGATATCTTTCCGGCGGGGCACAGTAGGCCTTACCGCTTGGACTTCTTTGGTGATGAGTTAGATACCATCCGTGTTTTTGATCCCTTGTCCCAGAGAACGGTGCGGGAAGAAAAATCGGTCACCCTATCACCCGTGGCCGAATATCCACGAGACGACGAAAGTCGAGAACGCTTTCGAACCAGATACCGTGAAATGTTTGGCATCAGCCGCAAAGAAGACCCGCTTTATGAGTCTGTTTCTGCCGGTCGTCACTATGCGGGTATCGAGCATTGGTTGCCGTTGTTCTACCCGAAAATGACCTGCCTCCATGACTATGTGCCAGGTGCAGCGTTAGTTTTGGATCAGCAAGCAGGTGACGCTAAGACGACACGCCTTGAAGCTATCGCTGATTTCTATGATGCCCGTAAGACTTTTATGCAGCAAGAAAGTGCGAGTTTCGAAGACAGCTATAAACCTATCCCATCCGATCTGCTCTATTTCACGGAAGATGATTGGGACGCTCTAGGGAACAGTCACCAAATCTGGCAGATTACCTCCTATGCTGTGCCTGCAGCTGTGGGACGCGAGATCGCAGATCCTAACATCCGCATTGGGTTAGACTTCTCTGAAGCGCGGCAAAATCCCGACATATCATTCTACCGACAAGTGGTTGTCGATATGCGGGCTGCGCAGGCCGAGGGGCGCCGTGTTGTCGTGTCTGCTTTGTCTGAAGGTAGCAAAACCAGGCTCATCAACTTGTTAACTGAAAATGGCCTGCCCGATGCACCGGAAGTTAAGACGGCCCCAGAGCTAAGCGAGTTACGGAAGAAGGCCATTGCTTTCACAGTCTTGCAGCAAGAGCGCGGCTTTCGAACTGACAAGTTGATCTTTGTCACCGAACAGGACATCCTTGGCGAGCGCATGGTTCGCCCGCAAAGCCGCCGTCGCAAAGCTGATAACTTTCTGAAAGAAGTATCTTCAATCGAAATCGGTGATTTGGTTGTTCATATGGACCATGGGATCGGCCGTTATGAAGGTTTGGAAGTCCTGGAGATAGGCGGTGCGGCGCACGACGTTTTAAAGCTGGTTTATCACGGTGAAGACAAGCTGTTCTTGCCGATTGAAAATATCGATCTCTTGTCACGGTACGGCAATGAAGAAGGCGCGCAATTAGACAGGCTGGGGGCTGGGAACTGGCAGGCACGTAAGAGCCAAGTTAAAAAGAACCTTCGGGCAATCGCAGCTGATCTCATGAAGATTGCGGCAGCAAGGCATCTGAAAAAAGCGCCAGAGATGCAAGACCCCGATGCCGGGTATGCTGAGTTTTGCGCTAAGTTTCCTTTCGCGGAAACTGAAGACCAGATCCGTGCTATCGATGAGACAATCCAAGATATGTTGGAAGATAGGCCAATGGACCGCTTGGTTTGTGGCGACGTTGGTTTCGGGAAAACAGAAATAGCCCTGAGGGCCGCTTTCGTTGCGGCCTTGTCAGGTTGGCAAGTTGCTGTTGTAGTGCCAACGACATTGTTAGCGCGTCAACACTTTAATAATTTCATGGAACGGTTTGACGGTTTTCCGGTGCGGATTGCGCAGCTTTCTCGATTGGTTTCTCAAAAGGACCAGAACCTGACGAAAGCAGAAGCCAAAGGCGGTAAAGTCGATATCATCATCGGGACTCACGCACTGCTTTCAGGTGCCGTTGATTTTGACCGCCTTGGTTTGTTGATCATTGATGAAGAGCAACGCTTTGGCGTGAAACAAAAGGAACGGTTGAAGGAACTACGCGAAACCATCCATGTCTTGACGTTAACAGCAACGCCGATCCCGAGAACACTGCAGTTGGCCTTGTCGGGCGTGAAGGAATTGAGCCTCATCTCAACACCGCCGGTTGATCGCCTGTCGGTCAGGACTTTCGTCATGCCTTGGGATGCCATGATCGTTCGTGAAGCTTTGATGCGAGAGCATTTCCGCGGCGGACAATCATTCGTTGTTTGCCCAAGACTGAGAGATCTAGAGCAACTGCAAGAACGTCTGGGTACTATAGCCCCGGAACTCAAAATTTGTGTGGCTCATGGTCAGCTGACGCCTGGTGCATTGGAAGAGGTCATGACGGACTTCTATGACCGTAAGTACGATATTTTGCTTTCCACCAACATTGTTGAATCTGGCCTCGATATTCCAACCGTAAACACGCTGGTTATTTATAAAGCGGATATGTTTGGGTTGTCGGGCCTTTACCAGTTACGCGGCAGAGTAGGGCGTTCTAAACTTCGCGGATACGCCTACCTCACACTTAGTCCGAACCGTCGCTTAACTGACAATGCACGTAGACGCCTGGAAGTTATGCAAACGCTCGATGGACTTGGCGCTGGTTTCTCTCTGGCTAGTCATGACTTGGATATTCGTGGTGCGGGCAACTTAGTTGGCGAAGAACAATCCGGCCATGTTCGCGAAGTGGGTATTGAGCTTTATCAGCAGTTGCTGGAAGAGGCCGTGAACAATCACAACATGGCTCCAGACGAAAAACTAAAAGCCCTTGAGGATTCCTGGTCACCGCAAATCAATCTGGGGATTACGGTCATGATCCCAGACAACTACGTGACTGATTTGTCCGTTCGCCTGGGGCTTTATCGTCGTCTCGGTGGTTTGGATAGCAAGGGCGATATTGACGCTTTTGCTGCAGAGCTGATTGACCGCTTTGGCAAACTGCCTGCTGAAGTGGAGAATCTGCTCCAGGTAGTGCAGATCAAAGCCTATTGTCGCAAAGCCAATGTCGAGAAAGTCGAAGTTGGACCTAAAGGCGCGGTCATCACATTTAGGCATAACAAGTTCCCTAAACCAGAAAAGTTGATGGGATGGATCCAAAAGAACGGCAAAGTGCTGACAGCTCGACCTGATCAAAAACTCTTCTATCGTCGCAGTTTTGGAAATGAAGATGACCGGTCAACGGCTACACAGAGAGTTATCCGCAACTTAGCGAAGCTTGCAGCTTAATCGATTCCGATTTCGATTCCCAAAAAAGCCAAAATTCTATATAAGTTGGGCAAAACAAGAAGAATCGCTTTTTGGCTGGATGATATTGGGAGAGGACATGATCCGCTCAAATTTCGCACGAAAATTGAAACTCTGCTCCTTTGCAATGGTGGCGGCAGGTCTGCTGTTGTCGGCTTGCGAACCAGTTGAAGAGGGCGCTGGCACTGTTGAAACCAACGCTGCTTTCGACAGCGAACTTCGCCAGAATGGCCACAAGTTCGGTGCCTACCGTCTTGGCGACCACTATACAATCAACGGCGTGAGCTATCAGCCTGTTGAAAATCTCGCTTACACCGAAGAAGGCAACGCTTCTTGGTACGGTGTCGGGCTAGAGGGTAATGTTACAACAAACGGTGAAAGCTTCGATCCGACTAAAATGACGGCGGCTCATCGAACCTTGCCGTTCTCAACCGTCGTCAAAGTGACCAATCTAGAGAATAATTTGAGCACTTTCGTGCGGATCAATGACAGAGGGCCGTTTATCTCTAACCGCCTTATTGATTTGTCGCAGGCAGCTGCTGCGACTTTGGGGTTTGCCGACAAAGCTTCTGCCCGTGTGAGAATTGACGTGGATGAACAACGCACCCGACAAGTGGCTGGCAGAGCTGGTGGTGCCGTTGGTCAATTATCGGCTGGAGCTACAACACCAACCTATCAGCCGCTCGTTTCTGCGAACACACCGATTAGAGATCGCAGTTATACGGCAACTAAACTTTCTTCAACGGGGACTACAAACAGAACACAAACTTATTCTGCGCCGTCCTCTGTTCCAAGCACCAAGCCTTTGTCTTTAATCCCAAACTCGACTGTGACCTCGACACCTACTGTTGTTGGAACGCCGACACCAGTTACGCCACAGCCAGCGACACCACAGGCAACTCCATCTGGCGTATCCGGCAACGGATTCTTCATTCATGCAGGTTCCTTTTCAGACCCAGGCAATGCGGAGCAGCTCAGATCACGGTTGGCATCGCTGGGTAAAGTAGGTGTTGAGCAAGCGAACGTGAATGGGAAATCCGTTCAGCGTGTGATGGTTGGGCCGATGGGAACTCAAAAAGAAGCTCAGCTGATGTTGGGCCGCGTTATTGGTGCTGGCAGTTACGATGCCCGCATCATCAAGCGATAACTTCTTCAAGTCTTTAAAATAATAGTCCTATGAATTCGATGATTAGAAAAATCACACAATCTTTCTCGCCAGTCATTCTGTTTTTTGGTTTGTCTTTCTTGGCTGTGCCTCTTGCGCACTCCTTATCAACGGTGGCTAAAGAAGCCCTCGTCTTGGATGTGGGAACCGGGACAGTGTTGTTTGAGAAGAACCCAGACAACCGCATGGCACCTTCGTCAATGACTAAGATCATGACGGCTTATGTGGCGTTTAATCAGGTGCAGGCTGGCGTTGTCTCTTTGGGGACACAATGCAAAATCAGTAAAAAGGCTTGGGCTAAAGGTGGTTCCAAAATGTTCGTCGGCGAAGGCACTTTCGTAACGGTCGAAAACCTTTTGAGAGGCGTGATTATTCAATCGGGCAATGACGCGGCGATTGCATTGGCGGAATGTATCAGTGGTCGGGAAGAGGATTTCGCTGGGCTAATGAACTATACAGCTCAGCAAATTGGCATGAATAACAGCAGTTTCCGTAATTCAAGCGGGTGGCCGGATGAGAACCATTATTCAACTGCAAGGGATATAGCAACCTTGTCAGTGCGTTTGATCGAGGATCATCCAACTTACTATCGGATGTTCAGTGAAACAGAATTCACGTTCTCGAAGGTCAGACAGTTGAACCGCAACCCTCTTCTGAAACGGAAACTTGGTGTTGACGGCATCAAAACGGGACATACCAAAGTTGGTGGGTACGGTCTGGCGGCTTCCGGTGTACGTGACAATCGGCGGGTTGTCCTTGTCCTTAATGGAATGAACTCCAAGGCGACAAGAGCCTCTGAGAGTGAACGTTTGATGGATTGGGCGCTACGCACTTTCTCTAACTATTCTCTGTTCAGACCAGGCCAGGTTGTTGAGTACGCGCCTGTTTGGAATGGTTTGAAAAACCATGTCCCCCTGATTGTAGCCAACGGCATGACGGTAACGTTGCCTCTCAATGCTAGAGAAAACATGAGAGCGCAACTCTCCTACAATGGTCCGATACCTGCTCCTGTGACTGCAGGGCAGCAAGTCGGTGAAATCTTAGTTGTGGCACCTGGCATTCAACCCCTGCGCGTTCCGATGCTTGCGGGAGAATCTGTGCAGGCCAACGGAAAAATTGGCTCTGTTCTCAATGGTGTTCAGTATTCCTTGTTCGGGGTAGGGGATTGATGTCCGCTGTTGAAAAACCGCTATTCATTACCTTCGAAGGTGGTGAGGGAAGTGGAAAGTCCACCCAGATTAAACTTCTTTATCAGGAGCTGATGGTCAGAGAAATTCCCGTTGGCATCACCCGTGAACCGGGCGGCAGCGAAGGTGCGGAAGAAATTCGAGAATTGATCGTCAATGGTGACAAAGGGCGTTGGGATGCTTGGAGCGAAACTTTGTTGGTTTGGGCGGCTCGGCGTGATCATGTTGAAAAAGTCATCAAGCCAGCTCTTGCAAGGGGATCATGGGTGCTTTGCGACAGGTTCTTTGATTCAACTTTTGCTTATCAGGGTTATGCCGGCGGGTTGCCGACTGGCGACTTGCAGCGGCTTAGGGAAATGGTGATTGGTGACTTTGGACCTTCCAAAACAATTTTCTTCGATATTGATCCCGCACTCGGTTTAGAGCGGACTGTTGAGAGAGGCCTTGAGAGCGAAGGACGGTTTGAGTCGTTTGATCTCACTTTTCACCAAAGACTTCACGATGGGTTTAAAGAATTGGCGCGCCGTGAGCCTGAGCGCATTGTAACAATTGACGCCAGCCAATCGGTAGAAGCCATTCAAAGAGAAGTTTTGAAGGCCGTAGGTTTGCACTGATATGGCGGAAGAAACTTCTTCTGAACCACAAACCTCAATAGAGCCGCAGTGGAGCCAGTCTTTCACCGGACATGCTGACATCGAAGCATCACTTGCAAAAAATATAGTGGACAAGCGGGTACCGCAAGCCTTGTTGTTTGCTGGACCGCAAGGCGTTGGCAAAGCGACGTTGGCTTATCGCCTCGCTCGGGATCTGCTCGATGATCCAGTCGTTGATACAATCGGTATGTTTGGGGACGAACCTGCATCATCTCAGTTGCGGGAAATTGATCCCGGTTCAAACTGCTTTCGGCTCGTTGCTAGCAAAGCACATCCTGATCTGCTCGTTGTGGAGCGAGAAGTAAACGCGACAACAAAGCGGCTCCGTCCAGAAATTGTCGTGGAGCAGATCCGCAAAGTTGGCAATTTCTTGCATTTGACACCATCGCTCAGCAAGCGACGTGTTGTTATTGTCGACGGTGCCGACCGTCTGAATAGGAATGCTGCTAACGCTTTGTTGAAGTCGCTGGAGGAACCGCCAGTCAACACGACTGTCATACTTGTCGCATCTGTTTTGGGACGCGTTCTGCAGACCCTCCGCTCTCGCTGCATTATCAAGAATTTTAAGCCGCTCTCTTCGACTGAAACACTGTCTATTATGAACAGTTTGAAAGAAGAAGGCCGTTTGGACATGAACTTTAATAGTGAAGGTTTTTCTGATCTCTCCACCTCTGCTGGGCAATTGGTCCGGCTGAATCAATCCAACAGCGAGGCTGCTTTTGAGCTTTGGCAAAAACTGATGTCTGAAATGCCGAGAGTGTCCTGGCCTGAGGTCCACGCATTGGCAAGTGATGTCGCCAAGACAGGGCGAGAGCAAACCTGGGAGTTGTTAACCGATGCGCAGTTAGACTGGATAGGGCGGTGCGCCAAGTCTCTAGCTTCTCAAAAAGCTGACCCGGGATTTTTAACGGGGACAAAACTTGATCAATGGTTGGCGCTGTGGGAAAAGACGCGCAAGCTTTTCAATGATGCCGACCGGCTCAACATCGACAAAAATCAAACCTGGGTAACAGCCTGGTTCCAGTTGGAAAAAGTGCTGCAAAACCGCGGGTGAGATTGATGACGACACCAAGAGAAAAATAATGTCCAACGACGCTAAGTCATACTACATCACGACGCCGATTTACTACGTGAACGATATTCCTCATATCGGTCATGCTTATACCTCTTTGGCCTGTGATGTCATGGCACGCTTTAAGCGGTTGGACGGCTATGATGTCCACTTTTTGACCGGTACTGACGAACACGGTCAGAAGGTAGAAGCCTCGGCGGAAAAGAAGGGCATTGATCCCAAGGTGTTCACGGATGAGGTCTCACAATCGTTCAGAGATCTTGCTGTTGCTATGAACTTCAGTAACGATGATTTTATCAGAACAACAGAGCAGCGCCATTATGATGCTTGTCAGGCTTTGTGGGAAAGATTGCTGGAAAAGGGTGAGATCTACCTCGGTTCTTATTCAGGGTGGTATGCCGTTCGTGATGAAGCTTTCTATACGGAAAAAGAAGTCACCAAAGACGAGGACGGCGTGATGCGCGGCCCAATGGGTGTCGAGGTTGCTTGGGTGGAAGAGCCATCCTATTTCTTTAAGCTGTCTGCCTGGGGTGATCGTTTGTTGGCGCTCTATGATGCCGACCCAGATTTCATTCTGCCAAAGTCACGTCGAAACGAGGTGATATCCTTTATCAAGGGCGGTCTTATGGATCTTTCCGTCAGCCGTACGACGTTCAATTGGGGTGTGCCTGTTCCCAACGACGATAAGCATATCATGTATGTGTGGTTGGATGCGTTGACAAACTATATCACGGCAGTTGGTTATCCCGATGAAGAGAAGGATAGCTATAAGAAGTTCTGGCCAGCAGATTTACACATGGTTGGCAAAGACATTTTGCGGTTCCATACGATCTATTGGCCCGCCTTCCTAATGGCGGCGGATCTGCCCACACCCAAGCGCGTTTTTGCACATGGTTGGTGGACCAATGAAGGCCAAAAGATTTCAAAATCACTTGGCAACGTGATCAGTCCATACGATCTTGTTGAACGTTATGGCCTGGATCAAACACGCTATTTCCTTTTGCGCGAAGTGCCATTCGGCAATGACGGTGATTTTGCTCACGAAGCAATGGTGACGAGGATGAATTCTGACCTCGCCAATGCTTTGGGGAATTTGGTTCAACGTGGCCTGTCGATGATCACAAAGAACTGCGAAGGCAAAATTCCTGAGTCTGGCGAACTCAGTGCTGAGGATGAGAAACTTCAAGCCTCTGTCGACGCTCTTTTGAGTGACGTGCGTTCAGAGTTGGATGTGCAAGGCTTTAGTCGCGCGCTGGAACGTATTTGGCGCTCTGTGTCCGACGCCAATATCTACGTCGATGAGCAAGCACCCTGGGCTTTGCGCAAGACCGATTTCAAACGGATGGAAACGGTCTTGTTTGTTTTGACGGATGTTTACCGCAAACTTGCGCTCGTGCTGCAACCCTATATGCCTGAATCAACCGCAAAGATTTTGGACCTTTTATCGGTTGCTGAAGAGCAACGTAGTTTCGACAATTGGTCAGACGGGATGAAGGCGGGAACCGAATTGCCAAAACCAGCGGGTGTGTTCCCGCGTTATGTTGAGCAGGATTCTTAAGTCAAATGTTGGTCGATTCACATTGTCATTTGGACTTTCTGGATTTCGCCGATAACCGCGATGAATTTGTTGAACGGGCAAGGCGCGCAGGGGTTGGCCGTATTGTAACGATAGGGACAAGGCCATCACAGTTCGACGGTGTTCGTGCGATTGCAGAAGCCTATTCGGATGTTTTCTGCTCTGTTGGTGTGCATCCTCACAATGCTGGGGAAGAAGGCTTGAGTGAACCGGAGTTTCTACTGGAACAAGCCAAGCATCCAAAGGTCGTGGGTATCGGTGAATCTGGCTTAGACTATTTCTACGACAAAGCGCCTCGCGATCGTCAGGCTGAAAGTTTCCGTGTCCATATCGAGGCCGCTCGTGAAACCGGTTTGCCGTTGATCGTTCACACCCGTGATGCAGACGATGACACTATAGCAATCTTGAAAGAAGGGCACGAAGCGGGCGCTTTTCCATGCGTGATCCATTGCTTCACCGCCAGCCAGAAGCTAGCGGATGCCTGTTTAGCGATGGGGCATTATATTTCGTTCTCAGGAATTTTGACGTTTAAGTCCGCCACAAACATTCATGAAGTTGCCAAAGTAATTCCGGCTGACCGAATGCTTGTTGAAACAGATTCGCCTTATTTGGCCCCTGTCCCAAAACGCGGTAAAAGCAACGAGCCTTCATATGTAGCTCATACAGCTGCATTTCTTGCCGAGCTGAGGGGAATGGATTACCAAACTCTGCTAAATCAAACGGGGGAGAATTTCTTCCGTTTGTTCTCGAAGGTACCTTCAGGGGAGCTTTAGTGGCGCAAAATTTGAAAATCACAGTCTTGGGCTCTGGCACTTCTAGCGGTGTTCCACAAATTGGCGGCAATTGGGGCGTTTGCGAACCGAGTAATCCCAAGAACCGCCGCAGGCGGCCTTCGATCCTGATCCAAAGCGAAACAACAACAATTTTAGTCGACACTGGTCCTGATATTCATGAGCAGTTGACGCTTTGGCCCACCGAACGTATTGACGCTGTGATCTATACCCATGACCACGCTGACCATACGCACGGCATTGATGATCTGCGTTTCCAAATGTATGAACAGGGCAGAGGTGCAATTCCACTGTATACTGATGCCGCTGCTCTTGCCTCTGTACAGGCCAAGTTTGGTTACGCCTTCGTCTCCACCACAAAAAGTAAGTTTTACCCGGCATTGCTTGACGACCGCATGGGGCACGACAATCCTTTTGTGATCGGTGATTTGGAGGTGCAATGGTTTGAACAGCCTCATGGCGCGATCCATTCGCTCGGACTGCGGATTGGTGACTTTGCCTATTCCACTGATGCTGTCAATTTCACCGAAGATCATTTTCAACACTTGGAAGGCATAAAAACCTGGATTGTTGATGCCGTCCGGTATGAGCCTCATCCTAGCCATGCGCACTTAGACATGGCTTTGTCTTGGGTCGATAGACTTAAGCCAAAAATGACTTACCTTACCCATATGTCCAATCTGATGGATTATGATACTCTGTGTGCAGAATTGCCCGCAAATGTCCGGCCAGCCTACGATGGTTTGGTCATCGAAGTTTAAAAGCGCAGTCCATCAAAGGAGGTTAAGAAATGATCGGTGAGATTAATCTCTTTATTATTCTAGCTGCGGCCTTGATTGGGGCTGGCAGCCCGGGACCGTCAAACCTCGCTATCGCTGGCACTTCGATGAACGGAGGAAGACGCTTTGGCGTTGCTTTGGCTTTGGGGATCACAACGGGATCTTGGATATGGTCGATAGCGG
>Ga0055584_100007003_pt1 | contig 11050 bp, 9 predicted proteins | sample OSDHelmetaG_FD_58716 | JGI IMG/M metagenome (GOLD analysis project Ga0055584, IMG submission 58716) | Pelagic marine sediment microbial communities from the LTER site Helgoland, North Sea, for post-phytoplankton bloom and carbon turnover... | ecosystem: Environmental > Aquatic > Marine >...
GATCCGCTCGACCACCGTGTGCGTGGGCTCCGAATTGGCACGCTTGCGATGTTTGCGATCGGTCTTCCGACGGCGATCCGCTACTGGATCCTCGGCCTTCCTCTCGTTGCAGGCGCGGTCGTCGCAGCGATGGCGGTCTCGACTGTGAGCCTGGTGGTTCTCCAGCGCACGCGTCGGCCCGATCTGTGCGGGAACTTGTCCGTTGCGGCGCTCTACCTGCTGCTCGTGTTCTCCGTCTGGGCGAGCGGCGGGTTCTACGACCCGAACTTCTCGTGGTTCTATACCGTGCCGGTAGCGGCGGCGTGCCTGGTGGATCTGCGCAGCGGTTGGATCTGGGCGGGCGTGGTGTGCCTGACCTGTGTTGGCTTCTGGCAGCTTCCGGAGCTCGGCATCGAGGTGGCGAGTCTCGTGCCCGGAGAAGAGCAGCCCGCGCAGGCGTTGTTCAACCGGATCACGGCGGTTCTTGCGTTGTCGGTTCTGTCGACGAGCTTCGTCATCACGCAGCGTCGTGCGGAACGCGATCTCGCCGGAGCGAATCGCGAGCTGATGCGCGAGGCGGTGTGCGTTCAGCTCCTCGAGCATGCGGCGGTCGCCGCGAACGAGGCGAACTCGTTCCGCCACGCAGTAGAGAGCTGTGCGGACTCCGTGATGAGTCTGACCGGCTGGCAGATTGGACACGTCTGGGTGCCGGCTAGCGACGGATCGGGAGATTTCGTGTCCGGATCGTCGTGGATCACGTCCGATCCGAACCGCTATGCGGATCTCCAGCAGTTGACGGAACAGACGCGGATTCCAATGGGGGCCAAGGGAAATGCACTCAGCCGCGCGGTAGCGACGATGTCCCCCACCTGGGCCGACGAGGGCCAGCTGGCCGCTGCCGATTCGCCTCGCGGTAGCCTCGCCGCGCAGCTCGGCCTGCGCTTGGCGGTAGCGGTCCCGATTCCGTCTGCGGGCGAGGCGATCGCGCTCATCGAGTTCTTCGGCACCGATGCCTCAGCCCTCGATCCCCGGTTGGTTGGCGTCCTGGCCGACGTCGGCCGCCAGGTCGGGCGAGTCGCCGAGCGGATCCGGTTGCACGATCGGCTTCGTCAATCGCAGAAGCTCGAATCCGTCGGTCAGCTCGCGGCGGGGATCGCCCACGAGATCAACAACCCGATGGCCTATGTACGCGCCAACCTCGGAATTCTGCGCGAGGAATGGGCGGCGCTCGCCGACTTCGGCCAGAAGGACTCGTGGCCCGAAGACGCGCAGGCCCGCTTCGCGGACTGCGAAGAGTTGATCGAGGAATCGCTCGAAGGAGTCGACCGTACGGTGGCGATCGTGCGCGATGTGCGGGAGTTCTCGCACGCGAACGAGAGCGGTGCCGAGCGGGTGGATCCGAACGATCTGCTTGAAGGGGCGCTACGCGTTGCGACACCACAGCAACCGCCCGCCGTGGTCGTCGATCGTGACTATGGGACCCTGCCGGCGATCGACTGCCGTCCGGGCCAGCTGAGCCAGGTCTTCCTGAATCTGATCGTCAACGCCTACCAGGCGATGGGTACGGGCGGCACATTGAGGCTCTCGACGGAGGCTCTCGGAAACAGCGTGCTGATCGCCGTCGAAGACGACGGTCCCGGCCTCGCCCCGGAGGCTGCCGATCGGTTGTTCGACCCGTTCTTCACCACCAAGCCGACCGGCGAGGGAACGGGCCTGGGGTTGTTCGTGTCGTACGAGATCGTCCGGAGTCACGACGGCGAGATCGGAGTCGTCCCTCCCAGGCACGGTGCGCGCGGGACCCGGTTCGAGGTGGTGCTCCCCATCTAGAGGCCATTCTGTTGGCCTCCGGCCCGGTGAAGCCAGGCCCGACAGCAGCCGGCCTCGCGAAGGCGACTCCGAAGTTGCCCCGTTGCTTTACCCGATGTGAGATCCCGTGGTTGAATACGCACGCGCGCGATCGAGCGCGACCAGGAGTGCGTGATGGCCGGCCCCGAGATCCAGTCCCTCGTCGATATGTTGAAGGCGAACCCGCCGCTTTCCGGAACCATCGACGATATGCGCGCGATGATGGCGGCAAGTGTCGGGGCGGCGCCTTTGCCCGAGGGCGTGGAATTCGAGGAAGTTCGCGCCGGCGGCGTGCGTGCCGAGTGGGCACGGGCCGAGGGCGCGTCGCGCGACCGCGTGATCGTCTACGCGCACGGTGGCGGCTACACGATCGGTGGGATCGAATCGCACCGCGGCCTCGTGGCCGGGCTGTCCCGGACGAGCGGAGCCAGTGTGCTGTCGCTCGACTATCGGCTGGCTCCCGAGCACCGCTATCCCTCGGCGATCGACGACGCCTGCACGGCCTATCGGTTCGTGCTCGCGCAGGGGACCGACCCGGCGAACATTGCGATCGCGGGCGATTCGGCGGGCGGCGGCATCACCGTCGCAACTCTGGTTGCACTGCGCGACGCCGGCGATCCGCTCCCGGCAACCGGCGTCTGCATCTCGCCGTGGGTCGACCTCACGCAGAGCGGTGGCACCTACAAGACCAAGCAGAGCGATGACCCGATGGTCAATGCCGAGATGCTGACGATGATGGCCGAGGCGTATCTCGGGGACGCCGATCCCAAGTCGCCGACCGCGTCGCCCCTCTTTGCGGACCTCTCGGGCCTTCCGCCGCTCTTGATCCAGGTCGGAACCGCCGAGGTGTTGCTCGACGACGCGCGTCGCCTCGCGGAGCGAGCGGAAGCCGCCGGGGTGAGCGTCTGCCTCGAAGAGTGGGAAGATATGATCCACGTCTGGCATAGCTTCGCGGCGATGGTGCCCGAGGCGCAGCAGGCGATCGAGCGGATCGGCGAGTACCTGGGCGATCAGCTCGGCTGAGGCAGTGCGGCGAGATTGATGCGGCACGAGTCTTCGCCGCGGTCCGAGCCGTCGAGCGGCAGCAAGCAGATGAGCCGCGCAACGGATTCCGGGTCTTCTGCCAGGCGACCTAGCGTTGCAAAGCCCGGATCGTTGGGTCCGGCCTGCCAATAGCAGACCCAGTCTCGGTCATCGCGCTCGCGGCATTCGTCGGGACCCGCCCCCAGGAGCTGCGAGATGCTCTCGAGCGAGCGAGCGGCTTCGATCGCCTGACGCGCCAGGTGATCCTGGCTAGCCGGCTTCCGCGGTCCGTCGGAATCCTCGTTCTCGGTCGTTCGGCGGAGTTCTCGAAGCGGGATCGCGCGATGCGACGTGCACTGCCCGGTGGCGTCGTGTCGCGGACTCGCGAAGACGCACAGCAGGTGGATCGGGCTGCCGAACGCGCGGCCCGATGCGAGCAGCTCGTAGGCCGATTCGTCCGGCTCCACACGCCAGGTGCAGAGCCAGCGCTCCGGGGTCGAGGAGATACAGCGCAGCGGCGGGGCACCCAGCATGCGCTGGACCTTGGCGCGGGTCGCGCTGAGTCCACCGAGTAGGGACTCGCCGCCGAGACGTGTCCCTTCCTGCGAGCGGGCGATGTCGGGCGCGAGCGCGACAACCAGCAGCACGGCAAGCAGGCCGGCGCCCGCGACCTGCACGGCTTGCACCGTCAGCGCCGACCGCGTTTTCGGCGCTGCCCGCGACTCTTGCTGCTTCGAAGCCCCCATGGCGTTCAAGGCTAGCGGAAGCGCAGCTCGGGTATCCTCCCCCGATGGTTCGCCGCACGACCGTCACAGCATTGGCTCTGTTGCTGCTCACCTCCGCAAGCACGGCTGCCGCCCCGGGCGGGCTGCCCGCCGCGGTGCCGTTCGGGCCCGCTCTGCGGGAGCAGCTCAGTGCTGTGGTCGGAGTGCGCGACCGCTCGGTTCCCCCGCGCACCCGTCACGTCGATGCGGATGGCGAGCCGTTGTACACCAATCGCTTGTTGCTCGAAGCGAGTCCTTATCTGCAACAGCACGCCCATAATCCGGTGGATTGGCAGCCCTGGGGCGAGGAGGCCTTCGCGCGCGCTCGCGAGCTCGGCCGGCCGGTATTTCTCAGCATCGGGTACTCGACCTGTCACTGGTGTCATGTGATGGAGGACGAGTCCTTCGACGACATCGAGACCGCGCGTTTGCTCAACGCACGCTTCGTCGCGATCAAGGTCGATCGCGAGGCGCGCCCCGATGTGGACGCGGTGTACATGGCGGCGATCCACGCGCTCGGCGAGACGGGGGGGTGGCCGCTGAACGTGTTTCTGACGCCGGATCGCAAGCCGTTCTTCGCGGGGACCTACTTCCCGCCTTCCGAGCAGTCGGGCCGGCCCTCTTTTCGGCGGGTGCTGGCGACGGTCGCGGACCAGTGGCGAGATCAGCCGGCGAGTCTGCAGCAGACGGCTGCGGTTCTCTCGGGGCGGATCGAAACGTTGCTCACAGGAGAATCCGTCTTCGAATCGCGTGCGATTCCGGACGGGTTGCCCGAGCAGGCTGTGCTGGCTCAGCTCCGCCGTTTCGATCCGGAATGGGGCGGGCTGGGTTCTGGAATGAAATTCCCGTCTTCGTTCTCACTGCGCCTCGCGATGCGAGTGGAACGGGACTTGCGCGCGCGGAGCGCGCGCTCGATGGAATCTCCAGACGCTGTGGCCGAGGCCTTGCGCAATGCCGATGCCATCCGACGAGCCGTCGTCCGGACGCTCGACCGGATGGCCGCGGGTGGGATCCGAGATCACCTGGCGGGAGGCTTCCACCGCTATGCGACCGATCGCCGTTGGCTGGTGCCGCACTTCGAGAAGATGCTCTACGACAACGCCTTGCTAGCGCGCGTGTACTCCGAAGCGTGGCAGTGGAGTGGCGACGAACGCTATGCCGAGGTGGCGCGTGACACACTCGAGTACCTCGACCGGGAGATGTCCGCTCCCGGAGGGGGCTTCTACTCAGCAACGGATGCGGACAGCCGCGGCCCGAGCGGTGAGATGGAAGAGGGCTACTACTTCACCTGGACGCCCGGTGAATTGCGCGAAGTGCTGGGTGCCGAGCGCGCGCGCACGGTTGCAGCCTGGTACGGCGTGAATGACGCGGGGAACTTCGAGGGCCGGACGATCCTGCACACCTGGCGCGAAGAAGCGGTGGTGGCGGCAGAGCTCGGAAGCGACGTTGCAGTGCTTCGTTCCGAGATCGCGCGCGCGCGTCCGCTGCTGCGGGCCGCGCGGGAAGGCCGTCCGGCGCCGCTGCGCGACGACAAGGTGGTGACCGCGTGGAACGGACTGGCGATTTCGGCCTTCGCTCGCGCGGGCTTCGCCCTGGGGGAATCTCGTTGGACGGAGCGCGCCGTCCGGGCCGCGCGCTTCGCACTCGAGTCGATGCAGCGTGAAGGGCGACTGCAACGCGTTTCGTTCGCCGGGAAGGCGTCGGTCGATGCTTTTCTCGAGGATCACGTCGCGCTCGCGGAAGCGTTGATCGATCTGTTCGAGGCCGACGGCGATCCGCATTGGCTGCACGAGGCGGTGCGACTCCAGTCCGAGATCGATGGCCGCTTCGCCGATCCGCAGGGGGGCTACTTCCGTGTGGCGCGGACGGCCGAGCAACTCCTGGCTCGCGACAAGCCGCGCCGGGACGGCGCACTTCCCGCCGGCAATGCTGTCGCCGCGAGTGTCCTCTGGCGCCTTGCTGAGTTGACTGGCGACGCGAGTTCCGCTGATCGCGCGACGCGCCTGCTGGCTTCCTTCGCGGCCGAACTCGAAGCCAGTCCGTCGGCGTTTGGAGAGCTGCTGCTGGCGTTCGAGCTGCGTTCGGGCGCGAAGGAGATCGTGTTGGTCGGTCCCGAAGGTGGAGATGCGGCCGTGCTGGCGCCGATGCTCGCGCCCCTGAGGCGCAATTTCGTGACGGCGCGGGTACTTGCCGCCACGTTCGAGGGCGAGCGGCAGGCGCGGCTCGCAGAAATCGTCACGCTCGTCGAGCGGAAACCGGCCCGCGCCGGCAAGGTGACCGCCTACGTCTGTGAAGCGCGCGTCTGCCAGTTGCCGACGACCGACCCGGCGGTGCTGGCGCGTCAACTTGGGATCCAGACGGTTGGGGAGCCTTAGTTCGGCGGAAGCAGGAAGCGCTCGCCGACGGCCAGGACGTGGACCGGCTCCGGATCGCCGCCTGCGGCGGCGATCACCTCCGCGAGCTCGGTCGGTGGATGGCCGGGCGGCTCGTCCGTCAGGTCGAATGTTCCCCAGTGCATCGCGAACAGATGGCTCGCGCCGAGGTCGCGAAAGGCTTGATAGGCCTCTGCCGGATCCATGTGCTGGAACTTCATGAACCAGCGCGGCGAGTAGGCGCCGATCGGGAGCAGCGCCGCATCGATGTCGGGGAACACGCGCCCGTACTCGGCGAAGCCGTGGAAATAGCCGGTATCGCCCGCAAAGAAGTAGCGCCGTTCGCCTGACTCGATCAGCCAGGCGCACCACAGCGTCGTGTTCGCGGCTTGTTCGATGCGTTGCGACCAGTGTTGCGATGGGAGGCACGTGATCTTCCAGCGCCCGCGCTCGGCGGACTGCCACCAGTCGAGCTCCGTCACATCGTGCCGACCCCGGTCGTGGAACCATTCGGCGAGACCCAGTGGGACGTACCAGCCTACGCTGTCGGGCAGGCCCTTGACGCTTCCGCCGTCGAGGTGGTCATAGTGATTGTGCGAGATCACCGCGAAGGCATCGTCCGGTACGGCGCTCATCTCGATCCCTGCAGGAACGAGCCGCGCCGGAAGTAGAGCGCGTTTCGTGAAGTGGGGATCGGTCAGCACGACGTCGCCCCCGTCGTGGATCAGATAGCTCGCGTGGCCGATCCAGGTGAGCGAGGTCGGAGCATTTGCATCGGACAGATAGGCGCCGTCGTTCGCGACCACGGGGGTCGGAGGAGCGTCGACTCCGGCGTAGGGACTGCGCGAGAAGGTCCAGCGCAGCATGCGCCAGAGGCTTCGATTGCTGTTGGCCCAGGGTGTGATGAAGCGTCCGTCGTCTTCGGCGTCGCGGTTCGAGGCGTAGAGCGACTCGCGAGTCGGTGCGTCCTCGCGCACTGCGGTCGCCGCGAATGCCAGGCTGGTCGCGAGCAGACACAGCGCGGCGCGGGTCGCTCGTCGCGGACGATCGTACAGTTGCATCCGGTGAGGAAAGCTCGCGCAGCGTCGCCCGTCAAAGGCGGGGGGTGGTATCGTCGCCGCCCACCGGGACCGTTCCCGCCACCGAGGGGTTCGCATGCGCGCTGTACGCTGCTGTGACGGGGGAGTCGAGGTCGTCGATCTCCCCGCGCCGATGGGCGAGGGGGTGCGCGTGCGGGTGCGCTCGGCCGGTATCTGCGGCTCAGATCTGCACCTGGTCGGGAACACCCAGTTCCCCATCCAGGCGACACTCGGCCACGAGTTTGCGGGCGTGACGGACGACGGCACGGCGGTTGCTATCGAGCCGCTGCAGCCGTGCGGGGAGTGCGAACACTGCACGAGCGGCAGCTACCAGCACTGCGTTCGCGGACCGGCCATGATCATGGGAACCATGCTCGAAGGCGGCATGGCCGAGGAGGTCGTGGTGCCCGAGCGCTGCCTTGTGCCGCTGCCGGGGGGACTTTCCGTAGCCGATGCGTGCCTGGTCGAGCCGACGGCCGTTGCGGTGCACGGCCTGCTTCAAGTCGGGCTGAACGGTGCCCAGCGGGTCGCGGTCGTAGGCGGCGGTAGCATCGGCCTGGCGGCGGTGGCCGTGGTGCGAGCCAGTGGTGCGAGCGTCGATCTCGTTGCACGCCACGATGCGCAGCGGGCCGCCGGAGAAAGGCTCGGGGCGACGTCTCGATCGGAGAACGATCAGGCGAACGGTACGTACGACATCGTGGTCGATGCCGCAGGCAGCGCGAGCTCGCTCGAGCAGTGCGTCACCCTGGCGCGCCCAGGCGGCCAGATGTTGCTGCTGGCTACCTACTGGGACGGGATGTCTCTACCCGGCTTTGCGCTGTGCATGAAGGAGATCCGAGTGGTGCCATCGTCGATGTACGGGCGCCGCAGTATCGGTCGCGATATCGATATCGCGGCATCCGTTCTGGCGAGCAACCCCGCAATCGGTGCGACGCTGATCACCCACCGGTTCCCACTCGACGTGGCCCGGGAAGCGTTCGAGACCGCAGCGTCTCGGAGTAGCGGCTCGATCAAGGTCGTGCTCGAGCCCTGAGCCCGTTCACGAGCCGAAGAACTCCAGACCTACAGGCCCCACACCACCCCAGGAGACGCGATGCGTTCGACGACCACACACCCGACTCGGATCAAGCTCGAGGGCGACCGCCGGGCGCGCATGCTGCGCGAGATGGAGAAGTTCTTTGCGGGCGAGCTGGACATCGAGCTCTCCGGATTCAATTCGGAACGCGTGCTCGACTTCTTCGTTCGAGAGCTCGGGGCGCCTGTCTACAACCAGGCGATCCGCGACGCCCGCGGATTCCTGGCGGACAAGCTCGACGATCTCGACGCCGAGTTCTTCGAGCCCGAATCCTGATCTGGACCGTACTGTTGGGCTGCGCAGCCTGACCGCGGCGCTCGTGGGAGACAGCGATGCCGAGCAGGAAAGCCGAAGTAACGCAGCCAGCCACCCCGGTGCTCACTGAACGCGCGCAGTCGCCGGAGTGCGTCAGCGCTGTCCCGCGCGGCGTGATTGCCTGGCGAACATGCCCACCGTCTTTGCACACGCGTTGACGGGCAGTGCCATCGCGGTGCTGCTGCCGCGATTAGCGCACCGTCGCCGGCTCGTCATCGCGTTGGCCGCCGTCGCGGTGCTGCCCGACGCGGATGTGCTCGGGTTCTGGCTCGGGATCCCGTACGAACACGCGCTCGGGCACCGGGGCTTCAGCCATTCGATCCTGTTCGCCGTGCTCGTGGGCTGCGCGATGCCGTGGCTGCTTCACCGCTGCGAGCCGCCGCGTGTCAAGCTGTGGCTGGCAGTCGGGTACGCGCTTGCAACGGCATCGCACGGGATCCAGGACGCGATGACGGACGGAGGGCTCGGAATCGGATTCTGGCTTCCGTTCTCGGAGGCGCGGTCGTTCCTGCCGTTTCGCCCTGTTCTGACCTCGTCGCTCAACCCAGCGCATGCGCTCGGTCTGCGAGGGTTCCAGGTTCTCGCAAACGAAGCGCTGTGGATCGGGCTTCCCGTGGTCGTTACGGCGGGCTCGATCGCCTGGCTCCGTAGCCGGGCTCGGCGCGTGAACTCGTGATGCTGTCGTTGCATCGCGGCACTGTCGAAGGAGGCGCTCTCGGCACTTGTGGTGTGGCTCTGCCGAACGCGGACGGAGGAATAACATGAACCGCCGGCCCGAGCCGGAGCTGATGCTCGATGCGGATCAGGTGCGAGCCTACGCCGCGGCCGACTTCGAGGTGCCGCACGCGCACTGTGTCGATCTGTTACTCGATCGCCTGGGTGGGTTGCCACGCCACGGGCGTGCGGTCGATCTCGGTTGCGGGCCGGCTGACATTTCATTGCGACTCGCCCGTCGACTCGATGGCTGGCGCTTCGTCGGCGTCGATGGCTCGCCCGCGATGCTCGATCGTGCTCGCGAGGCGTTGGCTGCGGAGGGGGCTACGGCAAGGATCGAACTCGTGGAGGCGTTCCTCCCGACCGGCGAGCTGTCGGCTGATTCGTTCGACCTCGTGTTCTCGAACAGTCTGTTGCACCACCTGTCGGAGCCAGCAGTCCTCTGGACGACGCTTCGCGCAGTCGCAAGGCCGGGAGCCGCGGTCTTCGTGATGGATCTGTTGCGGCCCGAATCGCCTGGGCGGGTCTCGGAACTCGTAGCTCGTTATGCAGCTGACGAGCCCGCGGTGCTGCGGCGCGATTTCGAAGCCTCTCTCTACGCGGCATACACCCTGGCCGAGGTGGCGGGGCAGCTCTCCGCAGCCGGTCTCGAGCGCCTGCGGCTCGAGGCGGTTTCGGACCGCCATTGGATCGCTTCGGGCCATTTGGCTCCGGCTCCTGCAACAGTCAGTTCCCGACCGAGCCAGAGGTAGGCGTCGCTTCGAGCAGGTGGGGTGCTGCAGAACGACTGCCGCTGGCCGGCTGAGCGTAGTGGGTGCGCGAGCTCTGGTACCCATCGTAGGCCTCGCGGGCGGCGGAGCGATAGGCGGAGTAGGAGATGCGTTCCTCCCAGAGCAACTCGCACAGCGTCTTGAGCCGCTTCGCGTAGATGGCGGCTTCCTCGCTGAGGGGACGCGACGGCTGACGCTCGAGATGGGCACTGGCGCCGATGTCTTCGACACCGACCTTGGCGCCGACAGCGAGTGCATCGACCTGGAACTCGGTGCAGCGGTTCGTCGCGCAGGCCGAGCTGCTGAGATGGATGGCGAATGCGGCACAGCCGACTCGGAGGAGGGTGGCGCGGTTCACGGTGGGACCTCCTGGCGCGACGGAGCGCCGGCTCTAGAACGACTTCCGGGCTTCCCCTCTTGCCCGCGCCCCGATCCCGGCTGTCGACCCCGCTGGTTTGTCGACCTCGCGAGTCCCGGGGGTCGGTTCGATCCGGCAGGCCCGTCCCCATCGCCCCCTTGGATCTTGTACGGCGGGGGCGCGCGGTGGGTCATCCCTCAGATGGGGCAGACGGCGACGGGCTTACACAACGTTACGAGCGGGTTACCGTCTGGCGTTCGTCAGACGACCGGGAGTCCTCCTTGCCTTCGATTGCAACCCGTCTTGGCTTCGTTGCCCTGCTGCTATCCGGCATCGCCGTTGTGTGGCTGGCTCAGCGGAGCGCCGGCGAACTCCACCGCTTTCGCAGCGTCGATCCCACTGTTTGGGAGCCTGCGATCGCCGGGTTCGAGCGCGCAGCGGCCGCACATCCGCCGAGTCCCGATGCTGTTCTCTTCATCGGCGCTTCGACGATCCGGTTCTGGTCGACGCTCGACGAGGATGTCGCACCGCTCGAGGCCGTGGCGCGTGGATTCGGCGGCGCGAAGCTTGGCGACGTTTCGCACTACGCCGACCGACTGGTCGCGCCGCCTCCACGCGCGATCGTCGTCGCGGTGGGGGGCAATGACCTGTTCGAGATGGCGGGCAGCAACGCGAGTGGCGAAGACGAAGTGATCCGCGGCACGCGAGCGTTGCTCGAGCGGTTTCATGCGCTTGTACCGGATGCCGCGATCTACA
>Ga0055584_100007005_pt1 | contig 11048 bp, 7 predicted proteins | sample OSDHelmetaG_FD_58716 | JGI IMG/M metagenome (GOLD analysis project Ga0055584, IMG submission 58716) | Pelagic marine sediment microbial communities from the LTER site Helgoland, North Sea, for post-phytoplankton bloom and carbon turnover... | ecosystem: Environmental > Aquatic > Marine >...
CTTCAAAGTGGCGCTGCTTACCGACGGTCGCATGTCCGGTGCCTCGGGCCAGATCCTGGCGGCGATCCAGGTAACGCCTGAAGCCGTAAAAGGCGGCACGATCGGCAAGATCAAAGACGGCGACATTGTCGCGATTGACTCGGAAGCCGGCGTCCTCGCCGTGACCGCCGATGACGATCCCGCTGCGAGAGCCGTTAAGACCTACAATTTGTCAGCCAGCCACAACGGCATGGGCCGTGAACTATTTGGCACGTTTCGACAGCAGGCAAGTAGTGCCGAGACCGGCGCGACGATATTCGCGAGGGATTGATTGCGGCGCCTTATTTGCTTGAGTAGCCAAGCACGCCGTGGAATTGCACAATGCCCCTCGGGAAAGATATTGAGTGACGCATGGCAAACCGGACTTTACTTGTAGCAGACATTGGCGGTACCAATGCGAGATTTGCGCTGGCCGATCCCACGGGGCCCGGATTCTCCGAAGAGGTGACGTTGCGCTGCGCGGACTTCGCTACCGCGGACGACGCGATACAGCAGTATCTTTCCCAGGTCGGTGCCACGGCACCGGACGTCATCTGTCTGGCCGTGGCTGGCCCGGTAATCGATCAGGTCGTGCAGTTCACGAACAATCCCTGGCGGATTGCGGCGGCGGATCTATCTGAAAAATTCCCCGGGGCGTCGGTTCGCTTACTCAATGACTTTGAGGCGATTGCCTATTCCGTACCCTTCCTCGAGACGGGTGCCGATTTACGTGAGAAGTCGGAGTTCACCGTTGCAATTGTTGGCCCGGGAACAGGGCTTGGGACGGCAGGGCTCATAAAGACCCATGGCATGCTGATCCCGATCAAATCGGAAGCGAGCCACAAGGGCTTTGCACCAGAAACAGACTTGCAGCGCAAAGTACTGGAGTCATTGTTGCGACGCTTCGAGCGCGTGTCGGTTGAGCGGATGGTTTCCGGAGCAGGACTGGAGAATATCTACCGGGCGCTGCGCCAGACGATGGATCCGGATGGTCTGCCATTGTCAGCGGCCGATATATTCGGCGAGGCGGAGAGCGGCGACAACGACCAGGCGACCCTGGCGGTAGCCCTGTTTTTCGAAATTCTGGGTCAGTTCGCCGGCGACATCGCGCTCGCGTTCGGCGCCCAAGACGGGGTATTCATCGCCGGTGGCATTGTGCGCCGCTATCCCGAGATGTTCGCGGCCAGTTCATTTCGCTCCGGCTTTGAAAACAAGGGGCGTTACCGTGACCACATGCAAACCATTCCAACGACGCTCATTAAGCACCCGCAACCCGGGCTGCTTGGTGCGAGTTACGCAGCGCTCGAATTATTGCGCGGCACCGAGGTAATGCCGACCTCGTGACGCGGGAAATCGTCCGCGTCGATCGTCTCCAGATAACCGTGCCAGGCCGCGTAGCCAATAACCGGGACGATGACGACGAGCCCGACAAAAGCCGTAACCAGACCGAGTAGCAGGCCGCTAACAATTAGTGTCAGCCAGACAAACATCGCGCGCTTGTTGCGCAGCACGGCGTTCACCGAGGTGACGATCGCGGTAATGCTGTCGACGTCACGGTGCATGATCATCGGCAAGGAAAACGCACTGGCGCAAAATGTCACGGCTGCAAATACCGCGCCGACGATGCTGCCGAACGTCAGGTAGGGCCAAAGAATACGAAACGTGACCTCACCGTCGGTCGGGAAAAACACCGTAATAATGACGGCTGCACGAGCCCACACCATAAAAATGACAAGCAAGACGATTGCAAAGATCATCTCGTTGCCGAGATGGCGGCGGAAAGCCGCGCGCAGGCTGCGCATCATCAGTGGCGGTTGGCCCCGCTCGAGCTGCGCGCTGATGGCATACAGGCCAATACAGGTGAGCGGTGCGAGAAATACAAAACCGCCCAGCATTGCGAACATGATCCACTGACTGCCTTTCATCCAGGCCAGCAGGCTGACGATGGCGATCATTACAGCGACGGCGAGTCCGTAAAACAGGCTCTGCTGTGGTGCCCGCATCAGGTCGGCCACGCCAAGGCGTATCCAGCGAAACGGTGCCCAGGGAGATAACGTACGACAGCGCGCAACAAAGGGCATTTCGTCGCGATTCGCCTCATTCTGGTCGTCGGTCATTTTATTCCCCCCATTTTCCGACCGATAATCGTCCAAAATGCAACTCTGGGCAATCGTTGCAAATGCTTAGATGTAGAATGTGGGGCTATGGAAGACCCGGACATCAATTACAAACCGCCCGCAGCCGAGGCCGTGCCGTATTCGCGTCGCAACATGTTGATCATGGGCGTATCGATTGCAGTCGCTATCGGGCTGCGCGGTCAGGAGGGACTGTATGCAAGTGCCGAAAATGGCGATGGACATTTGAAGTCATGATGCAGCTTATCGGTATGCTCGATTCACCTTTCGTTCGTCGCGTTGCGGTATCCATGCGTATGCTGGGAATTGAGTACGAGCATCGACCGCTGTCAGTGCTCAAAACTTATGACGAATTTCGCACGGTGAATCCGCTCGTGAAGGTGCCGACGCTGGTTTGCGACGATGGTGAGATGCTGATCGATTCGTCGTTGATCATCAATCATCTGGAAACACTCGCCGGACGTTCTTTAATGCCACAAGGCGATGCCGAGCAACGGCGCGCGTTGCAGATAATTGGCGTGTCGCTCGTTGCGATGGAAAAGGTGGCGCAGCGCATCTATGAACGCAAGATGCGTCCGGAGGAATACCAGTACGAGCCTTGGGTGGCGCGCGTCACGCAGCAACTCGGGTCGGCACTGGACTGGCTGGAGCGGATCGCGGCGGACATTGATGAAAATGGCTGGCTGTTCGGCGATCACCTGACCCAGGCGGACGTCACGCTGGCTATCGCATGGCGGTTTGTTGTCCATGCCGCGCCCTCAGAAGCAAGACCCGATGAGCATCCTGCAATGGTGGCATTTAGCAAACGTGCTGAATCCCTGCCGGAGTTTCTTGCGTGCCCTATCGACTGATCCTGCTGGTATTCCTGCTGCCTGCCTGGTCCGGGGCCGCAACTGTTGTTGTAACTGGCAATGACGGTCAGCCGCTGTCAACGGCAATGGTGACACGCAGTGTTGCTGGCCGAGATGTGATTGATACGTCTGACAATGGCTATCCGCCGCCGGGTGTTACTAACTCCGTTGTTCCGCAGCACACGCTGTTTTCAGGGCAGGATGGCGTCGTCGAATTCGACGACCTCGATGTGGAGGGTGAACGACGTTATCGAGTCCGTAAGCAGGGCTATGCCGATGTGGTTTTGAGTTCAACTGACGATGGCGAGATGCTCATGGCGAGGTTGGAGCTGCTGAGTGATGCAAAGGCGATTGCCGAGAGCAAGCCCGCGAACCTGTGGTTGTCGGAGCTTGACTTCAGTTGGGCAGAGGACCCCGAAATCGCGCGAGAACATTTTCTCTTGCACTGCGGGTTTTGCCATCAACAGGCTTCGGTGTTTATGCGTACCTCGCGAACCGAGCAGCAGTGGGAAGAGATACTTGAACGTATGGATGCTTACGGCGCCATGGCGTCTGAAGACTTTCTCGATGACGCACCAGCCGGTCTGGTTGCGGCTTATGCAGACCTGAATGCCCGTCATGCGGCACTGCCGGAGTATGAGGCGTGGGATGCAAGACTGGCGTCCGCAACCATCACCGAATGGCCCATTGGTGACGGCTTCTCACAGATGCACGATTTTGTACTACATCCCAACGGCAAGGTTTACGTCGGCGACAACCTCATGGATCGTATCTACGCCGTCGACCCGCAATCCGGCGAGTACGAGGTGTACAAGGTGCCGCACGATGCGGACGCCGAGCACGGCGGCATTCTCGGCAGTCGCATGGATACCTATCCAAAGACCGACAACTACATGGGCGTGCACTCGTTTTCTATCTCACCGACGGACGGCCATATTTTCCTCACGCCTTCGATGCAACAGGAGTTGATCGAGTTCGATCCCGAGTCTGGTGAATTCACGCGGCACAAAATGGAAGAGGGGTTCTATCCGCACACCATTCGTGTCGACGACAAGGACCGGGTCTGGTTCACGCTGGCGTTGAGTTCACAGGTTGCGATGTTCGACCGCGTGAAAAAGAAATTCACCTATTTCGACCTGCCTTCACGTGGTGTAAAGGAATGGGCGGCTATCAACATCATCAAGTTCCGGCTGACACATGGCTTCGTCGGCAGCCCTCCGGGCCTGGATTGGGACACGAGCGGGTTTCCAATGCCCTATGGTATCGACGTTTCACCGATTGACGGCGCGGTATGGGTGGCGCGCCTGTACGCAGACGACATCGCGCGTATCGATCCGGAGACGGAAGAAATCACGATGATCGAGACGCCGTTCAATGGCCCCAGGCGTCTGCGCATCGATGCCCACGGTCATGTCTGGATCGTCGCGTTTTCGGACGGCCAGCTGGCACAATACGATCCGGTCGCCGGAGAGTTCACTCTGCATGACTTGCCGGTCGTTAGCGAGACACCGTATGCCCTGAACGTCGACCGGGATCGAGGCGTTGTCTGGGTTAACGGCAATCAGTCAGACACGATCATGTCCTTCCACATCGATAGCGAGACTTGGCGCGTCTTTCCGATGCCGCGCAGCCGTACGTTCACGCGCGATATCGAGATCGCCGATGATGGCAGCGTCTACACCAGCAATTCGCATTTTCCGAGCTGGATGATTGAAGGTGGTCAACCGACCTTGATTCACATTGACCCTGGTATGCCGGCAGATCCGGTCGTAGCACAGGGGCATGTCTTGTATGGCCAGCATTGCGACACCTGCCACTCTCTGCCCGACATGAAGGCGCCGGAATTGGCAACGCTCAAGCAAATGCCATACACACGCCTCTCCCGTGCGCTTGAGTTTGGCATGATGATGCAACAGGCGGCGCACTTGAAGCCTGAAGAACGCTACGCGATCGCCAAGTATCTGAGCAGCGACAGTTCCGAAGTACGCGACGAATGGATCGCCGAAAACGCGTGTCAGACGCACAAACCGTTGTCGGTCAACCCGGGCGCCGAGGACAATTGGGGGTTTGGCGTCGGCAATCGTCGTGCGCTGGAGTCAGGTGTACAGATATCGCCAGAGAATGTCGGCGCACTCAGCCTGCAGTGGTCACTTGCGTTTCCGGGCGCTACCGAGATGCGTTCCCAGGTCGTTGCAGCAGGCGATACGCTGTTCGTCGGCACATCGAACGGCAACGTTTTTGCTCTTGATCAGGAAACGGGCTGCATACGCTGGCGCTTTGCGGCAGACAGTTCGGTTCGCTCGTCACTCAACCTCGCCGCAACAAGTGACGGCAAGGCCACGCTGTTCTTTGCAGATGCTGCCGCTACGGTTTACGCGATTACAGCCAATGAAGGTCGCCTGCGCTGGAAGCGGTCGCTGCGCTGGTTTCCGGTCTCGCTAATCAGCGGCTCGCTGGCATTTAACGAGGATCGCCTGTACGTACCGATTTCGTCATTTGAAACGGCACTCGCCGGACTGGATGCCTATCCCTGTTGCCGATCTCACGGTGGCGTCGTCGCTCTGGATACAACGGACGGAACCGTGGCCTGGGAATATCACACGACACCGAATGCAATGAAAGTAGGGTCGACCAAAGCAGGGACGGATATTTGGGGGCCCTCCGGTGCAGGCGTGTGGACGACGCCGGCAATCGATGTGCAGCGCGGGCTCTTATATATAGGTACGGCACAAAACATGTCCGCGCCTGCGACGCACAATAGCGATGCTGTTGTTGCTCTGGATATCGCGACGGGGAAAGAAGCATGGGTATTTCAGGCGCTGGCTGGTGATATCTGGAATGTCGCCTGTCATATGGGCGGCGCGAACTGCCCGGAAGACGCCGGGCCGGACTTCGATTTCGGCGGCGGCATCACGCTGACAAGAAATTCGGATGGTAAAGACATCATTGTCGCCGGCCAAAAATCGGGCCATGTTTATGCGCTTGACCCCGAACGCAAAGGGGCAGTCATCTGGCAGCAACGATTAAGTCAGGGCACGTCTAATGGCGGCATACATTGGGGCGTCGCAACTTCTGCTGACAAAATCTGGGCGGCCATTGCCGACCCGCCGCGGCAACGCGAGGGCTATGTGGCGAAACCCGGAGTGCATGCTTTGAACCTGGCGGATGGCAAGACTCTGTGGTCACTGCCTGTCACCAGGGATTGCGAATTTGACCTGGCAAATGCACCGCGCATAGGGCTGGTGGAAATGCGCGATACCGAACCTGCGAACCCGTGGCCGGAGTGTTCTTTTTATTATGGCCATTCAGCCGCACCGCTATATGCCAACGGTGTTGTATATGCAGGCGCGCTGGACGGCAAGCTGCGCATGCTCGACGCTGCAAGCGGCGAGTTGTTGCGTGTCATCGAAACCAATCGTAGTTTTGCGACTAACAATGGCATTGCTGGTCACGGTGGCGCAATTGATCTGAGCGGCGTGCTTGTCGATGGCAGTCGGCTGTTCGTCTATTCGGGCTACGGCGTGTTTGGACAGATGCCCGGAAACGTACTGTTGGCGTACGCCTTGCCACACTAATTTGGTCCGCGCCAGCGACCAAAAGCTTTCACCAATGTAATCAGCGACTTGCCCGTATCGTCGACTGGGTCACGCTCGTGATCCCGTGTGCTTCGTACACTAATCCAGGTTCTGCGCGCCTTATGTACGATGGTGAATAGATTATGTCAAAAGCTTTGATCGACCTGCCGCTACAGCACAAAGTGTCTCTGACGCTGGTTCTGGTGTTCGCGGTGTTTGCTGTTCTTAGCTACGGTATTTTGACGACCGTCATTGCACCTGCTTTTGACGAGCTCGATCTGTCCACGGCACAGACCAATCTGATTCGGGCAGAGCGCGCGATACGTTCAGACATAGAGAATATCGAGGCGATCACGGCAGATTGGGGGCCGTGGGATGACATTCACGACTACGCACGTGGCATCAACCCGGGTTTTGAGAAATCCAATCTTAATCGAACAACGCTCGCAAACCTCGGGCTCGACGTCCTGGCTGTGTACGCGACCGACGGCCAGCCGCTCTGGAGTCAGCTATATTTCGGCGGAGAGCAACAAGATCCGCAGCTCCTTGGAATTTTTGCCCCTCAGGATCGTGCCACCCGTACTTTGACATCGCACACGACGCTGCAGAGTAAAACTGTTGGCATTGCCGAAACCACGCTTGGACCAATGTTAATCAGTTCGCGGCCCATACTGCGTTCTGATGAATCCGGCCCAATCGCCGGTGCGATAATCATGGGTCGGTTTCTGAACGAGCCGCGACTGGTAGAACTCAGTCAGAGGACCGAGGTCGATTTCAAATGGCATGCGATCGATACATTCTCTCACGAGCATAAATTCGACGGTACCCACCTGGATGCCAACGATTCGTCGATTTCCAGCTATATGGTCTTGTCGGATATTTTTGGCGAACCGCTATTGATTCTTGATGCAACCACGCCGCGCAAGATCTCGGCGCTCGGTGCAAAAACCGTTAACGCGGCCATGCTGTTTCTGATAATCACTGGTATTTTCGTAATGGTCGTCATCTGGTACTTGCTACGCAACAGCATATTAAGACCGATCGAACGCCTGGCCGTGCACATGAAGAAAATTCGCCAGACCGGCGACCTTTCACACCGGCTGGCTTTTTCCGGGCATGACGAAATCGGCGCGCTCGCACAGGAATTTGGCAGCCTGACGTCCGAAGTGCACGAGGCAAGAAAGGCGTTGCTGTTTCAGTCATTCAAAGCCGGCAAAGCAGATACGGCAGCCGAAGTGCTGCATAACATTCGCAATGCAATGACCCCAATGATCAATGGCATTGAACGCCTTGGTAAGTACTTTCGTGTCGCGGATGATTTGCGCGTGGGCGAAGCAACCAGGCAATTGGCAGATCCCGATTGCCCGCCTGATCGTGCTGCCAAATTCTTGCAGTACATCGATGCATCTTTCGGCCACGTCAAAGCGTCAAATGCAGAAGCGATAGACGAAATGAAGGTTGTTTCTTCGCAGGCTCGTCAGGTTGAAGCGATCCTGAGCGATCAGGAGCGGTTCTCGAAGGCTCCGCCGCTTGACGAAAATATTGTGATTGAAGAAGTCGTGGGCGAGGCGGCACATGTGCTGCCGAAAGATGCAGAACTGAATCTGAATGTCGATCTTGACAAAGGTCTGACAAGGTTTCGCGTACGCGCACACCGTGTTGGCCTGCTACAGGTTCTCGGCAACCTGATTCTCAATGCCTATGAGTCGATTCAGCGTGGCAGTACACCCAGGGGGCAGATTTCACTATTTGCAAGCGAGACAATAGTGGATGACAAGGCAATGGTTAGATTAACCGTACGTGACAATGGCACGGGGTTTGATGATGGCATGGGCCAGCGCCTGTTCCAGCGCGGCTACACGTCCAAGTCCAAGGGCAGCACCACGGGGCTTGGACTGCATTGGTGTGCCAACGCAGTCGCGAGTATGGGCGGACGTATTTCCGCTGAGAGCCCAGGAGCGGGTGAGGGTGCAGAATTTCATGTGTTGCTGCCGGCAGCGCAGGGAGGCAGAACATGACTAAGCAATACGGCCATGAAAATATTCGTGTACTGGTGGCAGATGACGATGAAGAAATAATCGCCGCCTATCGCGAGGCGTTCTCGGACAAAGAATCGACGCAGGAGATGCAGGTACTTGATGCGCTCGCTGCCGAATTATTCGACCCGGAATTGATCAATGATGACGAGCCACATTTTGATGTCGTGGCATGCAGTCAGGGTGACGATGCAATCTCACTCGCTAAGATGGCGACGGCGGCGGGCGATCCATTTGACGTAGTAATTCTCGATGTTCGCATGCCTCCCGGCATCGACGGTGTTGAAGCCGGTTCGGCGATACGCGCAATGGATCCGGATATTGAAATCGTATTTGTCACGGGCTTCTCCGATGTGCCTCTCGAGGAACTGCGGCGTCGGGTTCCACCGCCGATGAAGCTGCACTATTTCAACAAACCACTTTCACTGTCACAGTTGGCGCAAGACGTTGCCAGCATGGTGCGAGCAGACTGAGTTCTGGCTATGTCTGATCTCTATCAAACATCAACTAATCGTGTGCTGGTCGTCGATGACGATGCGTTGCTTATTGACGAGTACTTGCGTTGCCTGGGCGAGGGTTTCGAGCCTGATTATGCGACATCCACCTTGACCGACCTAGAGAAAGTTCTTTTTGGCGATGAGACAGACGAAAGTGGCGCTGCGCGATTTAGCGTGGAATCGCGGAATCAAGGTGAATTGGCGGTCGACGCCGTTCACGATGCCATAAAAGCCGGCAAGCCTTACGCAATCGTATTTCTAGACATTCGCATGCCGCCAGGCATGGATGGCATTGAAGCAGCAAAGCGCATTCGCGCATTGGACCCAGACATCAATATTGTCATCGTAACGGGATCGATGAGCGCTGAAGTCGATAATCTCGATGTCGAAGTTCCGCCTGCCGACAAAATATTCTTTTTTAAGAAACCATTTCATTCTGCCGAGTGTCGTCAACTCGCCGCTGCCTTGTGTGGCAAGTGGCATACGGATCGCGCGCTGCGTCGCGCCAATGAAGATCTCGAGCGCCGCGTAGAAGAACGCACATCCGCACTGCATAAGCTTGCCTATTATGACCCTGTCACGCGCTTACCGAATCACCTGCTGCTACATGATGAGTTGCAGGCGATGATCGATAAAGCAGAAGACGATACAGGCGACAGTGTCGTTGTACTTATGGATATTGATCGTTTCAGTTTCCTCAATGAAACTATGGGGTACGATGCTGGGACAGAGTTGCTGCGTGCTATCGGAAATCGACTGACCCGCGCACTTTGTGAAGAGAACAATGGCGCACGCGCAGTCGTTGGTCGATTTGGCGCAGATGAATTCGCCGTACTTATGCCGGGCGTCGAAAGCGATATTGCTATTCGCGATTTGGCGGAACGTGTGCAACAACTTGTTGAGGAGCCGTTCCTGATTAGCGGCCGCGACATTTTTCTGAAGGCAAGTATCGGTGTTGCCTGGCACCCTGTACACGGCCGGGATTCCGACCTGATTATTCGTTGTGCCGAGGCCGCACTGCATCGGTCAATGCGTAGCATTGATGGACCGATAACCTACTATCACAGCGAGATGCGTTATCGCGCGCGGCACAAGTTTGATATGGAAGCGGAATTTCGTGGTGCGATTGATAACGGGCAAATCAAGGCGTTTTATCAGCCGCAGCAGTGCATCGAGACTGGCGAACTTGCAGGCATCGAAGCGCTGGCACGCTGGATTCGCGCAGATGGCACTATCGTACCCCCATGCGATTTTGTTCCGCTCAGCGAAGAAATGGGCATATCGGACTTGTTGTTCGAGACCGTTCTAACTGATGTCTGTAACCAGGTCGCCGGCTGGCGAGACAATGGTGTCTTGGATGTGCCTGTCAGTGTGAACCTGTCGGCGCACCAGTTACGAAACGCAGATCTCGTCAATCTCGTCAAGCGCATTCTGTTGAGCAAATCGTTGGATCGTAAGCTGATTAATCTCGAATTGACGGAAACTGCGTTACTTGAAGACCTGACCACGGCGCGACCAATTCTTAATGATCTTAATGCCCTCGGTGTGGGAATTCACATTGATGATTTTGGAACGGGTTACTCCTCACTGAGCTATCTCGCGGAGCTTCCTGTGAAGACCTTGAAGATTGATCGCTCGTTTATCGCAAAGCTTGCCGATTCCGAGTCGAATACGCGGGTAGTGCAGGCAATCATCGCGCTGGGTAAAGCGATGGAGTTGGAGATCGTTGCGGAAGGGGTCGAAACCGACCAGCAATATGCAATCGTTCGCAAACTCGGCTGCGATCTCGTGCAAGGTTATTTCATTGCCAAGCCCATGCCAGCAGAGCGCTTTCAGCTTTGGCGCGCAGGCCATGAAGATACGCAAAGCCTGAAACACGGTTCTACCGTAATCGGAATTGATCGCGCACTTAAATAGCCGCTCGCATTTATTAATA
>Ga0055584_100007006_pt1 | contig 11048 bp, 15 predicted proteins | sample OSDHelmetaG_FD_58716 | JGI IMG/M metagenome (GOLD analysis project Ga0055584, IMG submission 58716) | Pelagic marine sediment microbial communities from the LTER site Helgoland, North Sea, for post-phytoplankton bloom and carbon turnover... | ecosystem: Environmental > Aquatic > Marine >...
CAAGCAGACACGAAAAAAGCCCCTTAGCCGTCCCCACGTCTTGCGACGGTGCGATGGAAACGGCTAAGAGGCTTTCAGTCTCTGTCGGGTCGCACACCCAACACAATCAAATCTAGGAACCTTGCCGGCCCCTGTCAACATCACCAGCCCATAATTTCAATCTGGCCCTCTGGGTGAACGCAGCGAATGTAACGCTCGCCCATAACTTTTACGTACACTGGAAGCAGGAATGCGGCTTTCCGATCCCACTTGGCAGCTGCGTAAATCTTTAACGCCTCGGCCAGACTGATGGCCGTGATCGTCTTGTTGTTGTCTGCTGTGTCGCCCATATCACGAAGCGTCCAGGTGCCAAGCTCTGCTTTGGTTACCTGTCGCGACGGCCCGCCTTTACGGTGCGGCGTCCACTGCTTGTAAGGGCTGGTCGTGTCTTTGCTCGCGTTGCTCATTTTTTCCCTCGTTTAAAATCGTCCATCATTGACCGCACAGCGACGACTGCCAGAAACAACGGCAGCAGCCATATCAACATCAGTAAGTAATCATCCATGATTTGCTCCAAGTAAAAGAAACTGGGGCCGCATAGGGAAAGTCTAGAACCTGACTAATAGAGATGCCCCACGAAACTGCGGCCCCAAAGTGCTGGCCGGGGAATTGCACCCCGGTGGTTAAAATGCGTGACCATCAACCAGAAGCCCGAGCCCAGCACACAAACGCAACGCACTGACTAGAACGGAGTCGAGTCGTACCCGTCAGCTGGAGGACGTTGCGGGTTGCCCGGTAGTGGCTGCGGCTCGGCAGCTGCTGGCGGCGTCAGCTTTACGCGGATGCAAGGAACCTGCTGGCCGGCAGGGTTCGCCGTCTGTGCTGGAATCAACGTGATTCGTTTTCCAAGCCAGTTGTCAGTCTCGTCACCGTAGAAACTCGCAATTGTCGTTGCATTTGTTTTGTTGACAACAAACCCACGATCTGTGCCACGCATCTTGATTACCAGCTTTGGTCGCGGATCGTTTTGGAACTGCGTTTGTTCCACGCTCTCAATCGTGACGGTCTTTTCGTTGCCGTCTAAGTCTGCTGCGGCAATGTAAGACGACGGGAAAACTTCGTTCAATTTCATAGTATTTCTCTTTTAGTGAATAGTAATGTAAACCCCAATAGCTATTTTGTCGGTTTTGCCTCGCTTTCGTCTTGAGCTTTTCCGGCCTCAAATGCTGCGTGAATTTCCCGCACCATGTCACCAGCTTTCAAAGTGACTACCGATTTCGGATCTGTCAACGCTGTCAATCTGTTCAGCAGCTTTGCCATATATTCCGGCCAGCTCATTGCTTTTACCTTAAATGCGGTGAGTACAGCAACATCATTTCCGAACGCCAGACACGTCTGGTCACTGCTCGTCTTTTATTTTGGCGTTGTGGATTGCACAGTCCACCATCACCGCAGCACCAGCCCGCAAAGCCTTGGCCGGCAGCAGCTGCAATACAGTAGGCAGCATGTACTTTTGAGCGACAAGCCAGCTGATGATCTTTTCGCGGTTCTCAATACACCCAGCCACGCCCCACGCATCCATCTGTGCGGCTCTGTCTGAGCATTTGCAGCCCTTTGACTCTTTAGCTACCCAGTCAGGTATGAGCAGCCCCAACTCGGTGCCTGGGCCGCCTATGGGGTGCATGGTGACGTTGCAGCATCGTAAGCCGTCCACGTATTACCCTCTGGCGGATTGGTTGGATTAACGCCGCCGGCAGCCAATCCGTAGACTTCGCTGCATGGATCGGGCTGCGGTAATTGCTGGCCGGAATACAAGTCAGCGTCTAACGTGCATCCGTAAACCTGCGACGGTGACCAGACGCAACGGATGGAATACCCAGACGGGCTTGATCCGTCAGCTTGTAGCGTCATCGTACAAGTTGCCGGCGTCTGTGCTCCACCGCCAAGCGGCGTAAAGTAGCCGGTTGCAACTGCGGTGCATCCACTGGTCTGCGAGTGCGACGAGATATTAAACGTTCCGCCTTGTGTGACTGTTCCGCCAGGATCGAAACTAAACTGCTGCAACGTGATCGTTGCGCCACCGCCGGGAGTGTCGCAATAACTACACTCGAAACAGTCATCGCCTGGGCAATCACCAGCCGTCCACGTTCCACCCTGAGCTTGGCAGGCGTCGTACGTTACGCCGTCTGTATACGTTCCCGGTGGATACTCGCAACAACCTGGCTCGCATGGATCGCAAACATCTACGCAGTTTTGCACTGGCGGCCCCGTTCCTGTTTCGCAAACGTAAATCGTGGACGTTTGGAAGCAAAGTTGTGTTGGATCGCTTGGATTCATCGCTGCCGATGTCACAACGTCCACAGAAGTGAGAGCAGCCGAAACCGTCAAAGGCGTCTGTGCGAACTCGCAAGGATTTTTACCGCCAAAGACTTGTACCGGTCCAAGTTTGCGAAGTATCAAATCGCAGCCGTTAAACTCAGCCATTGGTAAGGTTGCGTTTGGCCCTGTTGCCACTGGTTGAATTGTCACCGGTGCTCCCAGCAGTGCCGACTCGGTAACAATAACGTTGTAATACTGATCGTTGGGATCCCAGAAGGCCCAGCCCAGCTCGTCATCGTTCATGCACCCTGTATTCAATCCCGGTGCCTCTCGTATGTGATCAGTGATTAGTCCAAGATCATCATAGCGATAGCTTACAGTTGACGGGTTTTCCCCTTCTGCAAATGCCGTTGATGGCAGCCAACCGCCTCCACCTGATCCACTGTATTTAACTTGATGCCAGCGTGCAATTGGGTTTTCTACATCAACAATATGCCATTCCGGCGTTCCAGTTGTGTTTGGCGTGTAGGGAGTGTCAACGTTTGTTGCATCTTCTACCCGGCTGTAATTCACAACACGTTCAATGATCGCCCAGCCATCACCCGCACTAAACCGGTGCGGGTTCTTAACCTCAATTTCCCAACCGTAGCTATCGTTTTGTGCTGCCGTCCATTCTGGCGAATAGTCTACGTCGGGCCAGCGTGAAAGTATTGCTTCGGGTGCATTGAAGAAAACACGCTTGTCCACTTCGTTTAGCTTGCCTGTTGGCTGCGTCGTGTTTTGCCCTGCTGTCAAATTCTGCCCGCTGTCGATCTCAACCTTCATCCGTTGCACTGTCTGGGTGCATTGCTCAACCTCCCAGCGCGGGTACTGGTCGTCGTCTGGATCGTTCGGACTGGCCTTTAGTTGCTCAGTCTTTACCGCGTAGCCAATCGAGCCCCCTGCCGGTAAGAACGCGTCACCGTCAGCGTGTATCGCTGCGAGACTGTCAGCACCTACCGCATGGGCAAAGCATTTGCGCGGATCATGTACCGTCAGGATGTCGCCTAGTTCAACTGGTGAACCGTCTGGGTTTGTAACGTTCCCAAATACGTCGAGCACGTAAGCAGTTGCCACGCCGGTATCGTTGAAGTTGGTTTTCAGGCGGAAACGGAATCGCGGCGTCGGTGCGCTCGCGATTGTTGCAGCTGACTCAATAGCGTCAAAGTAGTTTCCTGTGTGAACGCAAAAGCCAGCATCCCCTGAGAGTTTTGTGCTATTCGTAAACCTGATGCTAGTATTTGCGGCGTACACGTTGCCGCCCAAATCAATCAGATTGCCGATGCCGATTAGATTTACAACGTCCTCTGTTAGTTGGTATCTCCATAATCGTTGCTGCTCGTCAAAGTTTGCGACGCATTGGCCCGTGGTTGCGTCGGCGGTGATCACTCGAGCGACGCCGCCCGTCGAACGCTTGAACTGTGCAGGCGTTGCTGGGTCGTGCATCAACCAGTCGCCCGCGCCGTTAATGTCAGCCTTTACTCTGCCCCACGGTTTAAATGACGCCGGCCCGATTAGCCCTGACTCAATGGTCTGCGTAGCAATCGCAAACTCAGCGATGTTGCTGTGCCAGGTCAACGCAGAACCGTAGACCAGTGGATTGTTTAGATAGCTGACCAACAGATCCGCAGAACCTGCCGGCATAGCCTGATCGACTGACAGTGCTTGCCCTGGCTCAATGTCGTCATCTGTCTGGTTCTTTACCATAACGACGTTTTGCTTGCGCAAGTCTTGCGGCTTCTGTGTCAGCTCCCCGCGATTGTATGCGTTGACGACATCAACCAAAGCACCTTGAAACGACTGGCTGAGGATCAGGTTTGCGGGATCGCCCGCAAGCGGCTTTTTAAACGTGCTCAAATCCCCAGCTCCGTTTGGTAGTTAATCTCCGGCCGCATTTTGTGCGTCGCGAGCCTGACAGCTGTTGGCAGCATTAACCCGCCAGGTGCTCCAACTAACTCAAAAAGCTCAGTGCAAATTTCTAAATAATGCTGGCCGGCCTTTGGCAGCGTCAACGAATCAACTGTGACTGTTTCGGATGGGCTGTAGTCAAACGTGTAACTCAAGTCCCACGCTGGCGAGGTGCCATTTCGCGGGATTGCGGAAAAGTTTGTAAACCGTAACGTTTGCGCAGCAAATCCGTTCCACGCCGCGGAGTTTACTGATTGGCTCGCTGCATGGGATGCAACGTCCACCAAAAAACCCGCTGTAACCTGAGCTGCACTAATCGCCAATTCAACGCCTATTTCCACGCCGCCCACTGGGAAATCCACTGGCTCTGTCGTTGTCGCACCCTCTGAAGTAAGACGCCAACCGATCAGCCGCTTTACCTCGTCTGATTTTGCTGCAAGCGTCCATTTATCTGCTGCCAGTGGGTTTACGCTTTCGGCTACAAATTGTTCTGAGAACTGACGCGGTACGCTCGCCCCACCTGAGCTTCTGACCGTCCATCTGTAACCGCCGCCTGGCTCAAGTTGTGGGCGGTTCTTTGGGTTAGATGGTGCTGTGTACGTTGCATCGCATGACCAGTATTCGTCTGCTTCCTCTCTTGCAACTTTCAGCTTTTGCAACAGCAAGTCGTCCAGCGTCTGTGGCAAGTTTGCTGCCAAAAAAGAAACAACTTGCGTTTCTGTTTCGCCAGCGTCGCCATAAACCAGATAGTTCTTGGTCCACTGGTCATCGCGTTTGTTGTTTGCTTCGCTGATCGAGTTGGGCGACTGGAAGCGTTCTGTATATGTGATCGTCATGGTTTACCCTGGCTGTACTGCTAACGGGCCTGCGTCTGCTATTTCTTCGAGCAGGTTTACCATTTGCTTTTCTTCTTTCTTCGGATCAGCACGATTGAAGCCAAACGCCGCCGCGTACTGTGCGGCAAACCCTGACAGAATGCCAGTAGTCGCCACTGGCTCTGGACGCACTCCGGTTGGCGCACCTGGCTGGAAACTGCCGCTGTCTGTAAAGACAATTTTTCCAGCGTCGCCGGCTGTGTCTTTTATTGCTTCTGTTAGGTCGCGAAACGCCTTACTCCTACCGGCTTTCAGTGCTGACATAATGGGAGCAAACATCGCCCTCATGCGTGTCGGCAACATTTTGAAAATCGGTTCAAGCTGTTCAAACATCTTGGCGTAAATGTCAGTCATTGCAAACTTGATTTGTTGGCCAATGATGGTAATGCCGCCGCCCAGATCCTCGAACATCTTGCTCAGGTCTGCGATTGCCTCAGCAAGCCCGGTAAAGATCACTTTAAGGCTCGGCCCAAACGCCGCACCAATTTTGATGGCAGCCATCTTGGCCACTTCGCCAAACTCAAAAAAAGCGTCGGTCAATTCTTCAGCTTGTCTAATCTCGCGGCTCGAAAGCACCAAACCCAGCCGGTTTGCTCGATCCCGCAGATTGTCAATGCTGTCTGCACCTGCATCAATTAGCGGCTGGATGTCGCGGAAGTTATCACCAAATATCTCAAACGCAAGCTGGTTGCGTTCTGCTTCATTACCTACTGCTTTCAAAGCACTGATCAGCTTGAAGAACTGCTTTTCTGGCTGTTCCTTTGCCAGTTCTTTGGCGTTAAGTCCCAGAGTCTCGAGTGCTCGAGCAGCTGGGCCGCCCCCGCCAATTGCCATATTTCCGATGCGACGCCGCGCCCGAAACAACGCCTGACTCAAACTGTCAATATTTGTGCCACTGATCTGGGCGGCAAAACTGAGCTCTTGCAACGCTTCTGCACCGATGCGGGTCCGTGTTGCCATCTTGCCGAACTTGTCGCCGTATGCCGCAAACTGCTTGCCGAGCTTTACGATAGCAACGCCCGCCGCTATTGCTGCGGTGCCTATGGCAGCCAATGCTTTGGCCGCAATCATTGCACCAGCTTTAGCAGCCGATCCAATGCGTTTCATGCCGTTTCTAACGGTCATGCCGATCTTTTGCAGCTTGCCAGTCAACTGATCGTTGAGCTTTAGCGTAAACGACGCCTGACCGGCTGGGATGCCTTTTGCCATTACTTGATACCTTCCCTAACGACCTTACGCATGTATTCCAGCCCCTTTTCACTCGCTGGCGTGATATAAGGGCGTGCCGGAAACTGTGACGTTTTCCGTTGTCCCTTTATCTTTGCAGTTCCGCCCGCTTCTTGCAAAATGGCTGGCGGTTTGCTGATTGTCTTGCCCCCGCCGGTGCTCATTGTAAACACTGACACGGAATCGTTGTTTTTTCCAACCTCGTATTTGATTGCCCGCAGGTTGCCTGATCCTGATTCGCGATAATATGGCGGCTGCCCTGGCCGACTATGCAAACCCTTTTGAAACCGCTGTTCACCTTTACGCTTGCCGCTCTTGATCTTTTGGTATCGCCCAAATCGGGTCAGATTGCGTTTCTTGCCGCTCTTGGTGAATTGCTTGGGGGCCTTTTTCATTGATCGCCGAGCAACTGTGCGAATTACGGCCCCGGTGCGGTTCATCCAGGCTTTCTTTTTCTTGGTGACCTTCTGCTGCAATTCCGCACCGCGAAACTTAAAGTCAGACCGCACGAGCTTAAATTCTGTCTGTGCCATCACTCCACCTTCCCGGCCAAGCCTTTGAGGATGCTGATGTTATCTTTGTTTAGCTTGTGCCGCCCGTCGCCGTCCTGCCGCATTGGGTTCAATGCCTGCGGTTTTATTGGGCTTTTACCTTTGCCACGGTTTACGTTGGCAATCATGGCCGTGATTGCTGCTGTGTGATCCCAGCTCACTGTCATGGCCTCCTTGCACATCGTAGCTAATTCAAAGTAGGTAAAGCTCCACGGCTCAACGCCTAAGATTCCGGTTGCTCGCCAGACGCTTGGCCAGATGCTAGCTGGTCTGCCATCACCGCCATCACTTGGTTGATCTCGTTCAGAATCGCTTTCATTGCCGGAAAAAAAACAGACAGTTCCTCCCGAAACTGATCAGCTAGCTTTGTGAGTTGGTCACTGTCCAAGGCCAGAAACGCGTCAAACGTTTTCACGCCTGCCGCTTTCAGTTGCTTCTCGTAAACCATCCACGCCGCATCTAGTGCATCCAGCAGGTTTACCGCAATCGCTTGCAGCTTGCCGTTGCTCAGATCACCAATGTCGCAGCCTTTCCGGCGAGCTGCGTAAAGTTGCTTGAGCTCTACGCGTAGCTCTATTTCCTTCCCGTCAATTTCCATCGTTTCCCCAATAGATCAAAAGTTACAACGTAACCGATACTGTTTTATAGATCGGCACTGCGTTGGTCACTGGCTCAAGTGTAGGTGAGAACCGGATGTCGTGAACCTGTGCGTCCTCAAGTGCTCGCTGCTCTGTGAAGTTGGTGACGTAAAACGCACCCCACAAACCAGAAACGTCGATTGTGCCAGTCTCACCGTGCCGCTCATCGCCAGCTTGTAACGGTCCATCAACAAACGCCATCAGTAAAGTTGTGTTGTTGAAGAACGCAGCTTGAATAGCGTCAAAGATAGTATCGCCTGGCAGGTGCATGATCTGCGTTTCAACGTTGCCGTTGCTCAGACCTGGCACAAACTGACGGAACGTAACCGATGCTCGGCTGCTCGCGTCTACCTCGGTGCGGTCCATATCAACGGATTCATCACGCACGTAATTGAACAGATTGTAAGCCGTAGGCGTCGCAATCGTGCCGGCGAGGTTGTATGTGTAAAGCTGCAAGCCGCTTTTGAGTGCCATTGTATTTACCTATGCAAAATTTAGGTCGATTATGGCCTGACAAATCAGCCTGGCCTGAGTTTGTGATTGATCCAGTTCATAACGTCCGCTGATCTCCATTGCATCCACCCAGGCATCTGCTTTGACGACCTCGATCAGGTCATCCCAGCTATCTAAGTAGACATCAAAAAAACCTGCGTCCTCATTCGGTGCCTGCTTCACAATCATTGTGACCAGTAACCGAACGTCACGCCGCCAGTCGCCTCGCGACTCGCGGACGTGCTCAAGGTTGAACGGGCTGATTGCTGCTAGTGGTGAGCCGTCGATTTTGTCAGACTCTGCAAACGGATCGTAAGTAAACACAACGCTTTTGATGCGGCCCGTATAGGCGGCATTTATTCGCGTTGCTAACTCCCGGCCCAGTTTTGCATCAAGCGGCAACTTCCCGATCCTTCCTTGTATGTATTCTGAAAGCCACGCCGTAAGCGTCGCTTTCCTCATAATGTGCTGTCGCGAAACTGTCACCGTTGACAGTAAAGACGTGCCAATAGCCGTCCACTAACTGCCAGATTTCATCGTTTCGCTTTGGCTTGTTATCATCTGACCAGGTAAACGCAGACTGCGAGATTGTGAAGTCTCGCGTAACGGTTCGCAGGACGAAGCCGTTAACGTCTGTCTGGTCAGTGACAAGTTGCCCAACCACCGCACGCATCTCGTACACCACCCCCGCGCGGATGTACCGCACGGGTTCAGATGCACTTTCGATCATGCGGCTTTGCAAATAACCCGCCGCTTTCGCCAGCAGGTTCATTAGCCAACCGCGCCGTTGATGGCAACGTCTACCAGCAAGGTTCCTGCGACGTAGACAGCGTAAGCCGTCCCGATGTCGTAGTCACCTGCACCGCCGGCAACTGCTTTGCCGTTTGTCGCATCCCAGCCCACGGTTGCACCTTGTGCAAATGCGGTATCGTCTGGGTTGTCGATCAGGTAGACGCCAGCAACGCGAACCGCGCCAAGCTCGTTGGCCGCAATGTCGTTGTCAGCAACGCCAACACCGATGCCAACACCATTAACGATGTCGCCAGCTGTCACTGCTGCTCCCGGCGTGTAGTCGGCGAAAACGCCGTGTTGTTTAAACTGATTAGCCATTTTATTTAGTCCTCAAAGGGATCAATTGAAAGGGTAAGAAACGATCACTGACCGGCCATCTTGACGGCCAACCTCTGATCCCAAAGTGCAACACCAAAGTCGAACACGCCACGCATTTGGACGCCCAACTGCTGAAAATCAACGTCAGACTGCGAGATAACCGGTGCTCGCTGGCCACGCAGGTAAGCAATGTTGATCACTGCTGTATCTGTTGGGGCCGGAAGCAGGTAATACTCGTCCTCGGTGGTTCCCAACTGTGACAGGAACGGGCTGACCAATGGGCGGAACATGCCCTGCCACTGGTTTTCAGTCGTTTCCTTAGTGTCGGCGTTGGTGAACCTGTAAGCCGCGTCATTGAACAACTTGCGAGCGTTGACAGCGTTCTTGTTGGTGACAAGAAGCAGGCTAGGCTCAACCATGATTGGGTTGCCCTGGCTGTCCACTTGATCAAGAAACAGCTTGTAAGCCGTTCCAAGTGCGTCGATGTCCAATGCTGTGGCAGCACCAGCAGCGTAGTTGGCTTTCTTCTTAGCAGTCGAAGTGCTGAAGAAGAAGTTTGTTGACGCCGCACCAGTCGAAGCGTTGGCAAGCAGACTGATCACAGACTTTTCCAAGGTTCGAGCGGCCATCTTGCCTAGCAGGCTAGGAATGGCAAGCATCGCACCAAGGTCGTCGTTGATCAACATCTGGCGGGTGATCCCAAACATACGCCCGTAGGTTTTAACCTGATTGCTCAGAGTTTCTTCCGTCAACGTGCTGTTTTTGATCTCGCCAGTTGCTCCGATTTCCTCAAAGTCGCCGGCTTCCGTCATGCGGTAGCGGTCGAATTGCTTGAAATCGGTGGTGTCAGTCTCGGCACAGAACTCGCGTGCAACGCCCGCGCCACTGTTGTAGCTTTGCAGCATTGCTTTGTTAGCAACGCGGCTCAGGATGCCGGGAAGGCTGACAGTGCTGAAGCCAGCAGACGCACGGATGTTGGATCCGCACTCAAGAGCAGACGCCAGCACGCTGTCATCAATGCCCTGACCAGGCGAAACGCTGCGGCCATGAGCGTGCAGCACAGTGTGGATCAGCTTGTGGACGTTGAAGCCACGCAACGTTGCTGCGTCGTTCATCGCCTTATCAGCAGCTTTCACGCCAACTTCAGCTTTGAGCGAGTCAGCAACGCTTTCCTCGTCCATTCCGATGCTGTTACACAGTGCGGCAGTAATTGCGTTGCAATCCGCACCGGCGTATGACGGTGCGGTCCCAGAGCCATTCGGCAAAGGGCGCGACGCCTTCAGCAATTCGAGCTCAAAAGTCTCTGCTGAGATGTCGCCGGTCAACGCTTTGGCTTCAAGGCTGTCAATCAAAGCGTCGTCGCATCGGTCGCCATATTGTGCAGCGATGCGGCTGATCTTCTTCATTTCCTTGCTGACCTTAATTGCTTCGCGACGCATCCCATCGAGTGCGTCGGATGCTTTGAGCTTCTCGAGCTCAATTGCGTCGTCGCTTCTGTGCTCTGCGTCATACGCTGCACGAAGTGTTTGGCGCTGTGTATCGCTCACATCCTCGAAACCCTGGGCTTCGAGCCATTCCTGAAAGTCCATATCTAAACCCTTTGGGTCTGAAGTTGCTGCAATTGAGGTTGTGGCGCGGTCTGCGTCAGCTCCTACACTCACAACGCTTGTCTCGGTCCACATAAACGCGTTGACGACATAGACAGGACCAGATTGCCTTCTGCCGTTGACTGTTACTGTTTTGCCAGCCTTTACAAAGGTTGGCTTTTCCGTCATCCGCCCGCCAATGCTTGCCTGCCAGGGGTAGCCGTTCCGGCTTGCCTCAATGATCTGCTTTGCATCGTCAGACGTTTGACTGATTGTTCCTTCTACCTGCAACGAATCACTGGCGACAATTGGCTTGCCGTGGCC
>Ga0055584_100007007_pt1 | contig 11048 bp, 8 predicted proteins | sample OSDHelmetaG_FD_58716 | JGI IMG/M metagenome (GOLD analysis project Ga0055584, IMG submission 58716) | Pelagic marine sediment microbial communities from the LTER site Helgoland, North Sea, for post-phytoplankton bloom and carbon turnover... | ecosystem: Environmental > Aquatic > Marine >...
AGCAGAGGCAACAGGGCCTCGGTGATGGGATAGCGGCCCGCCCCCAGCAGCAGCTCTCTGGCCGGTTCCAGGGTGAGCCAAGTCAGTACAGCCAGGACGGCCTGACTCCAACCCAAGGGCCTACCCATGCCATTGGGGATGCGCCTTGCGAGTACTCCGCCAATGCCGATGCCCAGCACAACTGCGGCCAACACAATGGCAAAGGCCACTGCGTCGGAACCCGAGCGGGCGGCCAGCAGTGGGCCACTCAAGCGGCTCCAACAGAGCTCCAGGCCCATGCCGACAGCGCCGGTGACGGCCGCTGTGATCCACAGGCTGGTGGGGGGACCTTCGCTTGGTGGTGTGGCCTGTTCTGCAGCCTTGGGAGCGCTCCCTGGAGCAAGCAGGAAAGCAAAGGCTGCGACGAGGAGATTGCCAGCCCCAAGCGCAGCGCTCCCCAAGCTCAGGCCCAGGCTCCATGGCAGCCACAGTCCAGCGATCAGTGCCCCGCCCGAGGCCCCAATCGCGTTGACCCCGTAGAGCAGGCCGACCCGGTCGGGGTTGTCGTCGCCATTGACCGCTGCGGCGACGGCCGGGAAGGTGACCCCGAGCATGGCGGCCATTGGACCCACCAACACGGCTGCAAGCAGCACCCGGGTCAGGGTCGCCAGCGCCCCATCTCCAGCGGCAGTGAGCACGGCCAGCAACAGGGGCGCGCTGGCCCCCAGCAGCCACGGCAGGGCGGCCCCCCACAAGCCCACACCCAGCTCCATCGCCCCATAAAGGCGCAGCGGGGCCACGCGCTTGAGCAGGCGCGGCGCCAAGGCGCCACCGAGACCCAAGCCGCCCAGAAAGCTCGCGGTGACCGCCGCGATGGCGTAGGCGCCCGCGCCAAAGACGGGCACGAATGCGCGCACTGCCAGCACCTGCCAAGCCAGTCCCACAGCCCCGCTCAGGCCGTAGAGCAGCACCAGCAGTGCGCGGGATCGGGTCACGGTGTCCTTGGGTCGGGGGGCAGTCTACCCTTTGGCAAGCACCCGCACGGCTTGGGTGGGGTCCGCAGGCTGGCCATCCAAGATTCCCCGAATCAACTCGGCCCCGTCCACGATGCGCGGTGCTGGGCGAGAGAAGTAGCTGTTGGAGTCGGCCGCCCAGAAGTTCCCAGCTTGCACGGCACGGAGCTGGCCGAGCACGGGGTGGTCCAAGAGCTTTCGGGCATGGGTGAGGTTCTCCTGCAGACCGAAACCACAGGCCGAGGCGATGATCACGTCGGGGTCCGCCTCTTGGATCTCCTCCCAGCTCAAACGGCGGCTGTTGTCGCCAGGTCCGCCGAACAAGGGGATTCCGCCAGCCGCGGCAACCTGCTCAGGAACCCAGTGCCCCCCAGACCACGGGGGGTCAGGCCACTCGAGCATCAGGACCTTGGCACCGTCACCAAATTGAAGGGGAGCGGGTAGGTCTCCCAGTGCAGCCAGACGGGTCTCCAGGCCGGTGATGAGGGCTTCTGCCTGGGACTCGGTTCCCGTGGCTTGGGCGATGGCCTGCAAGTCCCGGAACACCCCGCCGGTGCTCACCGCTGACAAGGACAGTACGGGAGCCGTGCAGCTGTCTTGGAGGCGCACCAGCTCCAAGCCTTCGGCGATGGTCTCGGGGGTCACCGCGCAGACCGCGCAGACGCCTTGGGTGAGAATCAGGTCGGGCTTTAGGCTGTTGAGTAGGGTGCCATCTACGGCGTAGATGGGGCGGCGATCCAGGCTGGCTGCGGCCACGGCTTTGTCGATCTCGGCGGGGGTCAATGCGCTGTCGAGAATGCTGGAGGTGAGCTTGGGGAGGCCCTTCACATCGGCGGGATAGTCGCATTCATGTGAGACCCCGACCAGCTGCTCGCGCAAGCCGAGTGCGCACGCCAGCTCGGTGCCGGATGGGAGAAGGGATACGATGCGCATATTGACCTCGGTCGGGGGACAGGGTCAGTATCCTTTGGGCTGGGTCACGGTGCATGGCACACCACACTTTTACCGGTGTGCTGTGCCCCAGTTCTCCGACTTCTCCCGCTGCTGAGTGCGCATGCGCAGAGGAGCCGTCGTGTCTCTGGAGAGGGGTGGGATGATGCGGGTGAGGGGCGGATTGGGTTGGGTGGCTGTCCGTGAGCTGGCCCCCGTGTTGAGTGCCGCTGATCTGGCCAGAATAAGGGCTGGGGAAGTGCCTGCGAGAGCACACAAAATCGGTTACGTACGCGCGGATGTTCCCCCGTTTTCCCTCTTCGAAGAGACACGACGCCATCTATGAGCACTGAAGACTTCGCCCGGAACCTTCTGCCCATCTCCATCGAAGAGGAGATGCGTACGTCGTACCTGGATTATTCCATGTCCGTCATCATTGGGCGTGCCTTGCCCGATGTGCGTGATGGACTCAAGCCGGTTCATCGCCGGATCTTGACCGCGATGAACAACGAGGGCTTGGCCAGCAACCGCAAGTTCAGCAAGTGTGCTGGCGTGGTTGGCGAGGTGCTCAAGAAGCTGCACCCTCACGGTGACTCGGCTGTCTACGACGCGCTGGTGCGCATGGCCCAGCCTTGGAACTTGCGGTACCCCTTGATCAATGGTCAGGGCAACTTTGGTTCGCCCGACGGCGACTCCGCAGCTGCATACCGGTATACCGAGTGCAAGATGCAGCGCACAGCGGAAGAGCTGCTGCGCGATCTGGACAAGGAGACGGTCAACTTCTCCCCGAACTTTGACGGCACCGATGTGGAGCCGGATGTTCTGCCGGCCCGCTTCCCCAACCTGCTGGTCAATGGCTCGGAAGGCATCGCGGTCGGCATGGCCACCAAGATTCCGCCGCACAACATGACGGAAGTGATCAACGCTACCGTGGCGTTGATCGAGAACCCAGATGCCACGGTCGAAGACCTGATGGTGCACGTTCCGGGTCCCGACTTTCCGACTGGGGCGCAGATTTATGGCCGCCAGGGCATCCTGGATGCCTACACCACAGGCCGTGGCCGTGTGGTGGTTCGCGCCACCACCCACATGGAAGAGTTCGGCACCCAGGGCCGCGAGCGCACCCGCATCGTGGTCGACGAGTTGCCGTTCCAGGTGGGCGCCAACCGCGTGTTGGAGCAGATCGCCAACCTGGTGCGCGACAAGCGCATCGACGGCATCTCGGCCATTCGCGATGAGTCCGACCGTCACGGTCGCCGCGTGGTCATCGAGTGCAAGATGGACGCCTACCCCGAGGTGGTCCTAAACAAGCTCTTCAAGCACACCGACCTGCAGACCACATTCGGCGTGATCCTGCTGGCCATCTGCGCCGGTCAGCCCCAGGTGCTCACCCTCCGCCAGATGCTGAAGTACTACATCAGCCATCGGCGCGATGTGGTCACCCGCCGCACGCGCTACCTGCTGCGAAAGGCCCGTGAGCGTGCCCACATCCTCGAGGGCTACCTCAAGGCGCTGGACCACATTGATGAGATCATCACCATCATCCGTGGCAGCCAGACCACAGAGCTGGCGCGCAACGCGCTGATTGAGCGCTTCCAGTTCTCGGAGATTCAGTCCCGCAACATCTTGGACATGCAGCTTCGCCGCTTGGTTGGGATGGAGCGCCAGAAGCTCGAAGACGAGTTGGGTGAGCTCCAGGAGCGCATCGCTTATTACCTGGAGCTCCTCTCCGACGACGTCAAGCTCATGGCCGTCGTTCGTGATGAGCTCATCGTGGTTCGCGACGCCTTTGGCGACATGCGTCGTACCGTCATTGTAGACAGCCGTAGCGACCTGAACATCCTGGACTTGATCGCCGAAGAAGAGCAGGCCATCACCCTGTCTATGGCTGGCTACATCAAGCGCGTCTCGCTGGACAACTACCAAGACCAGCGACGTGGTGGCTTTGGCAAGAAGGGCATGAACACCCGTAGCGAGGACATCGTTCGCGAGATCACCATCGCGAACACCCACGCCTCCCTCTTGGTGTTCACCAAGAACGGCCAGGTCTTCCGGGTTCCTGTGCACGCGATCCCTGAAGCGGGACGTAATGCCCGCGGCAAGCCCATCGCCCACCTGGTGGAGCTGGACAAGGGCGATGAGATATCCGCCGTCTTGACCATCCGGGAGTTCGAGGAGGATCTGGATCTGGTCTTCTGCTCGCGCAAGGGTCTGATCAAGCGTACGCAGCTGTCCCTGTACAAGAACATCCGCACAAGCGGCCTGCGCGCCTACGACTGCGGAGACGGTGACAGCCTGTTCACCGTGGTCTTGGCCAAACCGGACCAGGAGCTGCTCATCGCGACTGCGTGGGGCAAGTCCATTCGCTTCCCAGGCAGCGATGTGCGCCGCATGGGTCGTGTGGCCCGAGGTGTTCGCGGCATGAAGCTGGCCGAGGGGGATGAGATCCGCGGCTTGGAAGTCTTAGACGTGGACGAGAGCCTGCTGCTGCTCACGCTGACCGAGAACGGCTACGGCAAGCGCACAGCCCTGGGTGAGTACCGCCTGCAGGGTCGTGGTGGCCAGGGAATCATCAACATCAACACCGGCGACCGAAATGGCGCCGTTGTGGGGTCGATGCAGGTACGGGACGACGACAGCATCATGCTGATCACAGATTCTGGTCGAGTGATTCAGATTCCTGTCGTCAATATCCGCGTCACCGGCCGAAACACGATGGGTGTGACGTTGATGCGTGTCGAAGATGGAGAAAGAATCGTCTCTATCGCTCGCGTAGTCGACGACGAAGAGTCCGAGGACGGAAGCTCCGAGGAGTGAGTCGTCAAGACCTCTGTTTGGGCTATAGAGCCCTTTGTAGGGGGACTTGGTTTTTGCAGGTAGGCCCGGGGCTGTTAGTTGCGGCGCCTGCTCATGATGAAGCTCTTCTCCCAGATTGTGGGTTGGCGAGCGCTACTTGGCGCGTCGCTGGCTGTGATTGTACCCTTGCTCTTCGGCTCGACGGCCTTGGGTCCCCATGCACCGGGAGCGCTGGCGTACGCCGACTCGCTGGTTCTGGCTGGAGAGCTGGATGAGGCTTTGCTTCGCTACACTGCCATCCAGGACAAGTCCTGGCAGCAGAAGCGTGCCGCGACGGCAGCGCTCCACGCCGGCAGCGCTGCAACACTGGCTGGGCAAGACCAGGTCGCCATTGTGCACCTGCAGACTTTCTTGGGAAATTGGCCCTCGGACCCTCGGGCGACCCAGGTCAGCGTGCAACTGGCCAGCTTGCTGGCCGAGCAGGACCCAAAGGCTGCAGTGCAGGCTTTGGTGGCCGCTGCAGACGTAGACCCTGAGCACCCCAACGCTCGGAAGCACGTGCTCCATGCTGCCGGCTTGCTGGAGCGGGCATCTGAGAACACGGCAGCATGGTCCCTGTATCAGCGAGTGGACCGCACGTGGCCGGAGCAGGGTGACACGGCGCGCTTGGCCATGGCGCGTATGCGCCTGCAGGTGGGGGATGCCGCTGCCGCTCAAGACCTTTACGAGGAGCTGCTGGCGAGCGATGCGACCCCGGAGATCCTGGAGATCGCCCGCTTGGGTCTGAGCATTGCGCAGGAGGATCTCGGTGATTTTGACGCGGTGCTGGCTGACCTGAACGAGCTCGATATGAGCGAGGCCCAGCGCACGCAGCGCCGGGACCGGGTCCTGGGTCGGGTCACTCCGCAAGATTAGCCGCCGAGCTCGGCAGGTTGACGGTCGCTCAGAGCGCCTCTTGTAGCTCGGCGATGGAGTGGTTGAGCACAGTAGGCTCATGGTCCCGGAGCGCAGCGCGCAAGGCTGGATGACGTAGGTGTGCTTGAGCGGCGCTGAGCTCCACTCGCTCAGCGGCGCTCAGGGACTTTCGCACCGCAGCAGGACCCACGCCCAGCATTGCGGCCAGGGTGGCGGTCCCCCACCCTGCCCGGTAGGCGAGCTGGGTGATGAGCACGCGGGTGTGCCGGCTACCCAACTGCCAGGTCACCAAGTCCACAGCACGGGTGATCTGTTCCCATGTCGCTGGCGCCAGCGGGCCGTTGCCGAAGATCAGGGCGGGTCCGCCGGCCTGTCGGAAGTGGGTCTGTGGGCTGGCCTGGTCTTTGAGCCAGGTTGCCTTGAAGCAACCGATCCGCCGCAAGCCAGCGGCGTCCCACAAGCTGGTCCATTGATTCCAAGGGTCTAAGCCATGTAGGTTTCGGGCGATCCGCCTTGGGTCGCTGACGAGGTGAACCTCCGGACGGGCCCAGCGAATGCGTCGCCCTTGGGCCTGGAGCAGGTTGGTGCTGTGGCTGGAGTGCACCAGCCGTAGCCAGCTTTCGATGGGCTTTGGGGTGCCCTTGACCAGGAACTCCACCTCGGAACCACAGAGGTGGAAGGCGCAGACTTGAACGCCCCACCGGGCGGCCAAGCGCAGGCTGCACTCTAAGAAAGCACGGCGCTCAGCCTCCGTCCAGAAGAGCAAGCCATTGTCGAGACGAGAGAGCGCGATGATGCTGAACATGGGAACCGCCTGTTGGGTTCTCACGTTGAGAACCTTGTGTCGGGTTCTCGATATGAGAACCTCGTGTCGGGTTCTTCAGCAGCTCTCGTGCCAAGTTTTCCCCTGGGTCTAAGAACAAGGGGAAAACTTGATTTTCGAAGAAGAGAGGTGTCGAAAATACTGTCGACTGTCCACCGTGACTGTCAACCCTTCGACACCCTCTTCCGACAGACAGGTGGGTGGCCACCTGTCGCACAGGACACGATTACTTTTTGCAGGGCTCGTTGGCGGCACCGGGAGTTCCCAGGTCACCCCCCTCAAGCTCAGTGACTGCGGGACACCAGTTCGTTAGGTCCGTCGCGTCTTTGACGTTGAGGTAGGAGGGATCCAGGGAGATGGATGCCCCTACTTCGTCGCCGCTGTAGCTGGGCGAGCTGTTGATGGTCTCGGTGCTGTTCTTGACCAGGGCCAAGTCGCCACCATTGTTCAGAGCGACGTTGCCGAAGTAGCCGTCCGGGGTGAAAGCGGTCCAGGAGAACTTGGAGCCGTCACCCTTTGCGAGCACGATGTAGTCGCCAGCGGCGAATGTGGCGATGGGGTCCACCTGGGAGATCGAGCTGGTGTTGGGGGCGCTGTCTTCGAAGGTGAGGCCCTCCAGAGAGACCGTTCCGCCGCTGGCGTTGTAGAGCTCGACGTACTCGTTGTCGTTGTCGTCGACGAACTTGGAGTCGTACATGATCTCGGTGATGATCAGGTCTCCAGCGACCAGGTCTTGGGCACACTTGTCAGCGTAGCAAGGGGCCTCGTAGGCCAAATAGTCAACAAAGTCCGAGTCAACGCGTGGCTCGATCTTGTGGCTACCGAAGCTCCAGTACACCACGCCAGTGACGCTGCCGAAGGTGTCGCCGTTGCTCAGCACGTTGCCGGAGTCGGTGAAGTCGAAGAGCAGGTCGTCGACCGTGTACACGTTGGTGCCATCGGTGAGCTCCCACTCGCCGTAGCCCAGGTCGTTGTTGGAGATGGTGACGTTCTCTAGGGTGACGAGTCCGGACTCCCAGCCCTCGCTTGTGGTGATCAGGTCAGCGATGCTGATCGTGGTCGCCATTGGGATCGCGTGGGCCCCTGTACTGGTGGTGATGTCCTCTTCGGACAAGACCACGATCTCGGCCTGGGAGTCTGCTGGGCTGCCGGAGCTGTACTCGATGTATTCACCGGTGACCTGGACCACGTCGCCGGCCTTCCACTCGTAGGTGACCGAGTCGGCGTTGGGAATGTAGATCTGGATGGCGTGGTACTCAGCTGCCCGACCGTCGGAGAGGAAGAAGCCGTAGCGGGTCTTGTCGTGCATTAGGGCACCGTTCACGGTGACCGTCTCGCCCACGTTTCCGCTTCCTTCTACGCCATCGCCCGCGGTGAACACGCCGGTACGAACCTTGTAGAGCTCGGTCGCGGGGTCGGTGTCGGCGTCCGCATCAGAGTCCGCGTCTGTGTCTGCGTCTGAGTCGGAGTCCGCGTCGGAGTCCGCGTCGGTGTCCGCGTCGGTGTCCGTGTCGGCATCCCCTTCTGTGCTGGTATCGGTGGGGGTGGGCTCGTCCTTTTCGCAGGCGATCAGGGCGCTCAAGCTTAGGGTGCCGAGCAGGGTCAGAGTGAAGCGGGACATGGGCTCTCCTTCAGGGGTGGGCTGAGCCTTGCGCCCAGCGAACACATACCCGTAACGGCTTCCCCTATCTGTGGTTGGGCTGTCACACGCCCGTTTCGGCCACCGCGATTTGTTCGCCTTTCTCCAGGGCTGCCAGCCAGACTTGGTAGCGGGTGTGGCTGCGGGCTCCAGTGCGCAATCGCCATTCACCCTGGCTCTCTGCGTGCAGCTGAAATGGCAAGACTCCCCGCTTTAGCATTCCCAGAAAAACCTTTCGGCTGTCCCCTCCGTGATCTCCCCGCTGACTGTGGGCTCCCAACCACTGGGCCACGTGTGTGGCCCGGGTGGACCAGTCAAAGGGGCTACTCAGCCAGGCGCTTGCCCCGTGGTCCAGGACCCGGGCCAGCTCCTGGATGTGCTGCAGAGGGTTGTCCACAGAGTCCACCACGTTCAGGCTACTGGCCCCACCAAAGCTGCCAGATGCGAAGGGAAGCAAGCGTGCATCGGCGCACCAGAGGGCCAAGTTGGGAGCGGTCTCCGGTCTCCGAACCGCATGCCAGTGGTGCACCACACCCTCTTGGCGCAGGGGGAGCTCTCCTTGCCCAGCCAGGATCCGGTGGCCGGCTTGAAGCAGAGAGAAGTTCATATCTACGCCTACAACCAGGCGCTCAGGGTGAGCTAGAGCGAAGCTGTGGGTGCTGCCACCGGGCCCGCAGCCCACGTCGATCAGAGGGCCGGTTTGGCAGGGGCGCATCTCGGTGAGGGTCTTGCTGAGGGAGCGAACCGCGCCAGGGGGGCAGGCGGAGTCCTGGCCGTCCATGTACTCCCCCCAGTGGTCCCAGCCGTAGCAGGACAGGGTCGCTCGGGTGCTCTCCCAGGCGCCGTCTGGACCGCTGCAGTCACCCAGGAGCGAGTCTAAGCTGTGGCTAAGATCATGGCGTTTGACCAGATGAAAAAGTGAACCTTGCACCCACTCGCGAAGCTTCGGAAGCAGGATGGGAATACCGTCGATGATCGGGTATTCCATGCCGCAGACCGGACATTGGAGCAGGCCCTGCAGAACCTGTTCGTCATCACCCAAGTCACGACGGCTTAGGGCGATGCGATTTTGGGCCCCTTGCCCCAGACAGATGGCGCAGAGGGGCTGGAGTGCCTGAAGGTGGGCGAGTTGCACTAGCCGATCATGACCGTGGCGCAGCCTGGACCCATGATCTTGCCCACTGGCGCAGGAATGGGTGCAGTGCAGGCACTGTGCTTGGTCATGTCAAAGACGCGTGCGGCAAACTTGCCTTCTATCTTTACGGTCTGACTGCCGTTGGATACCTCGCCGGGGCCGCCTTTTGCTTTGGGGCAACCTGGCATGTTGTCGTCTTTGGTCTTGTCCCCGACCCGAATGGCTTCTTTTCCACCAATTTTGACCTTTTTGGCGTGGGTCGCTTCCATCTTCATCGGGGGGGCCACAGGAAGCGGAATCGGTAGCATGATGAACCCAGGCGGGGGCGGCCCAGGGAGCTTGTGCAGCTTGTGGCAGTGCACCGGCGGGGTCTGAAGGACCATGTCCCCTTTGATCGACGCAGGAAATCCCATCGTAGTGCTCCTAATTCAGCCAGATCATGTTTGCGATGGCCTTGAGCTCGTCTTCGCTGCGAAGGCGCAGCTCGCCTGTAGCCTGGAGCTCCAGTGCACCCTTGGCTTGCACCTTGGCGTCTCCCTCGGAGAGGACCTGCACGGAGTGCTTGGCGTTGACCACGAAGCGCTCGCAGTTGACAGCGACGGTGTCGGTGGCGTTGAGCTCGATGCGCTCGCTGCTTAGGCGGAGCACAGGGCCGTCCCGTGTCAGGCGCACTTCCAACTCCAGCGCGCCCTGGGCGTCCCTGACTTGCAGGCGCTCCTCGTTCTCGTTGAGCTCTTCGATGACCAAGCTTCGGCCCGAAGGAGTGTTCAACGAGCTGGCCATGGGAGTGGCCGATAGGTCTGCTTTGGGTGACGCAGCATCGATGTACTTAGGGGGCGGGGACATAAGAACCTCGCTGGCAGCCTAACACTGATGGGTGTGCCTTGGCAGGGGCATTCCCAGGCTTTGGGAGTGGGCCGCAGGGGCGTATCAGTCCTTTGTTTTTAAGAAGAGACTGCCCAGAGCTGAGGGTTTTCCTGGATTTTGTTTACTCAAGTGTCTGAGGCGCGCCAGGCTTGGCTTGTGCTGGGGTAGCGCGGAGTTGGCGCCTTGGTAGCAGGCCAAGGCATCTGCGGTCTTGCCTGAGCGCTCCAGAAGGCGGCCGGCGGTGTAGGCGCCTATGGCGCCTAATTGTCTGTCATTTGTGTTCTGACTGATGGCGTAGACCCAGCTCACCGCGTGGCTCACGCCCATCTTTCGAGTGGCTACGCGGGCAAAGAGTTGCAGGAGCAGAGCGCTCGCTGAGCTGGCGTTTGCTTTTCGAGCCTCGTCCAGGACCTGAAGTGCTTCCTCCCACTTGGCCTGGGCGCAGAGGCCCCGGGCGCGTGAGACCAGGTCGTCAGTAGTGCTGCTTTCGCGCTTTGGAATTGCCGCCCAGGAACGCTGCAAAGCTTGTGCGTACAGGTTCGTGTACTGCATGGCGGCGTGGGTCTCGTCGAGGAATTCCAGCGCCTCGGCGGCCACACCCTGCAGTTCTGCGGATGCACTGCGCCAGTTCTCCGGCAGCCAGGGGGCCCTGGCTCGCTGCCAGGTGGGAGAGAGCTCACTTGGCAGCCAGAGGTGGGTGAGCAGCTCCTCATGGTTCATGCCCAGGGCTTGCAATGGAGGGGCGCTACGAAGCTGCTGCAGGCGTCGGCGTAATCCTGGCAGACTGGGGTCTTTGGGGGCAGGGTCACCCTGCATTACTGGGCCGTCTGCCGTGCCGGGCTGGTCATCGCTTTCTTGGACAGGCGAGCCTGGGTCGGTGGAATACTCTTCGTCCCAGGAGAGCAAGCCGTTCAGGGGCTGGGTGCTCGGGGTTTCGTCTTCTTCGTCTTC
>Ga0055584_100007008_pt1 | contig 11047 bp, 8 predicted proteins | sample OSDHelmetaG_FD_58716 | JGI IMG/M metagenome (GOLD analysis project Ga0055584, IMG submission 58716) | Pelagic marine sediment microbial communities from the LTER site Helgoland, North Sea, for post-phytoplankton bloom and carbon turnover... | ecosystem: Environmental > Aquatic > Marine >...
AAAACGGATGAACGCAGAAGTCGGAATTATCATGGGCTCCAAATCGGACTGGGAAGTCATGTCCCACGTGTCCGCTACGCTGGACAAACTCGGCATCAGTTCTGAGAATCGGGTGATATCCGCTCACCGAGCACCCGGTCTGCTAACCGAATACTGTGACACTGCCCGCGACCGCGGCATTAAGATTCTGATCTGTGGTGCCGGCCTGGCCGCTGCACTGCCTGGCGTGGCAGCTGCGCATACCTCATTGCCCGTGCTGGGAGTCCCCATGGAATCCCGTGCGCTGGGTGGAATGGATGCACTGCTGTCGATCGTCCAGATGCCACCGGGCGTTCCGGTAGGAACGCTGGGTATCGGCAAAGCGGGTGCTGTTAATTCCGCTCTACTCGCTGCAGCAATCCTGGCTTTGAGCGACGCGAAAATCAGTGCAGCTCTGGAAAACTTCCGGGCCATACAAACCCAGACAATTATGGACATGCCTCCGCCGGATGCGGACTAGGCTTTTTCAGGGATAAAATCTCGCCGGTCGGCTCTTCTGACCGAGCACTATTCAGCGATGCTCAGGCCTGGTTCTTATCGGGCTTTACGTCGTCACGAAAGTCACGGCGCCGTAAAAAAATAATTAATCCAATAACCAGGCAAGCTATCCCGACTATCAGGCAGACGCTGGGCCAGTACCAATAATTCAGATAGAGCGAGGCTATCAGGCACACGACACCTGCCAGCAGGTAGAAAAACGGCAATGTTTCGTACAGTGGTTTAGATAGCCAAATACGCATATGCGGCTTTTATCCCATTTGTAGCCAATGGCCGTCAAGCATCAAAGTCACAAAATTGACTTAACCCGCGGTGCCACCGACGGTCAGCCTGTCTACACGCAATGTGGGCTGACCTACGCCGACCGGAACTGACTGACCATCCTTGCCACAGACGCCAATACCCGCATCAAGCTCCAGATCATTGCCCACCATGGATACTTCTTTCAAAACGGAGGGGCCATCGCCGACCAAAGTGGCGTCTTTGAGCGGCTTGCCGATCCGCCCATTTTCAATCAAATAGGTTTCGCTGGTAGAAAACACAAACTTTCCCGAAGTGATATCGACCTGACCACCCGCAAAGTTTTTTGCGTAAATACCGTGCTCAACTGAGGCAATAATTTCCTCCGGGTCATGTGAACCTGGCAGCATGTAGGTATTAGTCATTCGGGGAAGCGGCATATGCGCGAATGACTGGCGTCGACCATTCCCGGTAGGTTGCATACCCATAAGACGCGCATTCATTTTGTCCTGCATGTAGCCCGTCAATACCCCTTTTTCGATAAGCACGGTCTGGTTGGTAAGCGTACCTTCATCATCAATATTCAGTGAACCACGGCGACTTTCGAGGGTGCCGTCATCAACCACGGTGCAATGCTCAGAAGCCACCTTTTCCCCCAGCCGGCCCGCAAATGCCGAGGTTCCTTTACGATTGAAATCACCTTCGAGGCCATGACCTATAGCTTCGTGCAATAGCACACCCGGCCAGCCCGGCCCCAAGACTACGGTCATCTCGCCAGCAGGTGCTGGCTGGGATTCAAGATTAATCAGCGCCTGTCGCACGGCTTCGCGTCCATATGAAAGCGCTTTGTCACCATCAAGAAAATACTCATAGCCACGACGTCCGCCACCACCGCTATAACCTTGCTCACGTCGGCCTTTATGTTCCACGATAACCGACACGTTCAATCTTACTAGCGGACGAACATCGGCGGACATCGTGCCGTCACTACCGCACACCAGGATGACTTCATGTGCCGCAGCCAGACTTGCATTGACTTGCGTAATACGCGGATCCAGCGCGCGTGTCGCCTTATCAACTTGCTGCAATAAATCAACTTTGGCGGCGTCCGTTAAACTTGAAAGAGGATCTATAGCGGGATACAAATTTCTGCCTGCGGATGCCTGCCATGCCTGCAGACTGCCGGTTTGACCCTGACGCGCTATCGCGCTGGCCGCATCGGCAACCGACATTAAAGCGGGTGCCAGCAGCTCATCGGAATATGCAAAACCAGTTTTATCGCCGGACATCGCCCGAACACCCACACCCTGATCGATACTGTGGCTGCCCTCTTTGACCACGCCGTCTTCCAGCGACCATGATTCATTGCGCACGTACTGAAAGTAAATATCAGCCGCATCCACACCGCCCGTCAGCAATCTGCCGAGCGCTTCATCAAGATGACGGTCTTCGAGACCGGTCGGCACCAACAAGCGACTGCGGGCAATCTCGATCGGGTTATCAGTTTTAATCGAATCCATTCAAATTCCAGTTCAATAAAAAATAGGGCTCCGCTGCGTTGCGAGGCAAAGTCTTCCTGCGATCAACTCAGCAAATGCAATTGTGGCCCAGCCAATCAAATTTAGCAGCAATTACCTTGGATAAAGGGCCTTACACGAATTGATCGTAAGCCCTGACTGGATCTTAATCAGCCGCCTGATCGACCGGTGCCGACAACAGCGCTTCATTCTCCGTAACCGGCGGCACAGGACGGCTTTGCGGTTCGGACTGCAAACCAACATCAGCGGCCGGCGACGCCTGGGGCTTGGCAATCAGTTCTTCAATAGCCCGGATCTCTTCTGGCGACAAGGTTGGCAACTGTTTCTCGCAGTCAGCAAAAGGCCTTGTATCCAGGTCTGACTGATCAACCTTTACGAACTCTGGATCGTCCCAGCCCCCTGCAACGGTGTAATAGCTTTCACCAATACTGCTCAAAGGCTTCTTCAGTATCTGGGTGACCAACAGTGTTGCCACGCCGACCGCTGGTCCGGCAAGAAAAGCGCCCGCGACGGGCGCGAGGTTACTCACATGGGGCCTAATGGCCGCTACCTGATCGTAATCCTGGTCGAGAATGCCGGTACGGCCAACAATACCCATATCGGCAACCGGCCCCTCGAGCCCGAGATTACAGGTCCAGGCATCACCAAAATCGATACGGAATGTACCCCTTATCTTGTCGAATACCAGCCCGTCTTCGGTCATATCCTTGAAATCCAGCGAAAAGCGGCGCGGCAATGAGGTGACGCTCAAAAGCCCCAGAATACGTCCACCACCGGTATCAACTTCGGTGACCGCACCATCGCGGATCGATAATACTATGGTGCCCGTGGATGCATACACGCTCGCCATGCCCGGCCCACCTTCCCAGAGCAGGTCGGCCGTGACACTGCCTTTCTCGGCATTCACCAGAGGGGCATAACCCAGCTTGAGCAGCGTGTCTTCCACGTCAGTACTTTGCAGCTGCAGATGCAGACGACTCCGCTGTGCACTATCCACAACTAACCAGTCATAGGATACGTCGGTTGTGAAGCTGGCAGATTCAGTATGCAGCCGCTCAGACTTTAGCCCACCCGGTACGCGGCGAATATCAGCGTCGAGTGCACCGAGTCGCAGATTGCCAATGGCGAAATCAGTCACCCGACCCTGGATAGCCGGCAATGCAAGCGGGCTTAACGGCGTTACATCGTCGCCGCCACCATCAGATTGCGGTTCGATTAGCAGCAGCCGATCCATATCCAGCGTCACTGGTCGCTGCCCCTGAAAGTCATAGGGTATAAGCAGGTTGCCTTCCGTCCATGGACCCGTGAGCCGAACATCCCATTCGGCTGGCCCAAATGTAACGAGCGCATCGACATCAGCAAAGCGATGACCGATGGCCGTTAACTCGCCAATCCGCAGATCTACCCCGCGAAACAGCTGCTGCCAGCCAGTTGATTTTTTTCCCGGCACCGCGCTTACGTCCGGCTGACTGGTTTTAGCAAACACAGCCGTCCAGTCATCCAGGCTGAGGCTATCGATTTCACCACCTACAGTCAGCCCTTGCGCAACAGGCAGATCAGGAATAGTTACTCCACGCATAATCGCCCCACGCGCAACTCGCCATCCTTCATCATCATTTTTTGCTTCCAAAACCCAGCTCAGCCCTCTTTTCAGAGTGCCGTTTATGAGTGTGGCACCGGGCTCGGGAAACAGCAGCTCCATTTGCAGACCCTCTGTTTCATCAGCGGTCTTATTCAGAGGATACGGCAGCCGGCTGGTCATCCCCGCAAGATCAGATCGCAGCAACAGACGAAACTCCGCTCCCTGCACCTCTGGCTCCAGCTGGTTTTCATACTCTGGCTGGCGGCTGCGTGCAGGAAATAGTGCTTGCGCAGTGATAGCGATATCACCTTTTACCAGGTCGCTCCCGGGTAACTGCAGGGCTTCCTGAATTTTGTAGACGGGTAGCGTGCCATCCAGCAGTGCCCGATGACTGATCGTTGCGACCGGATTAGTGACCGGCTCGACTTTGATCGTCAGCGGTTCATCCAGAAACCTCGCCGTCAGGTCATCAGCTGTAACCAATGTATTTTCAATACTTGCGGAACCCGCAATATCCGTTAATCGATGGCTAATCTCACCGAGGCTGGCTTCTGCGCCAGTCGTTTTTACCCGACCTGCAAGCTGCCAGTTACCGAGATCCTTGACTGGTAGCTTCAGTTTCATCGAAGCATTCGCTGCGCCCATGACCTGCACATCAGAAATTACCGACCCCAATGCGGCCGCCACCGGCGAGTTTTGCACGAAGGACAGCAGGTTTTCGAGGCGCAAAGGCCCGGAACCACTGATGTCGACGACCCCTGCGCGCAGATCATCGATGCGTACATTCATATTCCTAATATCAACGCCCGAAACAGATAAGTTGTTCTCGATGCTGTACATAGCCGGGCCATCGAATACCAACCGCCCGCTTGCGTTTTCGATAACCGGCCAGTCGGGCGCGTAATTCACTACGCCGTCAGCAAAGTCCACCCCGATTTTAAAAATACCGTCGCCATCGGCATAAGGAAACTTATTCAACGGGCCCTGCATTCGTATTTCAGATGAGACTGCTCGCCCCCCTACAAGCGCCACATCAAGCCAGGCTAAAACTTTGGGGGGCAGTTTTTTCGGCAGGTATTTGGGCGCCGCTGATACAACTTCAAGCGCGGCCGCCGCATTTAAATCAATGACCGGATTAGCGAAATCCTGATCCAGCGATAATTCGAGTGAAGCCGTCGCATCGCCGTCGGGTGTCTGCAGTCGAATTCCATCAGCCAGCACCCTGTAACCCTGCGGACCCGCACGCCATATCGCCAGACCTTCCAAGACAGCGATATCAAGCACATCGCGAAACAATTGCGATACGCCAAAGCGAGCATCCCGCGTATTAATCTCAAGGTTGCCGCCGCCATTATCCGCTGCGACGCGGCCACTAAAGCCGCTGAGATCGAAGCCTTTATCAAAGGATACGTAACCAAGATTCTCAAACTGCGCATCCAGTGCAAAGGTTTCCATCTTCTCGTCAAACAGCATCAATTCCAGCGCGAGTTCAGACAGGTCCCCCGTTACGTTACCCGTAAATCCGGCTTTCTGAAGCTGCACCGGCAGCAACGCTTGCATAAGTGAAAGCACGTCATCCGTCCGTAAAAAAGTCGCATTTGCCGATATTTGCTGGCGCTCGGGCTCCGGCCCAACGGAATAACTAATCGAAAATTCGCTGTCTGGCCAGACTCGCGATTCACGATCTATGCGCAGCCCCCTGCCACTTGCCTGCCAACCACCATTTACCAGGCGCCAATCCAGATCGCCTGCAAGGCGGTCGATGACTACGGGAACACCACCTGGCTGCGCCAACTCCAGTTGCTGCAAATTCAGTTCTGAATCGAGCGCTATCGGCTGAAGACCCTTAAATGCAATCCGAAATTCAGCATCGCCTTCACTGTCAATAATGGGAAAATCACTCAGCTCGGTAATTTCCAGCAGTTTGTCCAGTCTAAAATCTTTGGCATAAAGCCTGAGGTTCCAGGGTGTATCTGCCTGCATGTCCTGCGCAGCATCTATGAGTTGCAGCGGGAAATCGGCCTCAATGCCAAGTGAGCGGCCATAGCTGATACCGGGGTCCAGTTCTGCTGAGACCTCAACACGTCCATTCTCGAGAACCGCATCAAACTGATGAATAACACCTGCCAAACGAGGACCATTACGCTGGACATTCTGGAAACTAAAAACGATGTCCGCCAACTTAACTCGTGATTCCGGTAAGTCCGCGAGACCACCCTGGCTGTCTGAGGGAAGATAGTCACGCCAGGGGTGCCCCTGCACTGTCCATTCTCCATCCGCTGCAACGGCGACATTAACCACTATCCCTTCCAGGAAAATATGGCCAGGCAATATCTCTCCACTTGTCACCCAGCTAAGGACATCGAGGCTGACCCCTATCTGATTCACAATGACGACCTGGGTTCCGTCAGGCCACAGCACGGTGGTGTCCACAAGACGCAGCTCGGGGCCATACAAAGAAAGGCCCGCGCTGATCATCTCAAAATCAATTTGAAACCCCGTCGCCTCAGCTACGCCCGCACGAATCTCATCTTTAAAACTAGAGGCCTCTGGCAGCAACAATCTGGCAATACCCACAAGCAGCGCCAGCAGGATCACGACGCCTGCAGCAAACTGCATCAGCCAACGACCCATCAACCGTATTCCAACCCTGATTTTCTGCAGCACGCTCATATATTAATTACATCGGCACTACGTCGAAGGCATCCTGCGAACTCAGAATCTGCGCTTGCAGCCTGATGGGACGACCGGTCAGTTCCTCCAGCTCCGCCAGCGCACCAGATTCTTCATCCAGCAGCAATTCGACTACATCATCATGCGCGAGCACCACCAGTTCACCAAACGGGAATTGCCTGTGCTGGCGCAAAATCTCCCGAAAAATCGCATAGCATACTGTTTCAGGTGTTTTGATATGTCCGCGCCCGTTACAGCCGGGACAGGGTTTACACAGAATATGCTCGAGACTTTCACGCGTACGTTTGCGTGTCATTTCAATCAGCCCCAGCGATGAAACGGGTGATATCTGATTGCGGGCCGAGTCATTTGCTAACGCTGTCTCCAGTGCTTCCATAACCTGACGCCGGTGCGTGTCACTTTGCATATCGATAAAATCGAGAATGATAATGCCGCCAAGGTTTCTTAACCGCAGCTGCCTGGCAATGGCGGCCGCGGCTTCCAGATTGGTACGGAAAATTGTGTCTTCCAGGTTACTGCGCCCTACATAACCACCGGTATTCACATCTATCGTGGTCATCGCCTCAGTCTGCTCGATAACAAGGTGACCACCTGATTTCAGATCTACTTTCCTACCCAGCGCCCGGTCTATTTCATCATCTATAGCATAGAGGTCAAAGATAGGCCGTTTGCCTTCATACAATTCGATTGCGGGTGCGAACTCCGGCATAAAATCGCGAGCAAATGTCTGAATGAGGTCCAGACATTCTCGAGAATCAACTCTCACACGCTCAATCTGGCGGCTTGTCAGATCGCGAATAACCCGCACCGCGAGCGGCAGATCCGCATGGACCAGTTCACCCCCAGACGCCGCCCGTCCCGCCTCTTGGATTGCAGCCCATAATTTCACCAAGAATTCCATATCGGCCTGCAGTGCTTCCACCGCCGTTCCCTCAGCAGCTGTGCGGACTATAAATCCGTACGCGGAGTCGGGAAGTAAACCTTCTAATAGAGATCTGAGACGCTCGCGCTCAGCCTCGTCCTCAATTCTTGAGGACACACCAATGCCCGGGCGTTGCGGTGTCATGACGAGGTAACGGGACGGAATGGTGATGGCCGTGCTGAGCCGCGCACCCTTGTCCCCCAGGGGCTCTTTAACAACCTGCACCAGCAACTCATCCCCTTCATGCAGCAAGCGGCGTATGTCGGTCTGTTGCTGCATACCGCCTTGCCCATTGACGTCATTATCCTGATTTCCATCAGGGCCAAGGACATCCGATGCATGCAGAAAGGCCGTTCGTTGTAATCCGACATTTACAAAGGCCGCCTGCATGCCGGGCAATACGCGCGAAACGCGACCCTTATAAACATTACCCAGCGGGCCACTGTTGGAAACACGCTCCACCAGCAGCTCCTGCAACACGCCGTCGTCAAGCACCGCAGCGCGAACCTCGCGCTGAGTAACGTTAATAAGTATTTCTTCTTTCATCCGGGCTCCAGCCCCAGGCGACAATCAAATAACGCGAGCAATTCGGCGGTCTCATAAAGTGGCAGACCCACAACACCCGTATAACTGCCTTTCAGCTCGTGTACGAACAACGCGCCGAGTCCCTGCACAGCGTAAGCACCCGCCTTATCATAGGGTTCACCCGTAGCCCAGTATGCAGCACTCTCACCGGGACTAATATTGCGAAAACTCACTTCCGTGATGCTGGTACGGGCCTCCAAGCGCTTTCCATCTGTCACGGCTACGGAGCTCAACACCCGGTGTGTCCTTCCGGACAACAGCGCCAGCATGCGCATCGCGTCGTCCTGATTTTCCGGCTTCCCCAGTATCTGGGCATTTACTACTACAGTGGTATCCGCGCCCAGCACTATCGGACCCGGCGCAACCGCCACTGCAGCTTGCGCATGACCGGCCTCGGCCTTGCCAACCGCCATGCGACGAACATAAGCCTGCGGTGTTTCCCCATCCACAACCCGCTCATCAATATCAGCAGGCAACACAGAGAATGAGACCCCGAGCTGGGCCAACAATTCCCTGCGTCGCGGAGACGCCGAGGCGAGTATCAGCGGCGAATGATCTGAATCTGTCAACGGCATCAGTCGCGGTGATACGGATGGCCCTGAACCAGAGTCCAGGCCCGGTAAATCTGCTCCGCCAGCACCACACGCACCAGCGCGTGCGGCAGTGTCAGTGGCGACAATGACCAGAGCGCATCGGCCCGCTGCTTGCAGCTGTCTGCAAGCCCGTCAGCACCACCAATCAGAAAGACCACATTGGGATAGTTTGCCATCCAGTTCTCCAGTTGTGCTGCGAGACCGGTCGAGCTCCAGCTTTTACCGTGTTCGTCGAGCGCGATGACGTAAGCCGGGTCCTGCATGGCCTTAAGCATGTGCTCACCCTCTTTTTGTTTGAGTTTGTCTGGCGTAGATCCCGATGCACGTTGAGCCGCAGGCAACTCGCGGAACTTCAGTGCTATATGACGCGGCAGTCGCCTGGTGTAGGTTTCAACACCCTGGTTTACCCAGGCGGGCATGCGGGTTCCGACAGCCAGTGCAGTAAGTTGCATAGCGCGCTAAAAAACCTATTGCCGGTTAACTACCGGTCGTATGAGCGGCCGCATTGCCCCCAACCGCCCACAGATCTTCCAGCTTGTAGAACTCTCGTGCCCGCGGCTGCATGAGATGCACAACAACATCGCACAGATCAACAAGCACCCATTCACCCGATTCCTGCCCTTCCACACCGAGCGGCGGTTGCCCGGCCTTTTTGGCCGTTTCAGTCAGATTCTGCGCCAGCGACCGAACGTGACGATCGGATGTGCCGCTCGCGATAAGCAGGTAATCAGTTACGGACGTCAGCTTGCGGACATCCAGAACACATACATCGCGGGCTTTCATATCTTCCAGCGACGATTGCGCCAGTTTTAGTAACTCATCACTTTGCATTTATAAATGCTCCTGTAAACCTTTAGTCGGTGCTCCCCGAATAACAACCGGTAACACCAATAATTTCCCGAACACTGTCCGGAAGAAGGAAGCGCGGCTCGTGTCCGCCGGCGATTAAACTGCGAATCGCGGATGACGATATTTCCAGCTGTGTCACTTCCTGAAAAAAGATACGACCAGCCGGCTGGCTGCGTAAATCGGCCGCGTCCCTGGTTTCGCATTTGCTGATCAACTGACCCAACTCGCCTTTTGCGGCCGCAGTCCAGCCGGGCCGACGCGCGACTACCAGATGCGCCAGATCAAGAATATCCTGCCAGCGATGCCAACTGGCCAAACCCAGAAATGCATCCATACCAAGAATCATACACAGACTGCGGTCGCCTGACTCGACCCGCAACTCTTCAAGCGTAACAACCGACCAGGATGGCCCCGTCCTGCGCAACTCCCGGTCATCTATGGTGCACCATGGCAGCCCTGCAACTGCGGCCTTGAGCATTTCCAGACGCCTGGCATTGCTCGCCAGATGCGGAGGGCGGTGCGGTGGGTTCGCCGACGGTATCAACCGAATCTCGTCCAACTGCAGCAACTCATATATTTCCAGAGCCGTGCGCAAATGACCGTAGTGCACGGGATCAAACGCACCCCCCATCATGGCCAACGGCCCTGAATCAGCTATCACGCGTCATATCCCGCCAGCGCTGGCCGTCCGGGCCGCGCTATCAAAAGTACCAGTTCCAACAGCGCATTCCAGGGCTGGCCAAGTCGGGCACCTTTTACTATGCGATCAGTAACACTGGCACTGGCAGCCAGTCGACGCACGCTGGCTTCAGTGTGATTTTTTAGCGCACGCGCAAACAGAGGCTGCCGAGCGCGCCAGATGCGCGCATCGTTCATAGCGCGCCCCGCCGGCTCACCCTGCTCCACACGGGTCCACAGCGAGATCAAGGCGTTAGCCTCGCGCACCAAAGCCCATAATGTTAGTGCTGGCGCTACGCCCTCGCTGCGTAACCCGTAAAGTATGCGCACCGCACGTCCAACATCCTGGCTAATAGCGGCATCCGCCAATTGATAAATGTCGAAGCGTGCGCCATCTGCCACGCTCTGACGGACAAAATCAGCCGTCAGGCGCTGCCCTTCAGCCAACAAAGCCAGCTTGCTGATTTCCTGCTGTGCAGCCAGAAGATTGCCTTCGACCCGCTGCGCCAGAATTTCCAGTGCTTCATCGTCAGCCGCAAGACCGACGACCTTCATGCGCTGGGCGATCCAGGCTGGCAGACGCTCTGGCGGAAGCGCATAAATGCTTACCCAGATGGCGTCACGCTCCAGCGTTTGCGCCCATTTACTGCTGCTCGTGCGCTTGTCTATTTGCGGAGAGCTAATAATGAACAGTGTGTCCGGTGGCGGATTAGCCACCAGTTCAACCAGTGCAGCGCCGCCCTGACGGCCCGGCTTACCGGTTGCCAAGCGTATTTCAACTATCTTGCGGCTGGCGAATAACGACATATTGTTCAGGCCGGAACGCAAC
>Ga0055584_100007011_pt1 | contig 11046 bp, 13 predicted proteins | sample OSDHelmetaG_FD_58716 | JGI IMG/M metagenome (GOLD analysis project Ga0055584, IMG submission 58716) | Pelagic marine sediment microbial communities from the LTER site Helgoland, North Sea, for post-phytoplankton bloom and carbon turnover... | ecosystem: Environmental > Aquatic > Marine >...
TGGTGCAGGCGCGCGCCATGTTGAAGGCCAACGCCGGACTCGACGGGGAACTTCGCATCATGTTGCCGATGATTTCTTCGCTGACCGAGGTGGAGGAGGCGAAGGCACTCGTTGAGCGCGCGTATGAGGAAGTGACTGAAGAGGGGGTTGTGGTCAAGCGGCCTTTCGTCGGGGTCATGATCGAAGTTCCGGCAGCCGTTTATCAGGCTCGACAGCTCGCCCGGCAAGTGGATTTTCTTGCCGTTGGCTCCAACGACCTTACCCAGTACATGTTGGCCGTAGATCGGAACAACCCGCGGGTCGCGGAATTATATAAAGAGCTCCATCCCGCGGTGCTAAATGCGTTGCGTGATGTGGCAAAAGCGGCACATGCCGAGGATACCTACGTCGGCATCTGCGGCGAGTTGGCCGGGACCCCGGTGGGTGCGGTGCTGCTGATGGCCATGGGCTATCAGGTTCTGTCCATGAACGCCTCCAACCTGCCGAAAGTGAAATGGGTCGTCCGCAACGTCAAGCTGTCCGACGCCCGGCGCATGCTGGCAAAGGTACTGCGCATGCAGACCGCGGATGAAATTGAAGACTACATGCAACGCCAGCTGGTGGAAGTGGGGCTGGGCAGGGTGGTTCCCAGCCACCATCACTAGGGCGTTGCCGGGTCCGCCTGCGCCGCTGACACGCTGAAGCAATAGTTGCGCCGAGCACCCGGTTGCCCGCGGGGACCGTAGCCCTGTTCTGCAAACTCGACTGCCGTTTTGCTCAAGACAACGGCCGTGCTGGCACGGGTGCCATATTCCTCACCACGAATGAAACAGGATGCCAGCTGCCGTTCTATCTCCAGCGGGCGCCCGCGTTGCGGCAATTCATGGTCCGGGGGGGTAACGTCATCATTCAGCAGTGTGAGCAACTCATCCACCTCGGCGCCGCTGGCGACACATTGCTGCAGTGCCGCGGTACCGCGCAGCACTTTCGGCCAGCGGGCGCCGAACTCCGCGTTCGTCAGGCCGTAGATTCCCGGGCTCAGGGTCTGCGTCTGCCCGGTGTTGGATGTACACACCAGGGTCTCGCCATCCCACAGCAGCAGGTTGAATCCGCGATAAGCGGGCGGGTCGATACTTTGCACATAGTCGTGGCAGGACGCCTCGGATAGCAGAAAATCACGGGTTAGCGCACCGCGTGACAGGGGCGCCACGGGCGCTGCTGCTTCGGCGAAGTTGGTGACTGTGGCGAAGCGTCCGGTGGCGCTCACACCCAGCCATGTGCCTCCCGCGGATAGGTCGCGCCCGGCCAGGAGCGCAGGCTCGGTTTCCCAATAGTGTGCGGCAGCTGCGTCGCGCGCGTATAGTTCATCCCGGTTGGCTGCGACCACCAAGGTTTGTCGAGGATTGGCCTGGTAAGCAAACAGCACTAGACACATATGACGTCGGCAGTCCTGAATAAGGCCTGTCAGTTTAGCAGAGCACGACATGGGAGGTTTTTCTGCACTATCCAGCCATTGATCCCATCATTATCTCGCTGGGCCCATTGGCCATCCGCTGGTACGGCCTGGCCTATCTGGGCGCATTCGCCGCTTGCTGGTACCTGGGCAAGCGTCGGGCGGAGGCATCCGGCTGGAGCGCTCAGGAGGTTTCCGACATCGTCTTCTACGGAGCGCTGGGCGCGGTTCTGGGCGGGCGGGTCGGCTTTACCCTGTTTTACGGTTTTGAGTCATTGCTGCGTGATCCGTTGTTCCTGTTCCGAATCTGGGACGGGGGGATGTCATTTCACGGTGGACTCATCGGCACGGTGCTGGCCATGTGGTGGTTTGGCCGTAAAACTCAGCGCACCTTTCTGCAGGTGAGCGACTTTGTCGCCCCCCTGGTTCCAGTGGGTTTGGGTTTGGGGCGTTTGGGTAACTTTGCCAATACGGAGCTTCCCGGTCGCGCGACCGATTCTATCTTCGGCATGATTTATCCGTGCTCTGCGGATGCCATTCGCAGCATCAATCAGCTGTGCCTGGGCGAGTGGGAGAGTTTCGCCCGGCATCCATCGCCGCTGTATCAGGCTTTTGCCGAAGGATTGCTCTTGTTCCTGCTGGTCTGGCTGGTGTCTGCGCCGAGACCGGGCCCGCGTCGTGTGGGCTTGGTGTCCGGAGTGTTCCTGGCCGGCTATGGCGTCATGCGCTTTTGCACGGAGTTTTTTCGCGAGCCCGATGCGGGGATTGGTTTCGTTGCTTTCGATTGGCTCAGCATGGGGCAACTGCTCTCGATCCCCATGGTGATCGTTGGTATTCTTTTGGCCTGTTGGCCCGTTAGAACAAGCCCCTCGACATGAAACCCTACCTCGACCTCATGCGCCACGTGCGCCATAGCGGCACTTTTAAATCTGACCGCACCGGCACCGGCACCTACAGCGTGTTTGGCCACCAGATGCGCTTCGACCTGAGGCAGGGATTTCCGCTGGTGACGACCAAAAAGGTAGTGTTGCGGTTGATCATTCACGAGCTTTTGTGGTTTCTGCAGGGCAGCACCAATATCAAATATCTCACTGATCACAATGTGCATATCTGGGACGAGTGGGCTGATGAGAATGGAGACCTTGGCCCGGTCTATGGCTCCCAATGGCGCTCCTGGCCAACGCCGGACGGCGGCAGCATCGACCAAATTGCCAAGGTGGTGGCCGCGATAAAAGCTAACCCCGACTCCCGGCGGCACATCGTTAGCGCCTGGAACGTGGCCGAGGTCGACAGCATGGCGCTGCCGCCATGCCACACGATGTTTCAGTTCTACGTGGCCGACGGCAAGCTTTCCTGCCAGCTGTATCAACGCAGTGCCGACATTTTTCTCGGCGTGCCTTTCAACATTGCTTCGTATGCGCTGCTCACCATGATGATTGCGCAGGTTTGCGACCTGCAGCCTGGGGATTTTGTGCATACGTTCGGTGATGCGCACCTCTACGCCAATCACCTGGAGCAGGCGGACGAGCAACTCGCGCGGGTGCCGCTGGCGCTGCCCACAGTTACTCTGAACCCGGCGGTTCGGGACATTTTTGGATTCTCCGCCGAAGATTTCACGCTTTCCGACTATCGCTGCCACGGCGCGATCAAGGCGCCCATCGCGGTCTAACACGCCAATGCATATTTCGCTGATCTGGGCGATGTCCAGAAATAGGATCATCGGCAGGGATCAACGCCTGCCCTGGCGCCTGCCCAAAGAAATGCAATTTTTTGTCAGCACGACAATGGGCAAGCCGGTGATCATGGGGCGTAAAACCTTCGAGTCGATGAAGGCGCCGCTGGCTGGGCGCACCAACATTGTGATAACCCGTGATCCGCACTATCACCGCGAGGGGATCAAGGTCGCCGCCAACCTGTCTGGCGCTATTGCCCTGGGAGAAGCCCAATGTGCGGCCGACGGCGGCGATGAGATCATGGTGGCCGGTGGGGCGCAGATATATGCGCTGGCGCTGCCGTTGGCGACCCGGCTTTACGCCACTACGGTGGATGTGGAGCTGGAGGGCGACACCCTTTTCCCCGACATCGACTTCAGCGTCTGGCAAGAGCTGAGCCGCGAGGATTTCCCGGCGGACGCGGCTAACAGTCACGCATTTTCCATTGCCGTGCTTGAGCGCAGGAACATTCGCTCTGGCGGCGCGCGATGAGCGTGAGCGGCGCGCCGCTCCTGCAGCGACTGCTGGCGGGGTAACCGTGCGGCCAGGTGCCCGGTCAAGCCGGCAAGCAATAGCTCATCTATGAACGCAGCCTTTGTGCCGCTGGCCATCTGCGTGAATCCCATGTCGGGCCGCGATGTGCGCCGATTAGCTGCCAGAGCCAGCAATATGACTCATGAGACCAAGCGCGACATCGTCGCGCGGGTTGCAGCCGGTGCGGAGGCTATGGGCGTTACCGATATCTTTGTCACCCGCGAGCCGTTCCGCATCGCCTCCCTTGCGTTGCAGCATATGGGTCTGCGGGCCCGGGTACATGTGCTTGAGTTGCCTATCCACAATTCCGCCCTCGACACTGAGCAGGCGGTGGCCGCGTTCCTGGAGGCAGGGTGCAGCACCCTGGTTTCTATTGGCGGGGATGGCACCAACCGAGCCATTGTGCGCGCGTTGCATGCGGCTCAGCGCTGCGCCGACGTGCACCTCGTCCCTCTGTCCACGGGTACCAACAACGTGTTCCCGGTGTTGGAGGAACCAACGGTGGCGGGCATGGTGGCCGGGCTCCAGGCTTCCGGGCAGGTGCGAAATCCTCAACTCAGCCAGCGTTGCAAGGTCTTGCACGTGCACGAAGCAGCCCATGACCAGCGTGACCTTGGGCTGATTGACGCGGTATTGCTGCGCGATGACTTCATCGGCAATCTGCTGCCTTTCGCGGCGGAGAAGATTCGCCGCCTGCTGCTCACGCGCGCTGAGCCAAACGCAGTGGGCATGTCCCCCATTGGCGGCATGATTGATGTGGTGGACGCAGCGGACGACGCGGCGCTGCTGGTGGAAATGGGTTCGGGCTCAGGCGACGCCCAGTTTCTGGCGCCGCTGGCACCGGGCGCTTTCCAGACCGTGTCGGTGCATGACGCCAGCCGCATTCCTTTGGACACTCCGGTAATCTTTCGCGGCCCCGGGATCCTGGCGTTGGACGGTGATCGAGAAGTTCGGCTGTCGGCTCGCGGCGCATCGATCACCGTGCAGCGTGACGGACCTTGGGTGCTGGATATAGCGGCCACCATGCGTTGGGTGGTTGGCCAAGGTATCATTGCGCCGTCGTTGGCCGGGCATCATTCCCTATGATCATCAAACCTCGAATTCGCGGTTTTATCTGCACTACCGCTCATCCTGCAGGGTGCGCCGAACATGTTGCGCAACAGATCCGTTACGTACAGGAGCAGGGCGACCTTGGGCAATCTGCCCATGCGCCGAAAAAGGTTTTGGTCCTGGGTTGTTCCGGCGGTTACGGGCTTGCTTCAAGGATCGCGGCGGGTTTTGCCTGTGGCGCGGCCACCCTCGGCGTTTCCTTCGAAAAGGCGCCTACGGAAAAGAAGACGGCTACCGCTGGTTGGTATAACAACGTGGCGTTTGAGGCGGCTGCCGCCGAGCAGGGCCTGTATGCCGCGACGCTCGACGGGGATGCTTTTTCCGACGCCATGAAGGATCGCGTCATCGCTGAGATCAGGGCCAATCTCGGTGAAATCGATATGCTCGTGTATAGCCTTGCGTCGCCCGTGCGTCAGCACCCTCGCTCGGGGGAGCTTTATCGTTCTGTGATCAAACCCCTTGGGCAGGCGCTGCGGATGAAGTCGGTGAACGTGGACCGCGGTGAGGTGCACGAGGTCGACCTGGAGCCGGCCACGGAGGCAGAAACCGCTGCCACTGTGGCGGTGATGGGCGGCGAAGACTGGGAGTTCTGGATTGCCGCGCTGCAGGAGGCGGGTGTGCTCGCGCCGGGCTTTCGCACGGTGGCATTTACTTACATCGGCACGGAGCTTACCTGGCCCATTTACTGGGAGGGCACTCTTGGCAAGGCTAAGGAAGACCTTGACCGGGCCGCCCTGGCGATCACCGGACAGCTTGCCGGGTTGGGCGGTGATGCTCGGGTTGCGGTACTGAAAGCCGTAGTGACCCAGGCCATGAGCGCCATCCCCGTGGTTCCGTTATATGCCTCACTCCTGTTCAGAGTTATGAAGGATCTTGGTGTTCACGAGGACCCCATTGCGCACATTCAGCGGATGTTCGCCACCCAATTGTGCGCCGACGAGCCCATGCGCCTGGACGACCAGGGGCGCATTCGGATGGACGACCTGGAGATGACGGATGCGGTGCAGGAGGTAGTCAAGCAACGCTGGTCGGAGGTAACCACTGAAAACCTGGCCCAGCTTGCCGACCTTCAGGGTTTTCGTGAGGATTTCCTGAAGATCTTTGGCTTTGGTATCGAAGGGGTGGATTACGACGCGGACCAGGACCCGACCCTGGGCCGCAGTTAGCAGCCGCATCAGCGCCCCAAAGCTGCCGCTCACGGCGCCGTGAGCGGATGGCGCGCAGTCCCTGTCGGGGTGTCCTGGGAGAATGCCGGGCATGGCATCGGTATTGCGGAATTTGTCACGGCGCGCGAAACCGTTCCGCTACGCCGGTCACTTCGGGTCGCTTTTGGTGCTGTTGCTGTATGGCTCGGCTCACCGGCCCGATTGGCGCGTGGGTATTGCCGTCACGTACTGTGCCCTCTGGCCCATCTTGCTCGACTGGCTCCAACGGCGTAACAAGGCGCAAGCCTTCACCCTGCGGCTGCACGTGGCCGAGGGCGCGACGAGCGGAATTTTGCTTGGGCTGTTAGGACTGCCCATCATGCCGGCGGCGGCAGTGGTTACCGCTCTGCTCGCCGGCAATGCCGCATTGGCCGGGAGCTGGCTTATGTGCAAAGTAGCCGGCGCCCTTGGCGCCGGCTACCTGGCTTCTGCTTGGGGCGCGGCAAATCTGACGCCCGGCCCGTCGCCGGCGGTGTGGGTTGCCGCCATCCTGCTGGCCGCCTACACGGTCGCCCTCGGCCTGGCGAGCTTTGCTCAGGCCCAGCGCCTGCATCGAGTGCAGCTCGAACTGCAACAGCGGTCTGAGTTGCTGAACAAACTCAACCAGCGGTTGGCGCGCTACGTGCCCGAAAGTTTGCACGCGCGGATTGTCGCGGAACCTCACAAACGCTGCCCGGTGGAACGTCGTTGGCTTACGGCGGCCTTCGTGGACTGCGTCGGATTTACCGAATTGGCCGATGGGTTGGAGGCAGAAGCGGTCGCGGCAATCCTGAATGATTATTTCAGCGCTCTGGCTCGTGTCACAGACGGCTGCGGGGGAGTTCTTGCGAAGATGCACGGCGATGGCGCGCTGCTGTATTTTAGCGACGATCGGCAGACCCGCCAGCGCGCGGCCCTGGCCTGCGCTCGTTTGGTCTCAGCGCTTCCTGAACTGCTGGCGTCGCTTTCTGCCCGCTGGCGCGAGGATGGCTATCTGGTGCGCCTTGCGGTTCGTGCCGGCATCGCCAGCGGCTACTGCTCTTTGGGTGATTGGGGTCGAGAGCGCCTGGATTTCACGCTCATTGGCGCGCCGGTCAATCTTGCCAGCCGACTGCAGGGCCAGGCAATCGCCAATGGCGTACTGGTTTCGGAGGTGACCGCCGAGTTGCTCCGGCGCGAGATCCCTGGCGGCATTGGTCCTGCGAAGTCGATTCGGCTGAAAGGTTTAGGCTCCGTCGTCGCCCACCCGTTAGTTGACCTGCCCACCCTGTCTGCTAATGTGCCGGCGGCCTAATGTTCCTCGGGTAATCTCAAAGTGGAAAAAGTGTTCCTTCAGGCTTGCCGTGGTGAGCCCACGGACTACACGCCGATCTGGTTGAATCGGCAGGCCGGCCGCTATATGCCTGAGTACCATCAGGTTAAGGGCGACTTGCCCAGCCTGGAGTTTTTTAAGAATCCAGAAAGGGCCGCCCGCGCCACGCTCGATGCGCAGCGTATTTTAGGTGTCGATGCAGCGATTCTGTTTGCCGATCTGCTGCCAATACTCGAGCCCATGGGCCTGCGCCTGGACTACGTCCCGGGCGAGGGTCCGGTCTTCGACAATCCGATTCGCAGCGAGGCGGACGTCGACAAGTTGCGCAACGCGCCGGCGAGTGAGGCCACTCCCTACATCGGGCAGACGGTCGCTAATATTCTGCAGGAACTGCCTCACGAAATTGCGCTGATAGGCTTTGCTGGTGCGCCGTTTACCTTGGCATCTTACGCCATCGAGGGCAGGGGCTCGCGTAACTATGTGTTTGTGAAAAAACTCATGTATCAACATGAAGCGGTTTGGAATCGACTGCTGGATAAGCTCGTGGACCAGGTTGTGAGTTATCTGGAGCTGCAGATTGCCGCAGGCGTAGATGCGGTGCAGCTGTTTGATACCTGGGCTGGCGCATTGTCCGTAGCCGATTTTCGCCGTTACGTGCTGCCGCACACAAAGCGTCTGATACATGCTCTGCGAGGCCGGGTTCCGGTCATCTATTTTGGTACCGGCAACGGGCACCTGTTGGCGGACACCATGCAGGCGGGCCCCGACGTGCTGGCGCTGGACTGGCGCCAACCGCTGGGGGAAACCTGGCTGCGGTTGGGGTGTAAGGCGGTGCAGGGCAACATGGATCCTATCGTGTTGTGTGCCGATCAACCGACGGTTGCCGTCCAGGCGCAGATGGTGCTCGACGAAGCTGCGGGCCGACCCGGGCACATTTTCAATCTGGGCCATGGAATCATTCCAGAGACGCCGGTGGACAACGTAAAGTACCTGGTGGACTACGTCCACGAGCACTCCGGCAGTGTCCGCTGAAACCCTTGCCGGCAGCCTGCTGCGGGTAGGCTTCTGGCTGCCTTTGGCGATATGTACCTACCTTGCATTCGCCCCGAGCCCCCCGGATGCGATCGCACACATGAGCGATATCGTGCTGCACGGGTTTGCGTTCGCGTACCTGACGTTTGCGCTTGGCCTGGCCTACCGGTCACAGCGCTGGTGGCAAACGGCGGCTTGGATGATCGCCTACGGGCTGGCAGTGGAATTCGTCCAGAGCTTCGAGCCCCAGCGCTCGGCCGAACTCAAAGATCTTGGCGTTGACTGCGTCGGGGTCGCACTGGGGCTTGGCGCGCTGGCGCTTGCCGGTGACCGGGCGCGTACTGCCGCGGTGCGCGTTACTCGGGTGTTGGCGCGCCAGGCGTGATGTCGAAAATCTCGGTCAGGCTCTGACTGCGCCAGATGATTTGTGGCGCAGCTGGTATGTTGGTCAGTACATAGACTTCCAGCCCTCGCTCGCGTTGATGTGAGCCGTCCAGTGCGTATTCCACCTGGAACCGCATGTGGCAAACTCCCGTGCTGTCGAACTCGAAGGTATCGAAACCTTCTTCGATGAAGTCGATTAGCTTGGCGGCGGCGAACTCCGTGTAGCTCGACACCACCGCATTGCGACCGATGATGGGTGCGCCGGCGTCTGGCGGCAGCAGCACCACGTCTGGATGGTAATACTGAGCGACCGCTTCGTAGTCCTGATTTTGCCAGGCTTTAGTTAGTCCGCGGATGTGGCTGATCATGCAGTCGGCTGGTGTCACGGCGGGGCCTCTTGCCAGGTTGATTAGGACGGTCGCAGTGACGGGCAGCGTAGCAAGCGCGTCGCGGATAGGCCATCATCCGCCTCGAAGGCGCGGTCCGAACCAGCGGAGTCTCACATGAAGATCATTTTCCGTTTGCTGGCAATCCTGGCGCTCATCATCGTTGGCCTGTTGCTGCTGCAACAGATTGCTGCCGAAAGCGGTGAGGTTGTGACGCTAACCACCGAGGACGACGTCGGAGCATTGGAAACGACGCGCCTGTGGATTGTTGAGCTTGAGGGCCGGCAATATCTGCGAGCCGGCATGCCGCAGGCAGGGTGGTATCAGCGCTTGCTCGGTAACCCCAATGTGAGGATGCAGCGGGGCGATGTACAGCAGGCCTACATGGCGGTGCCGGATCTCGCCAGGACACCGGAAATCGACGGCCTGATGCGCGAAAAATACGGCTGGGCGGATGCTTATATTGGCTTCCTTTTTGGCCGCGAAGAGTCGGTTCCTGTTCGCCTCGACTGATTACCAGGCGGATTTCCCGCTGGCCGTACTTTTGCTCCGCATGATGCACGGACTGCGTGATTAGGCGCTGAAAAACCTCCCTGTCGACGTCTGCGAACTCGTTGATGTAGAGGCATGATCTGCCGCAGCCGATGCTGCTGCCGCTCCACATCGCGGGCCGCCTCCCGTGAGTTCCCCGATTACTTTGATCCTGGTGCGCGCATCGTAACAGTGCAAGGCGTTACCGTTGCCGTGGAGAAACTGCGCTACGCTGGCGTTGTTTTTTGCCGTCTTTGCGACGTTCGCCATGAGTTGTATATGCGTGGAAATCAGGGTACTTTTGCAAACGATCGGGCGGTGTATTCGAGTCAAACTCCGATCTGAACTCACTTCGATATGCAGTTCATAGCGTGCAGTGCGGGTATCAGAAAAGAGGGGAAGTCGTTGCGACCGGTCGTGGGACTGCAACCACATGCTACTGACATGTTATAGGTATTTATGAAGCTCTTTGTTGGAAATCTTCCGTGGTCCGTCACGGATCAAGACCTGGAAGAAATGTTCGCTCCTTTTGGGGGCGTGGATTCGGCCAAGGTAATTACGGATCGAGAAACTGGACGCTCTCGAGGATTCGGGTTTGTTGAAATGGCGGATGATTCCGCACGATCGGCAATAGAAGACCTGAACGATTCCGAAGTCCAAGGCCGGAAACTCACGGTAAACCAAGCCCGCGATCGCGACCGCCGCTAGTCGCTAAGCTTGTCTGCTGGGGAGGCCGGCGCCGGGGTAATTGCGGCGCCGAAGGGGCTTATTGCTTGTCGGCTTGAAGTTCCTCGCGTTTAACCAGCAAATACCACCAGCCTGCGGCCGAAACGGCCCCGAAGGCGGCTACTGCCGCGCAGGACAAAAGCGCCGTTTCCGCCCCAACGAACTGGGCGAAAACGTATCCGTAGCCTGTGCCCGTTAGGGCGCCGGCAATAGCGAATGCGGATACGCTAAGCCACCCGCGTGCTCTGAGAAAAAAGAATACGGGCAGCAGGAGCGCCTGAAAACCTAACAGAAAGACGGGAACAATCACGAAAACGAAGTAGTAAAGGGCTTCTATCATCTTTTATCAGTTTGTCTGCTTGTTATAGTTCGGGATGTTGTCGCCGCGGGTCTAAGAACCCAACAGCAGTGTGTCCCATCGGCCTTCGGCGAAGACGGTGATGGAGCCGTTGCTTGGATCACGAAAGTCGTAGGCGATGCCATGTGCCGTTGAGATGCGAAATTTGGCTTTATCGACCACGCCTTTGCAACCCTCGAGCCATTCAAAAACAGAAAGAATCGACACCCCGTCGATGGTAAATCGACCGACGTCAGGAATCGTACACTCTACCAACTGGCCGCCGAAGCAGCGATAAATTTCGCCCGCGTACAGGTACTCCACCTCGCCGGTGTAGTTTCTCTGGGCTTTTTCCGGACGGCCCAG
>Ga0055584_100007012_pt1 | contig 11046 bp, 9 predicted proteins | sample OSDHelmetaG_FD_58716 | JGI IMG/M metagenome (GOLD analysis project Ga0055584, IMG submission 58716) | Pelagic marine sediment microbial communities from the LTER site Helgoland, North Sea, for post-phytoplankton bloom and carbon turnover... | ecosystem: Environmental > Aquatic > Marine >...
GGGGCAATAATGCCGGCGATTTGTAAAACGAGATCCACGTCTTAAATACTGAGCAGGTGATATACAAAACGCCGACAAGCCGTCGACGTCGCGATAGCATAGCAGAGTTGCCGCGACGCTAACACCAGTGGCGACATAGCATGCTATAGAGGATGGCGCAGGAGGAGGAGTTGCGAAGGAATGGGTAAAACGGGCTGGCTGATATTAGGTGTCTGCGTAACAGGTCTGATAGCACTGATTATCTGGCTTTCCGGTGAGAGGCCGGATTCATTAGATCATCGCGACGATCAAATTCGTCTGGTCGCACTCCTGATGATCCTCCTCATGGTGGGATCAGGGTTTTGGTCCCAATTGCGCACGCGACCCGGCCTGGTCTGGCTGAAATATGGCGTCGTCTGGATCGGCCTTGGGGTTCTGCTAATCGCAGGATACAGCTTGCGCGAGGATTTCGGCATTTTGGGATCACGCATGGCGGCCGAGTTGATGCCCGGACGCGCTATCGAGACTGCCCCAGGCACTGTGGTTATCCGGGCACAATCAGATGGACACTTCCATCTCCGGGCGGTTGTCGATGGGACCGCCTTACCGTTCTTGGTCGATACGGGTGCGACATCTATTGTTCTTAGCCCTGATGCGGCACAACGCATGGGAGTCGATCTAACGACACTGTCATTTTCCGTGCAAACAAGAACCGCGAACGGGGTCGGGCGTGCCGCCCCCATCAGCCTCAGGGAAATTCGCATAGGGCCAATTTCAATACGCAATACTCCCGCACTGGTTAATCAAGCCCCGATGAGCGAGTCTTTGCTCGGTGTTAGTTTTCTAAGCCAGCTAAAAAGCTATGCGGTGGCTGGCGAAACACTGACGCTGGTCCGATAAAACAGAAAAAGTGAAAGACAAAACATGGTCAAACTCGACAAGATATACACGCGCGGCGGCGATAAAGGAGAAACATCGCTTAGCGATGGAACGCGCCTCTCCAAAACATCGGTACGGATTACCGCCATTGGCGATGTCGACGAAGCCAATAGTGCTATTGGATTGGCCCGTGCTGGGTTACCCAAAGACCATTCGCTAACCAAAATTCTTGCCCGTATTCAAAATGATTTGTTTGATCTCGGCGCCGACCTGGCCATGCCCGGTGATGACGCAACAGACGGGAATTTGCGCGTTCAGGCAAAACAGGTGAAACGCCTCGAATCCGAAATCGATTCCGTAAACGAACCGATAGCACCGTTGACGTCTTTTGTCCTGCCCGGCGGTTCAGATGCAGCCTCCAGGATTCATCTCGCCCGCGCCATCGCGCGACGTGCCGAACGATCCGCCACAGCCCTCGCCGAAGCGGAACCCGTAAACCGCCACGCATTGCATTATCTAAACCGGTTGTCAGACCTATTATTTGTCGCGGCCCGCGCCGAAAACGATGGCGGCAATTCTGACGTTCTTTGGGTACCCGGCCTTACAGCCAGCAACGAATAGAGCTTATTTGCGAGACGACAAAACCACCGACAGCAGATTGCCAGCGAGGTCGTTTGCAGTTTGGTAATCCGCGCCACGTGCATTCTTCAGATACGACTTACAGGTAACCACCGATGCACGTTCATAGCCTGCGAGTTTCTCCAACAGACCTTCAATAGCGGTATCCAGCTCCGCCAACGGCACAACGTCGCTCACCAGACCGATAGCAACCGCGCGATTAACATCAATCGTATCGGTCGAATAAACCATTCCGAGCAACGACTTAGGCGGAATACGGTCAAGATGGGCGAGCATCGCCAGGGTTGGCGGCAGGTTGGCGCGCATTTCCGGCATCGCAAAACGCGCATTATCCGCCGCGATTGTGACATCCGAAATCGCCGTGATACCACACCCCAACCCATTCACCAGACCCTGCGCGCCGGAGATAACCGGGATATCAGCATCGCGAATCGCAGAATATACACCGAGAATTGGATCGATCAGAGCTTCGCGCATTTCCAGCGCGGTGGTCGGTTTGCCTTCAGGCGCCCCTGCCGGATCGCGGCCTTTGCAGAAATCATCACCCGCGCCACGAACGACCATCGCATTGATAGAGGAGTCTGTGCTCGCTGCGCGAATATCTTTTGCGATCTCTTTCAACATCGCGAGCGTAAGAAGGTTGCCCATATCAGGCCGTTCAAATGTCAGCCGCGCGATTGCGCCGTCCTGGGTTACTGAATATCCGTCACTCATGCTCTGTCCCGCCTCTTTTAAAATGCTATTTGGATTTCTTGTCACCGGCTTCGAGGATCACCCCGTTTGACCGGTACTTATCAAATTCGGCATCGCTTAACCCCAACACGCTGGTGAACACTTTACGACTGTGTTGTCCGAGCGCTGGTGGATAATGATGTGGCGCTTCTTCTTCGCCCATAAATTTGATTGGATTTCCAGCAACACGCGCGCGCTTGTCGCCACCTCCTTGAAGATCGAGCACCATCTGACGATGGATAACCTGCTCATCCGACAATGCATCAGCCAGCGTATTAACCTCGCCGACCGGCACCCCCGCATCCAGCATGGGCTGCACCCAAGCTTTGGCTTCTTTCGTCGCAAAGGCTTCTTCGAGCAACGGCCACAAGGCCTCACGATTATTATGCCGGTGTTCGTTGGTCAAAAAACGTTCGTCTTCGGTCAGTGCCTGCAATCCCAAGACATCGCATAGCCCCTTCCACATGCGTTCTGTGTTGGCGCAAATCACCAACTCGGTGTCATTGGCACCCGTGAAGGATCGATAGGTGGGGATTGATTCATGACCACGGCCCTGTCGTCCGGGAACCTCGTCGGAATGCAGATAATAAGCAGCCTGATAGGTCAGCAGCGCGACCTGACAATCGAGCATTGAGATATCGACAAACTTGCCCTTGCCCGTCCGGCGACGTTCTTCCAACGCGGCCAGAGACCCGACGGTCGCATACATCCCCGCCGTGAGATCACCAATCGGCATGCCAGCCCGAACGGCCGAACGACCAACTTCACCCGTGAGACTCATCCCGCCAGACATCGCCTGAACAATCATGTCATAAGCCGGACGCTCACGATAAGGTCCGGTCTGGCCGAAGCCACTGATCGATGCCCAGATCAGGCCCTGGTTACGCGACGACAAATCATCATAGGTCAGGCCAAGCCGGTCGAGCACACCAGGACGAAAATTCTCCATCACGATATCGCATTTCTCGGCCAGCTGTTTGACCAATGCGAGCCCTTCGGGGGCCTTCATATCGATGGCGACGGCTTCCTTATTGCGATTGATCGACAGGTAATAGCAGCTATCGTCGCCGACAAAATGAGGGGGCAACGTGCGCGACCAATCACCTGCCGGGGCTTCCAGCTTGATTACCTCAGCCCCGAGATCAGCAAAAATCTGTGTGCTGAAGGGTCCCGCCAGAAACTGCGTTAGATCCAGAACCTTGATCCCGTTTAACGGTCCGGGCCGGGTTTCGTCTTGTGTATTCTCAGTCATGCTCTTGATTATTCTGCGGCCTGCGGAGATCGTCCCGCCCGGACAACATCAACGATCCGTGACGGCGTTACCGGCACGTTCATTAGATCGGCGTCAAACGGCTTAAGGGCATTTTCAACCGCGGCAATGATTGACGCCGCAGCGGGGATCGTACCGCCCTCGCCGGCGCCTTTTACACCAAGCGGATTCAACGGTGACGGCGATACAACATGGATAGTTTCAGCATCCAGTACATCGCCGGCGCCGGGGATCAAATATTCCGCAAAGGTAGTCGTCAGGGGATTAGCATTCTCGTCAAAAAACTGTTCTTCGAACAAAGCATTGCCGATACCGTGCGCCAAACCACCCTGGACCTGACCATCAACGATCATCGGGTTGATAAGGTTTCCAGAGTCGTGGGCAATGACGTATCGCAAGATTTGGACATGGCCAGTTTCAATATCGACCTCAACCTCAACGACATGAGTACCATTGCAATAGGCCGATTGTGACGGCGAGAAATAATGTGTTGCTTCAAGACCAGGCTCGAACCCCGGCGGCATCGCAAACCCCGGGGACCCGGCAACAGCATGCGCGATCTCACCGAGTGTCTTGCTCATCTCGGGGACACCGCGAACAAACGCTTTGCCGTCTTCAAGCTCGATGTCTTCTTCAGCTGCTTCCAGCATATAGGCCGCAATCTTGATGGCTTTCTCTCTCACATCAAGCGATGCCATATGAACCGACGGCCCGGCATTGGCCGCGATCCGGCTGGCAAATGTCCCAACGCCATGCGCAATCTTTGTCGTGTCGGCGAGATGCACCTCGACATCGGCAATATCGACACCAAATTTCTCAGCACAAAGCTGCGCCATGGTCGTGCGATGGCCTTGTCCCTGTGGTGCAGCACCGGTCATAAGAAAGATCTTGCCCGATGGCGCAACACGTACGGTCGCCCCTTCGAATGGCCCGAGACCCGTGCCTTCAACATAGTTGCCAATGCCGATACCGATATAGCGTCCTTCGGCGAGCGCCGCTTTCTGACGGTCTGCAAAACCGGCATAATCGATTTTCTCCAGCGCCTCGGACTGACAGCGAGGATAATCGCCACTGTCATAAATCACCGGCTTGCCATCACGGAAAACCAGCCCAACCTTGTAGGGCATCTCCTCTGCCGGAATCAAATTGCGCGCGCGCAGTTCAGCGGGGTCGACACCAATTTTTTCAGCTGCCTTATCCATCAACCGTTCCATCGCAAACACAGCCTGCGGACGACCCGCGCCGCGCACCGGCGTCACCTGCACTTTATTTGTCAGAGCAACAATGGTTTCCAGTTTAAAGCTCGGCAGAACATACGGACCAGGGACAGTTGTCGACGCAATCAACGGCGTAACGATACCCCATGGCACATACGCTCCCGTGTCATGGATCATCGTGCCGCGCACCCCGAGCAGTTTACCTGCATCATCGAAAGCGGCTTCCATATCCCAATACTGATCACGTTCCTGGCTGGCAGACAGAAAATGTTCCCGCCGGTCTTCGATCCATTTGATAGGACGATCCAGCTTACGGGCGAGATATGGAATGACCGCTTCCTCAGCATAAAACATTGCCTTCGGCCCGAAACCGCCACCAACATCTGGCGCGATCACATCAATCTCATTCTCGTTCCAGTCAAGAACACCGATGATATTACGTTTAACCTGATGCGGTGCCTGGGTGGCCGACCACAACATCGTCCGGCCTTCGTCTTTATCATGCACAGCAAGAGCACCACGCCCTTCGAGAGAATGTCCACCGCCACGATGGTGCCGGATCGATACAGAAACAGTATGAGCGGCCCCAGCAAAGGCCGCGTCGGCATCGCCATATTCATTCACAAACCGCGCCGAGACATTATCTTGTCCGCCGACATGACACAGCGGCGCGCCCGGTTGAACAGCATCGCGCGCATCGGAAGCCGCCGGTAAAATCTCCCAGTCAATTTCGACCATCGCTGCGGCATCTTCCGCGATATAGCGGGTGTCCGCGACCACACAGGCTACAGCCTCACCTGCAAAGTGCACTTCGTCACGGGCGAGAAGATACGGCATCATTGGCTGTGTAATTGCTGGATTAGGCAAGAGCAGCAGCAGCTTGTTTTCCTGAATGTCTTTCGGAAAGTCCGCCAACGTGAAAACGCCATGGACACCCTCCACCGCCAAAGCGGCGGAGGCATCGATCGTGGTAAAGCGGGCATGTGGATGCGGGCTACGGATAAACGCGGCATGCAGCGCGCCTTCCACCTGAATATCGTCTGTGTACTGGCCTTTACCGGTCAGGAGGTCAGGATCTTCTAGCCGCTTAACCGCAGCACCGAACAGCTTTGCTCCCATGAGACTTTCTTTCTGTTGCCTTTAGCGTGCGAAGAGATGGATCGAGCAAACACCATGATCAAAACCCGACACACCACCACCGGTGCAGTGAGTCAGGCCAACCTTGGCACCTTCCACCTGACGCTGGCCACACTGGCCGCGCAGCTGGCGCACGATCTCAACAATCTGAGCAACACCAGTAGACCCGATCGGATGGCCCTTCGATAAAAGTCCGCCGCTGGGATTCACCGGTATCTTGCCACCGACCGAGGTTTCACCGTCGGCCAAAAGTTTTGCCGCATCGCCTTTGGCGCAAAAACCGAGCGCTTCATAATACAGCAGCTCTGCAATCGCAAAGGCGTCATGGACTTCAGCGAGGTCGACATCTTCCGGCCCAATGCCCGCTTCTTCATAAAGCTGTTTAGCACCGCGCAAAGTGATTTCCGGTGACGTCATGTCGCGATAGCCGGTCATGTATTTACCGGAATTAATCTCAGAGCCGATGACCTTGATTGGCGCTGCTGAATATTGCTTCGCCTTTTCAGCAGAACAAATCACCACCGCCGCCGCACCGTCACCTGACGGGCAGCAATGGAATAGCTTCAACGGATCTGCAACCGGACGTGAGGCGAGAACTTCTTCGCGTGTCACCTCCTTGCGGAACTGCGCGTCTTCATTCCACACGCCGTGTTTGCGCGCTTTGACAGAGATGTCAGCAATATCGTTCTCCGTCAGCCCATATTCGTGCATATAACGCCGCGCCCGCATCGCGTAGAGCGCCGGCATAACAAGACCGTGTGAAACTTCCCAGTCTTCTTTTTCAAGTGGCAGCGTTCCACCGCCAAACTTGGTCAACTTTTCCACACCAATCACCAACACCGCGTCATAAACACCGGCCGCGACTGCGATCCAGGCCTCGCGAAACGCGGTCGAGCTCGACGAGCAGGCATTTTCGATATTGATGATCGGCAGACCGGTAATACCGAGCTTTTTGAGAATCCGCTGACCAGCCATCATGCCACCAAGCGCCGTTCCGCAATACGTCGCTTCGATATCGGTCTTTTTGATACCGGCATCAACGACCGCTTGTTTGACAGCAGGCCAGGCGATATCGGCAAGGGTCTTCTCCGGATATTTACCAAACGGCACCATCCCGGCGCCAACAATTGAAACATCACGCATTAGCTGTCTCCCTTTTGCACAGGGGTGAAGGCATAACTTTCGAACGGCGCGCCCGTCTCATCACAACCGAGTATGGCGATCTGTGCTTTCACCGGCATATCCATTTCAAGACTATCCGGATTGGCATCGACAATATGAGCGAACACCCGAATGTCTTCCGGCAAATCTACATAAGCGGCAACGAAGGGGAGAGACCATCCTTTGGGCGCCGCATGAATCACCGACCAGGAATACAAATTCCCTTCCGCACTCAATTTGAGCCGCGACATATTTTCCGACATGCATTCAGGGCAGACATCGGTCGGCGGAAACACTTTTTCGTCACAATCAACGCATGCCGAACCGATCAGCCGCACGGTGCCATCGGCATCCCGCGTGACGGCATCACCGGCAAGGTTCAGGGCTTCCTGTAATTCTTCACTCATAAACGATCTCTACTCTTTTTCAGAACCGCGAGGAACATCGCGGATTGACGTGTTGGGTGCAACATCATTTCGCCGCAACTGCGCACTGCACCTGCCATTTTCCATATAGCGCCCATCTGTAGCGCGTTGCGCCATCTCTTCCCATTCTTCTGACCAGTCACCCAGCGAATAGCCATGCCAGGGACTCTCTGGCTTGAGCGGCGGTAATTCGAGTTTTTCCCACAGCGTCTGGGCATTTTCCATGAACTCTTTGGTCGGCAGCGCGATCGGCGGCATATCCGATTTAAGCGTGGCATCAATCAGCATAGTGCCGTCAAACCCGTCACCCCGTTCCAAGGCCGGGCCATGGCCGCGATCACGATATTTGAGAATTTCAACATCCAATGCCGGATTGGCGCGATAGGCCAGCGCCCAGAAAACCGCATCGCCCTGTTCGGGATCAATATCTTCGTTCACCGCAATGACATACTTGCCACAGGCCGAATCAAAATTGGCAGTGCCATATAACGCGCGCCATATCTCGGTTGTCGGAACCCCCCGTTCAAACACCAGAAAGGCCAGCCGACGGATGTTCGTTAGCGGCTCATGCAACGAAACATGTTTGATGCCTTTGATCCCAAGATTATCCGTCAGATGATTGAGGAACTTGGGCTCCATCGCCACTCGCTTGATGACGCTCGATTCTGACGGCGTCACCTGCGAAATGATCGACGCCATGATCGCGTCCTTGCGTCGGGTGATCGCCGTCACCTCAAAGATAAAGTTATATTCCTCGAGATTGATATGCCCGTGGCTTTCGCCAAACGGTGCTTCGGGCTCCAGCATGTCGGTATCAACCAACCCTTCGATGACAATCTCAGCATCGGCCGGCACCATGAGGTCAACGGTCTTCGCTTTGACGACTCGAATAGGCGCACCCACCAAGGCCCCCGCGACGGCGATCTCATCAATACCCTCACGGATTTTCTGTGGGCTGACATAGGCCAGCGCCGGTGGGCAGCCAACCATGATCGCCATCGGCATCTTTTCGCCGCGGGCTTTGTATTTATCCCAATGCGCATGACCACCCTGGCGCAGATTAACGAACATCTTGAGCCCGATACGATCCGGCGCTTTGATGCCGCCGCGATAGGTACCCATATTCTGCACGCCGGTATCGGGGTCACGCGAAATACAGCTGGTCGCGGTCAGATAGGGCGCTACATCAAATCCCGGTGTCGAGATCGGCACGGGAAGAGCGTCAAGCCCTTTGCCTTCGCCATCAATATCCACGCCCGTTAGGACAACTTCATGACAAGGGGCGTCCTGGACTTCCACCGGCGGTATAGGGGCGGCAAGCGCTTTCTTCCAGTGGTCACCGATTTCGGAAACCGGCACACCCATGCCGATGCCATAGATCTCTGGCGTCGTTGCCAATGCGCCAACCACCAGCGGAATATCGTATTCATTGCCGCGGCTGTCAGTGACATTATTGAAAAGAAAGGCTTTACGGTCTGATTCAGGGATACCACCGCGAAACTGCCAGCGCACCAGTGGTTTCAGTTCGGTGTCTTTATTGACCGGCGCATCGATTTCATGCAGCAGCCCCAACTCACGCAATGTTTCAATATGATCATGAAGATCGGGGTAACCCCGTCCGCCATATTGTTTTTCGTCAGCCATATCGTCCTCTGTCAGTCTAGAGCGCAATAAACATGAACGAATTCGTCCAATCAACCATTAGGGCGTGGTTAAGACGGTTTCGCCGCCTGGTTTTTGACCCGCTCGCGATAAGAAATGATTGTCGTCGCCATAACAATCGTAAAGGCACCTGCCCAGGTCCAGATATCGGGGGTTTCAGAGAACGCAACATAGCCAAATATCGTCGCCCAAATCATCCGGGTAAACACGATCGGTTCTGCAAAGCTGAGATCTGCAATCGCATAGGCCTTGGCGGTAAACAGATGACCGACACTCCCCAATGCGCCAATTGCCATAAGGCCGAATAGCTGCTCAACACTCGGCCATTGCCAATAGAATAAGGCCGCGACCAAGGTTATCGGTGTCATCAAAAACTGGACATAGGCGGCGATCGTCGCCGGATCTTCCGTCTTGGTCAAACTTTTGGCAAAGAGTTTAGAGATTGCGGCCAATGCCGTTGCCCCAATCGCCAGCAGCGCACCAATATTAACAGCCTCAAACCCCGGGCGGATCACCATCAGGGCCCCGATCGCCCCAAGAATAAGTGCAGTCCAACGCCAAAACCGGACCCGCTCACCAAAGGCAATCATTGCCCCCAGTGTCACAAACAGAGGACCGGTCAGATTGAGCGCCGTCGCATCAGCCAGCGGGATCAGGGAAAGAGCCATAAACCAGCACAACATCGACATCGAATTGATACAGGCGCGAATACTGTGGAAGCCAAAACGCTTTGTCATAAACATCCCAGCACCTCCCCGCATCAACAGAGGTACCAGCACCAAGAAACCAAACAAATTGCGGAAAAACGCGATGACAAAGGGATGCAGATCGACAGACATCAGCCGTACTGTGCCGTGCATCGAGGCGAAAAGCGCACCGGCAAGAATCATAAACGCCGTCGCGAGAACCGCCGGGGACGTAGCAACGGATGGACCTCCGGCGGGTGCGGTCATGGGTCTCTTTCCAGAATTTTCTTATGTAAGCGCTCGAGGAACGGCGCAGACTGCGCAAAGGTTTCCCATAGTGTACTCCGCCCAATAAAACAGCGCCAGCGCACCCTTGCCGACGGTGAATTCACGTGTAAGCTCGCCGGCAACCTATATATTTGGAGCATATAATGTCACCTGAGTCAGACACGGCAACCGAAACACCACCAATGTTCACGCCATTCAAACTGCGTGAGTTGACCCTCAGCAATCGGGTCGTCATGTCGCCAATGTGCATGTATTCCGCCGATGACCTCGATGGCACGCCGACCGATTTTCATGTCGTTCATCTCGGCAGCCGCGCCATGGGTGGTGCCGGGTTGGTCTTTACCGAGATGACCCAGGTTTCACGAGAAGCCCGCATCTCCCCCGGCGATGCCGGCATGTACGAAGACCGCCACAGGGAAGCCTGGAAGAAGGTCGTCGATTTCGTCCACACCCGCACCGATGCCAAGATCGGCATGCAGATCGGTCATGCTGGCCGCAAGGCCTGTGAGCCCATTGCCTGGAAACGCAACACGCCGCTAACCGAAGACGAAAAATGGGAAATTGTCGCGCCGAGCGCGATCAAGTTTGGCCCGGAAAGTGAGGTGCCGCGCGAAATGAATCAGGGCGATATCGCCAAGGTCGTTGATGATTTTGTTTCTGCCGCCAAGCGCGCCGATGAAGCGGGCTTCGATATTATCGAGATTCATGCCGGACATGGCTATTTGCTGTCTTCTTTTATGTCACCTCTATCGAACCAGCGGGCGGACGCCTATGGTGGTTCCCTAGAAAACCGCATGAAGCTGCCGCTCGAAGTATTCCACGCAGTGCGCGCTGTCTGGCCAGACGAGAAACCGATCTCGGCCAGAATCTCGGCCATCGACTGGAATGATGACGGCAACCAGATTGAAGATGGTGTTGAAATCGCCAAGATGTTCAAGGCCGCCGGGCTCGACATTATCGATGTCTCTAGC
>Ga0055584_100007013_pt1 | contig 11045 bp, 13 predicted proteins | sample OSDHelmetaG_FD_58716 | JGI IMG/M metagenome (GOLD analysis project Ga0055584, IMG submission 58716) | Pelagic marine sediment microbial communities from the LTER site Helgoland, North Sea, for post-phytoplankton bloom and carbon turnover... | ecosystem: Environmental > Aquatic > Marine >...
CATGATCGCCCATTCCTGCGGGGTGCCCGAACCGCGCCAACTCACGCGCTCACACGCCCGAATTGTTGGTGAAGATGGCCGCACCCATGCGCTGAAGGACCTGTTCCCAGATGAAATTCCAGCCCAAATGGATGCCAGCACGGGCTCACTATAGTCGACCCAATCACGCAGACTTGTTCAGGAACACGCTAGTCATCGTCCGAGTACCAGTGCCATAGTTGAGGCCATCCGAAATATAGAAACCAAGGTCAATACAATGAAACTTTATGATTACGCCCAAGCGCCAAACCCCCGCCGCGTTCGCATCTTCATTGCCGAAAAAGGCCTAGACATTCCCGTTGAAGAAGTCGATTTGGGAACCAGAGCCCAACTGGGCGATGAGTTTCTGCGCGTTAACCCACAAGCTGAAGTACCAGCACTTGAAACCGATGATGGCGATATCCTCACCGAGACCACGGCCATCTGCCACTATCTGGAAGGCCTGCACCCTGAGCCAAACCTGCTCGGCGCAACACCGCTGGAAAAAGCGCAAATTCTGATGTGGGATCGCCGCATTGAACTCGATGGCTTTGCCGCTGTCGCCGAAGCCTTTCGCAATTCCAGCAAAGGCTTCGTGAACAGGTCTGTCACAGGCACCCACAATTATGAGCAAATCCCCGCCCTTATTGAACGCGGCAACGCCCGCGCAACAGCAGCTTTTGATGCCATCAACACCCGACTGGGGCAGTCAGAATATATTGCAGGCGACCGCTTCACGATCGCCGACATTACCGCCTTTGTACTCTGCGGGTTTGCAAAATGGATCAAACAGGGACCAGCTGAGGACCATACCAACACCCACCGCTGGCTGGCCGCTGTAGCAGCAAGACCAAGCGCTGAGGCCTGAACAATGCCCATTTCCTGGCGCAGGCCCCAGTATTTGACCACACCTTGATATGCTTGTAGCCTTCAAACCATGAGGCAACGGATTATAGAAAACTTGCAATCCCGCTTTCTCGCTTACGCCGACTTGGCCCAACAAGTTGACGATGAGGCGCTAACAAGCCGGATTGATGTACCGAAGCACAAGACGCTGGCTGAGCACTTGTGGTGCGTTGTCGGCGCGCGTGAAAGTTATGCCAAGGCCCTGGAGGCGGGGAGTTGGGCCGGGTTCAACTGTTCCATGACCAACCACTCCCGGAAGGACTTTCTAGTGAGCCTCGAAGGCTCGGCGAAGGCGGCCCTCAATGCTATCAACTCCATAGAGGAATGGACTGCTGAGCGTGACGAACTCCTTGCGGCGCTCGCAGAACACGAAGTTATGCATGAGGGACAAATAATACGGCACATTTATGGCGAGAACGGCACACTTCCCAGTTCGTGGAAGTGGGCATAGCGCGGCGAACAACAGACCGTCGCTGATTGGCATTACCCTATTGGGAATGGTGGTGGGTGCAGTCCAGTGCGAACTCGTCTCCATCAGGAATTCCCTGATATACGGGAAAATACAGGGAAAATTCACGAACTTTGGCTGAGCCACTGAAAACTACCTAGAATAACGGCCCAACAACAGTGCCTTACCGATACATTCCCTAAATACTGCAACAGGGAATAAATTCTGGCTGGCAGTGAAACAAACCAGCAGAACAGGGAAATTCTTTCGCTGATTCAGTAACAGTTTAACGATCCCGTAATTCCCAAAGTCCGCTCATGCCCCAAAGCGGATGTTGGAAGCTGTGATCCAATCCGCTCCTAGGGTCGTAACAAGATGCAACAAAGGAGTTGATTGATGATTGAACAAAATCTTGGAAACCTAGAGCGCGTAGTAAGACTCATATTAGGGGCTGCACTTGTAGCCTTTGCCATCATGGCACCTACCCTGTCATTAACCGAAGTGTTCGTCGGATTCATTGGGCTTACACTGATTCTCAACGGCATATTCTCGCGCTGCTATGTCTGGTATATTTTGGATCTCAATACAGCAAGAAATGCAAACCCAGATAGAGCTTAAGATTGGATGACTTCTGCTTATTGCTAAAAGCGGACATTTCGATCGAGCCAGATTCCATCTTTGGATAGTTATGGCTATCCCAAGGCCGGTAGTTCTGGCGCATAGCGCTATAGGTACGATTGCACCTATAGCGCTGCATTGGTGGTTGATACTAACCCACAGTGCGATGAAGAGACTCCAGTGGAATTTCAGATGCACGCAAAGATTGGAACGTAGTAATGACAGCATTGAAGAAAGTTGCAGGGCCTTGGGGTGAATCAGAGCTAACCAAGTTTCTGCACGATGCTGAGATACCAATTCGATTGGCAGCCATAAGTTCCGACGGCCACCCGATCATCGCGTCTTTGTGGTTTTTATATGAGGACGGTAAGATTTACTGCGCGTGTCGCAACAACGCGGCAATGGTTAGCCTCATTGAAAAGAACAATGTTGTCGGATTTGAAGTCGCAGGCGAAAAGCCCCCATATTTTGGTATTCGGGGAATAGGCAGCGCAATTCTCAAAGAAAACATTGGAGAGAAAATTCTTCGAAAACTGATAGATCGCTACCTAGGCGACAACGAATCAGGGTTTCGAAATTGGCTATTGAGCGGCGTTGAAAATGAGATTGCAATTGAGATTAGCCCTAGCCAGATCACCAGTTGGGATTATCAAAAACGTATGAGCCAGTAAAAGCCTTCTAGAACAGGGGATCATACGCCCATTGCAGCAAGGCTTGCCGCTGCCGTGGCCTGCACCAAATATCACCACATTCGCAATTGGCTTTCAGGGCGCCTGTGTGCCGGGGTCCAAATGCTTGCCACAAGCTGATCTGAAACGCATCAACACGGGGTAGTCGACGCCCCATCGTGTAGCAGCAATACCATTGAAACCACCCCAACGGATCCTCCGGGGTAATCCACCCACGGTCTGTCCAATGCTGTCTTGTTTGTCCCGAGGCGACCCTGAAATAGTTCAGCGACTGATCAAATCCCTTTTGGCTAAGTTACGCCGACTTAAGCCAGCCTAAGGGTAGCTCGGCATGATTGTCTTCGAAATACCAGCCACCGAACACACCCATGGCCAGCATGTCTTTGGGGGTTAGCTGTGCCTTAAACACTTTGGGTGCCACGACGGGTCGTTGGCAATTGTGATAGGGCAAAGATCATTGTGGCCGGCGGCACAACGAACACTTTGAACAGCACCCAGGCATCGACCGGAAGGTTACGCCAGGCGACCTCATTTGCCACAGCGAGCGTCGCAAAAAAGATACCCCACCGAATGGTCAACGACCGCCAGGTATCATCGGTTAGGTCAAACTGGGCGGCGAAGAAATCTTTCATGGTGTTCCGCCCAAAATACACACCACCCAACAAAACCAAGGAAAACGCTGCATTGAATAATGTCGCTTTCAGTTTGATGAACAGGTCATTTTGCAGCCACACGGCAGCTGCGGTCATCATGACCGCGATAAAGAGTGAAAAAATCACAAATGGTGATACGCGGCCTTGCTGCACCCAAATTACAAAAAGAACGGCTATGCCCATCAGCACTGAGGCCACTGCCGCGAAGAGTAAACCATAGAGAAGGTTTGCAACGAAGAAAGCCACAAGTGGCAAGACTTCTCCTAAAAAGGACCATATTTTCATCGTAAAACTACCTGTTGATTAACGCCGGCCACAGCTTTTCTACGACAAACCCGGCTCAACAGATCAGTCCCAGGCGCCAACCAATCAATCCCGTTCGACGTGATCTGATTTACGAGCCGCCCGTATAAAGCCAAGAAGCAATCAACATTGCGGACAATCGAGAATGCAAGGAAGCATGGCTATGGCAAATATTGCACCGACCTTGGGGTTAGCGACACTAGCCCTCACCGCCCTTGGCGCATCGGACTCTAGCTATTCGCAGCCGTGTCCTCCTCCGTCAGACTCGCTCGTTGGATCTGTTTCGGCCGCCAACGAATACGAAGTCCTTCGTAATGGCAAAATAATAGGCCAGCACACCGTAAGTTTTGAGGGCACCCAAGACAGAATGACCATAACCGCTGAGACCCACATGCAAGTGAAGATCTTGTTCTTTACCGCCTATCAGTATCACTATAAATCGCAAGAATTTTGGTGCGGGAAGCAGCTGCAAAGCGTCCGCACAGTGGTCAATGATGGCGGCAAGGCCAACGCGGTATCTGCCCTGCGGGAACAAAATGGCTACGCTATCGACCTAAACGGCACCCCTAGCTTCGTTTCAGGGTCTCTTCCGCCGACCAATCATTGGAATATCGAACTGATCTCCAGCGAGCGCCTCTTCAACACGATTACGGGGCAGCTCAATCGCGTTCAAATCGTCGGCGTCAACGCCCCCCAAGAGCCCACTAATATCCGCAAATATGCCATCCGCGGCGAATTAAACATCGACACCGCCTACGATCAGGCTGGAAACTGGATGGGCATGACATTTGACCATGATGACGGCAGCACGATCGAATTTCGCTGCCTCAATTGCAACAACACACCGGACAAACCAACATGATTATCTGGATAACGGGTGCAAGCGCTGGCATTGGCCGCGCGACAGCACGAGACTATGTCAACCAAGGACACACTGTCTTCGGGTCTGCAAGGTCAGCCCACAAGCTGGATTGTCTGGCATGCGAGTGTAGCTATGCTCCCGGCACCTTCCACCCCTTGGTCGCAGACGTGACAGATGTCGGGGCTATGCAGGATGCCTACGAACAGATCAAGAAAGTGGCTGGCATTCCAGACCTGGTGATCCTGAACGCGGGCACATACTACCCCACACCTGCCATCACATTCTCCTTTCAAGACCATCGTGACATCATGGAAGTGAACTATTTCGGTGTCCTGAACGGATTTGATTTGGTGTTGCCAGATTTCATCAAGAGGCAGCGAGGCCAAATAGCTATTGTCAGCTCATTGGCAGGGTATCGCGGCCTTCCGCCTGGCAGCGCCTATGGCGCTTCAAAAGCTGCCCTAATCAATTTTTGTGAAACAGTCCAACCCGAGTTGAAGCACCAAGGCGTAGATATGCGATTGATAAACCCTGGTTTCGTTAAAACGCCGCTGACTGATAAAAATGAATTTTCCATGCCCTTCTTGGTCACGGCCGAGCAAGCTGCCCAGCGCATTATCAAGGGACTGGCTTCTGGTAGGTTCGAAATAACCTTCCCGAGACCTTTCGCTTTTTTAATGAAGGGCCTTCGGTTGCTGCCCAACGCACTCTATCTGAAATTAACAGCCAAGATGTTGCCCTAGGCATAGGTGGGTTAGTTGTTGTTGACCGCCAGCTTGAGAGGCTCTGCATTCGGACTAGCTGTACGACCTATCAGTGCCTCCTTGGACTTGGAGAAAGACAGGAATACCGTGCCAACCTTGAAACCCCAGCGGTACACCGTCGCCTTGTTCAGCAATACACCGTCTGGCTGCAAAAACATCCAATCATCAAATTTTACGTCCCAAATTTCATCACCAACATTCAGTTTGAACTTGTAGGTCCAGTGGAATGCGTTGCCTGAAGTTTCACCTGCAGCCTCGCCAATGATTTGTTGGGTTGTCCCAACATAGGTATTGGCGCCGGTTTTCGCGATCTGCCATTTGCGGTATTCGGTATCGCCGTTATTGTAGACGAAGTCTTCATCCAGCGTGAGCACCTCTCCGTCCCAATGGCCATCGACCATGACGGTAAATTGATTCCGTACCCGCCCAAAGCGATCTTCAAACAGGCCATAAGCATGGGTTTCACCCTCGAAATACTCTTCAAGGACCAAAGTCGGCGTTTCTTGTGCAAATTCTTTAATATTCATGGTCGTTCCACAGGCTGTTAAGGTTATCGTGCTGGCAAGTAGGGCGACGAAGCGTAACTTCATCGGCCGAGCACATAATGGCTGACGTTGACGCTGCCCTTCCGAAACCCGGCTTCGCAGTAGGACAGGTAGAACTGCCAAAGGCGTATAAAGCGCTCATCGAAGCCCATTGATTTGACTTCGTGGAGTTTGGATTGAAATTGTTGGTTCCAGTTTTTCAGGGTTTTGCCGTAGCACTGGCCAAAATCTCGCTGGTCCAGCAACTGCAACCCCGCGCGGTAGACCTGTTTCTTGAAGACGCTATCCGAGGGCAGCATGCCACCTGGGAAAATATACTTTTGAATAAAGTCGGCACTTCGGCGATATCGGTCATAACGATCTTCATCAATCGTGATGACCTGAATGCCTGCACGCCCACCCGGCTTCAGTAGTGACCGTATTTTATCAAAATACTGTGGCCAGTATTGCTCTCCGACGGCCTCTAACATTTCGATGGAGACAACGTGGTCGAAGACACCTTCAATGTCGCGATAGTCGCACAACCGCAGGTCAGCTTTGTCAGCCAGGCCAGCAGATGTTAGTTTTTTTTGAGCGAAATCCAGTTGTTCCTGGGACAGTGTGATCCCAGTGACTTGGCAGCCTAGTTCAGCAATTGCGAACTCGGCGAAACCACCCCAGCCACAGCCAATTTCGAGGACACGGTCCCCTGGCTTGATCCCCACTTCTTCTGCCAGACGACGGTACTTGGCTTGCTGTGCATAATAGATGGACATTCCCGGCTGCTCAAAAAGAGCAGCGGAATAGGTCATGCTGTCGTCGAGCCAAAGCGCGTAAAACTCGTTTCCCAAATCGTAATGGAAAGAGATATTGCGGCGGCTTCCTTCACGAGAGTTTTGGTTTCTCAAGTGAGCGAGGCGATCCCGGAACCAATTGAAGCGTGTGTTGGGAATGCCACGCAGTAGAGCCTGTTCATTGCGTTCAAACAGAAGCAATAACGCGGTCAGGTCTGGCGAAGACCACAATTCGTCAATGTATGCTTCTGCCATGCCAATCGACGCATGCTGGATCGACCTTGTAATGGTCGTCCAGTCATGGATAACCAAAACTGCGAGATCATCGAAGTCGAGGCCCGCTTGGCGTCCTACAAAGGTTCTTTGTGCTCCTGAAGGGAATTCGACGGTCAGGACGCCATGTTCGAGGCGGCCAAAAAACTTTGCTACCAAGCGTTCCTTCCAGGAATCGCGTGACGGCATTGAAGTGACAGTATCTGTCTGTTGGTAGGTACCATGCATGGAAGTGGCTTTCCTTCTTACTGAACTATTGCTTGAGGGGCGTCGCGCCCGTAACCACCTGTCTTGGCGGGATGGGTTTGCGCCAAAAGGCCAAGCCTTTTAGCCACAGACGCGCAGCTTGCACGTGAATGGCCGCTGTGACTTTGAAGCCCAGAAACGGTATTTTGAAAAACAGTGCCAATAGATTGATAGAATCTAGATGCGCTCGTTGTCCTGACAATGTGGTTGACAATAATGGGCGGTTTTCTTGGTCTCGATAGCTGATTGCCAAGGAAATGCTCTCCTCGGGCAAAGATTGGCGAAACCTGTATTGACCCTTTACAGGGAAAAACGGCGAGACATGAAAGTTCTTGTCAGCCTGGTGTGGCGAAAGTGCGTTGGGCAGAACGGACTGGCCTTGACCAGCCTGAAACGCGTAGTTGTGTCGTTCGCCGAAGGTATTATTGACCTCATAGAGGACCGCGGAAACGGAATCATCAGCCTGCAGGCAGTAGTAGATGTTGATCGGATTAAACGCATAGCCCAACACCCGCGGCATTGTCAGCAGCATCACCTTCGCTGGTTCTTCATCTATGCCAGCATCGGCCAAAGCCGTACCTATCTGTTTCCTCAGCCCATCAGAGTCTTTATCGAGATAATCTTTTTCATGAATGGAAAACAGATTGAACCTATCGAACGACAAACACCAGGGACCAGCGTTGTGGCGGTCCGGGTTCGCCAGATGGTTTATATCAACCAACAGGTAAAAAACTGAATAGCGGAACGTATGGACTATGGGTCGCCACCGTTTGTGCCAAACTTGTCCTACATAAAGGCTTGCCTCAACATTATTGGTCATGCGGCACGCTCGTGCAGGTCGATCAAAACATCTTCCAGGCCAATTCGCTCGTTCTGCCCGGCGATTTGCCAGGGTCGGGCGACGCCCCCCAGTAGTTCAGCAACGGCTAGGCCAGCCTGAATGCCGTCTTCATGGAAGCCATCGCCCAAATAGGCCCCACAAAACCACATATTGTTTTTACCCTGCAGAGGCCAAACACGCTGGCGTGCCTCTAGGGCTGCCAAATCAAAAACTGGGTGATCATATTCGTAGCGCCCCAACACCTTACTTGGGTCAATGGCCCTGTTAGGGTTGAGCGTTACGATAACTGGAGTTTCAACGGGCAAATGCTGCAACTGGTTCATCCAGTAGGATACGGCCGGCGCGTCGGTGGTTCTGCCTTCGCCGCTGGGGGCATCCAGATAGTTCCAGCTAGCCCAGGCCGCACGGCGCTTGGGCATCAACGCCAAGTCTGTGTGCAGTACAACTTCATTGGCACTATAGGTCAAATCGTTGAATACGTTGACTTGGTTAGGCAGCGGGGACTGGATAAGACGCAATGCCTGATCAGAATGGCAGGCGAAAATTACATCATCAAAGTACTCGCGGCCACTCTCAGGGCTGACGATTTCAATACCCTGCTCCAGCTTTGTTACAGAGGTTACGGGGGATGACAGGCGTATACGGTCGGAAAACCCTGCCGTCAGGCGGGTAACATATTCACGGCTTCCACCTTGGACCGTGCTCCATGCAGGTCGGTCTGAGAGCTGCGTTAACCCATGATTGCGGAAAAAGTTCAGGAAAGACAAAGCCGGGTAATCCAAAATATCCTGACTATTGCTCGACCAAATTGCTGCCCCCATGGGCGCTAGATGGTCTTCAATAAACGCCTTCGAATAGCCTTCACGCGTCAATAACTGGCCCAATGATAACCCGACAAGAGAAGTGTCGTTAACCAAGTCTTCAGACGCGCTGTAAAACCGTAAGATGTCTTTTACCATTCGCCAAAAACGCGGGCGCATCATATTGCTCGGCTGGGCGAAAAGACCTGTTTTGGTGCCACCGGCATATTCGAAAGATCGATCAGCCATAGATGCTGAAAATGACATGTCTGTTGGCGTGGTTGGCACATTCAGATAGTCGAATAGAGAAACCAGATTTGGGTAATTCTGCGGATTGAAGACAATAAAGCCCGTATCCACAGGGAATTGTACATTATCGACTGCCACATCAACCGTGTTGCTGTGGCCGCCAATATAGTCATTGGCTTCAAAAATCGTCAGGTCGTGGCTTTCATTCAACAACCATGCTGCAGACAAGCCCGCTATCCCTGTGCCGATAATGGCAATCCTTTTTTTCGATGCCCGCACCGAAGCCGGTCGCCCTGGCAAGGGGAGGGATTGGAGGGGGGATGGTCCAATATGTATTACCAAGGCGACCTCTGTGGTTCGGTTCAAGTGTTGTGAAGTTATTACGAAACAGATCATCAACTGGATCACATGAATTTTTTTAGGAACAAATTGATCCGGTCACGGTCTAGCCCCGTATAATGAGCATGTCTTTCACAAATACAGCGCCCAACGGAAGTGCAATCCAACCTATTTTCCCTTGGGGCGCAGAGGCTATTGCGGCATTGACACAGCAGCCTTTTCAATTGATCAGTATTGAAAGTGAATTCAGCGACAAACAAGGACCAACGGGCGCAATGGCCAAACCGTCAATTCCCCAAGAGCGTGCAGACCATCACGCCATGCTGATGCAAAAGATTGCTTCGGCCCAAGACAAAGACGCTTTCCGAGAAGTGTTCTCGTATTATGCACCACGGGTAAAATCATACCTGCTGCGGTTTAATCTCAATGCTGAGCAGGCAGAAGACCTTGCGCAAGAAGTCATGGTGACACTGTGGCGCAAGGCGGGACAATACGACGCGGCCAAAGCGGCCCTATCAACATGGATATTTCGCATCGCCAGAAACCGATTTATCGACCAGAGCCGCAAGCAAAGATACCCAGAAGTGAACGCCGACGATCACCTCTCTACGCTTGTTGCACCTGAAGAAACTGATCGTCCACTCATGCAGCAGCAGACCTCGATCCATGTCCAGGCTGCGCTCAGCAAATTGAGCACCGAACAACGAACCGTGATTGAGCTGTCATTTTTCGAAGAACTTTCGCATTCCCAAATTGCAGATCGTTTGTCGATGCCATTGGGCACCGTAAAATCGCGCATAAGACTGGCTTTCAAAGCCTTGAGAGTAGAGTTGGAGAGCACCACATGATCTCGCCAGATAATACAAATTTAGGCATCTTACCGGATGAATGGTTGGTGTCTTATGCTGCGGGGGCCCTCAACGAGGGACAAGCGCTGATGGTTGCCTCCCACACAGAGTTTCATCCAGAATTGCAGATTAAAGTTCAGCAAGCTGAGGATATCGGCGGAGCCATGCTCGAGGACCTCGAGCCAACGGCCATTGATGATGCGGCCCTGGCCTCGGTGATGAACATGATTGACGAATTACCATCATTCGACGATGACACCGCAACTGCACCACCTCAAATTGACCAAACGATGCCTTCGTCTCTATTTCACTATCTGGGCAAAAACCTGCAAGACCTTCAGTGGCGCGCTATGGGTCCTGGCATGCGACAAGTGCAGCTGTGGTCTGGGCCCAAAGGAGAGAAGCTTTGGCTACTGAGGGCCAAGGGTGGAACGAACATCCCCAAACACGACCATCGCGGCACCGAAATAACCCTCGTTCTAACGGGCAGTTATCATGTTGGAGAGCAACAATTCAAACCTGGATTTGTCGAGGTCGCGGACGCTGACCTAGAGAACCATCAGCCCATCATTGATGAAGGTGAAGAATGCATTTGCCTAGTGGTGACTGAGGCGCCGATTAAACTCCACAGTCTGATCGCCCGCATCGCCCAGCCTTTCATCGGCCTGTAAGGGGGCGCGGCAGAGCCAACAGTACTTGCCCCGAATTAGTAACCTTATCGCAACGGTAACTGCGCCGGCCAAAGGTCACACAGTCGGCCCTGTTGGGTCGGTGTGCTCATGATAAACTCGCACGGATCATATTTTTCTTGTTCCAAGATGGCCAATATCTGGCCGAGCGTCTCTATTTCCAATGTATCCGTTCGGGATA
>Ga0055584_100007015_pt1 | contig 11043 bp, 11 predicted proteins | sample OSDHelmetaG_FD_58716 | JGI IMG/M metagenome (GOLD analysis project Ga0055584, IMG submission 58716) | Pelagic marine sediment microbial communities from the LTER site Helgoland, North Sea, for post-phytoplankton bloom and carbon turnover... | ecosystem: Environmental > Aquatic > Marine >...
ATAATGCTGGCCGCGCGATTGTCGCTTGTGCTGGCCCGCTTGCAACGACGGAGGATGCCAATGCGCACGCTGGCGGCGAGCGCTGGTTCATTGGTGATGGCATGCGTGTTAATGCAGCCAGCATTTGCCAAGATATACAAGTTTAAGGATGCCAACGGCAGCATCACTTATTCTCAACGGCAATGCCCAGCCAACCAAAGCACCGCCAAAGTGTTATCAACTAGCAAAACCTATGGGTCACGCAAAGATTGTATTTGGCCAGCGCAATTCGCTGAGGATACGGCGCGCGCAATGTTAGGCGGCGCTGACGTTCACGCCGCCTTTGGCGCTTGCGGCGGCGTCAATGCGATATCTAAAGGCAGCGTTAATATCATCATTTACGTCCACCAATTTAGCCGTAATGAGAATATTTCCGCGCAACGAATACGCACGCTGTCGACGGCCAAGTGCCGCGCTGGTGGCTTCGGAACCGTGGCCTGTGCAGATTTGCCGCCGTCGTATACGGCAGCTCTAGGGGGATGCGAAGGAGATCCCGTTAAGGACGCAAAGGAGGACCCGGCGAAGCCATCGGGCCAAACGCCTGGGCAAACTGCCGCTGGCGCACCGGCGCCGGCAAAACCGCAGGCGAGCCGCCTAATCGCCCCCCGGTAGTGCCACCAGCGGGCACACCTCAAACCGGCCAAGCGCACGGCACCAGCAACAAAGTCCAGTCGGCGCAAACGCGGGCGCAAGAGTGCCGCGCGAAGTTTGAAGAAGCACTTGAGGCGCTGCGACAACGCGGGCGCGGCGCGCTTGCGCACGCAGCCGCGGCTAAACAACGCGGGCAGCGCCACGGCAACTAAATATAGCCTCGCAAACCGTCCGAGCGAGGCCCCGGCCAGCGCCTAAGCGTTAAGTGACTACTGACTAGGCCAGCGATCAATAAAGCGCACCATCCGCGTCATCGCTTCGCGTAAACGGTCGTGGGAGAGTGCAAAACAAATGCGGAAATGCTCCTCATTGCCCGGTCCAAAGGTATAACCCGGCGCAACACCTACTTTTTCCTCATCGGCTAAGCGCTCGCAAAACTCTAGGACAGAGCCTGCGTTCTTGATGCGCGGAAAGGCATAGAACGCACCCTCCGGGCGCATGATTTCGATACGCGAGTGCTGCCCGAGGAACTCCATGACAATATCCCGCCCACCCGCATATTGACGGACCATCTTGTCGACGTCAGGTTCGCCGTGTTCCAGCGCCGCCATTGCACCAATCTGGATAAAGGTAGGCGCGCCGGTATTGAAGCACTCCGATAGAGCCGCCAGTTGCTCAGCCCACATCGCCGGTGCAACCATCCAGCCAACGCGCCAACCGGTCATCGCCCAGGCTTTTGAAAATCCACTAATGACGATGACAGGATCATCGAACGCGGCGACGTTCAGAAATGATGGCGCCGCGTCTTGGTCAAACACGGTGCGGTGGTAAACCTCGTCGGCAATAAGGAGGATCTCGCGCTCGCGGCAAAACTTAAGCAGCTCGCGTTGTTCCGCTTCTTGCATCATCCAGCCGGTGGGGTTACAGGGCGAGTTCACAAAAATCGCGCGCGTATTGGGACGCACTGCAGCTAACAAGTCGTCCAGCACCAGCGTCCATTTACCTGCGATTTGGCGCTGTCGAACGTGCTCGACCTGCGCGCCGGTAACGGCAAATGCTGAGCTGATGTTTGGCCAAGCAGGGCTGACAACCAAGCCATGCGATCCGGTGGTAAGGGCCATCTGCGAGGCGATATTGATAGCGAGCATGGTCGAGCCGGGCACGGTGATGCGCTCGTAATCGATATCGAGACCGTAGAGTTCATCGAGGTATTGTTTAATGCGCATGCGCAGGTCGGCGCGCCCACGAGTATTGCTGTAATAGATGAGATTGTCGTCGAGCGCTTTCTTGGTCGCATCCTTGACTGCTTGCGAGGTTGGAATATCGCCTTCGCCAAACCACAGCGGAATGATCTCAGGGTCAGCGATGCGCGATTGTGCGACCTTGGCGATCCCATTGTTCTCTAGGGCCAGAATTTCGGGCCGTAATGCGCTCATTGGCAATATTCTCGTGTACGCGGGTCAAGTGTGTGCAGGTTCAGTGCATGCAGTGCTTAATCGAAGCGCTTGAATCGCGTCGTGCCGTCGCGTTCGATCTGCTCCACTAATCCGACCTCCCAAGACAGGTAAGCGTTCATAGCCGCTTCGAGGTTATCTGGATTATCATACGGACTGACCCACACGTCGTCGGTGTCTTCGTCCATGCCATGACTGCCGCTGACGAGTTCAAATTTACTATCGCGCCAGCTCTGATTGCCGCCCATCAGCGCAGCCACGCGGGCCTCGGTGTGTGATTCCACATCGGCGGCCGCGAACCGTGCCAGGACCCCGTCCTCGCTGGTGAAGACTAACCACGATCGGCTCGGTAAGACTGCCAGTAACTCCGCTAGTCTGGAGCGCACTGCGTGGCGCGCGCCACTAATGTGGCCTTTAAGAAATGCGCGGCTACGACTTAGGTCGATCAGGTTTACGCGGTCTTGTGCATGAATACGGGCAAGGCTCGGGGCTGACAGTAATTCAACTTCGAGGTCTTCAAGGCCAGATATGCTGACCCGCTCGGGACCTGCTTCGCTGCGCTCAGCGGCGTCACTGCGCAACACATACACATGTTGCCAACCGAGCTGAATTAACCAAGACGCGCTCATGGTCGCACGCACAGCGTTATCGTCAGTCAATACAATTCGCGCGCCAAGCACACCCACGTACTGGTCAGTCGCTTGCACCAGCTGCCCGCCGGGCGCATGCCGCGCCGCTTGTATGTGGCCTGCTTCGTATTCCGGCGCAGTGCGCACGTCCAAGATGAACAGATTGTATTTGTGTTGGTCGGCACGCATGCGATCAAGCTCTGCGACCTCGATGTAACTCACCCCGAAGCGCTCAGCCACGCGCGCAGCACAGGCCTCGGCGTGTGCCATTCCTTGTTCTGTTACCGGTGGAATGATACCCACCTCACCACGGCGCAACTGCTGACCAGCCAAATGCCAACCCATAGTGCCGTTGCGTAGCGCGATAACAGGATTTTCGATACCGGCGTTTATCAGCGATTGCGCACCAATAATACTGCGAGTGCGACCGGCGCAATTAACCACTACGGTGGTGCTTGCATTAGGCGCCACATCATGCACGCGATAGACCAGCTCTGCGCCCGGCACGCATTGGCCTTGCGGCAAACTCATCGCATGGAACTCGTCGAGTGGTCGGCTATCTAGCACCACCAGGTCGTCACCCGCATCAAGCCGGGTCTTGAGCTCACCCGCATCCATGTCCGGGGTGTGGTAGGCATGCTCTACAAATTCACCGAAGGCTTTGCTCGGCACATTGACGCCGCTAAAAATTTCGTACCCCGCCGCAGTCCACGCACCCAGCCCGCCCTCGAGGATTGCCACGTTCGAATATCCAAGGGTTGCTAGCCGAGCAGCGCTCTGCAGAGCAAGCTCGCCGTTCGCGTCACATATGATCACCGGCGTGTCTTGGCGCGGGATTAGGCTGTCCACACGTAGTTCCAGCCGGCTGAACGGGATGCACACAGCCCAAAGTAGGTGTCCGGAGGAGAACGCTCCTTCTTCGCGTACGTCGATGAGTGCGACTTCGTCGCCACACGCGACGAGCTGGCGCACAGTTTCTGGACTCATTGACTCAATCGACATCTAGTGCCTCGCTCGGTTGCAGTGGTAAGTGCCGGGCATCGCGCCAGCGACGTTATAATCTAGCCGGTGAGGGCCGGCGACGCTTGCTGGCAGCAGCTCAAATGCGCGTGTCGGGCGACCAAATTCGATGGTGGCGCAATTCGAACTTAGGACGCAAGCGCTTCTCGAAGCGAACTGCCGACTCTTGACTCGAATAATAGCCCGGTAGACGTTTTGTGAGTTCAAACCCGAGTGCATCGTAGAGCCCATGTGCGCCAGCATTGCTCTCACGCGCTTCGACGTGGATCGCAGTAATGCCGGCGGTATCCGCGGTGCGTTCAAGCCAACTGGCCAGACGCGCGGCGATACCCTGGCGGCGAAACTGGGGGTATGTCGCAAGCAGGCACAATCCGGCAAGCTCGTCGCCAAATTGCATAATGGCGAAGCCTGCCATAAGGCCTTGTTGCTCCGCCACAATTACCGTGGAGTCCGCGGCGGCAATATGACCCACTACGCGCCCGGCACGCCAAGTCCATGGTAATCCGTTCTCGATGTAGCGACGCGACATGCGCGCGATCGCCGCGGCGTCAGTCGGTCTTGCCAATCTGATGGTCGGTTGTATTGTTCTCGCCACGGTCTGCCTCCACCAAATAGCCAACTGCGCAGCCTTGCTGCCTGACAACTACGCGCCACCACCTTTAGTTTAGCGGGTGCGCCACATGTTGTTGGAACCCCGCTCTTTGTTGCAAACGCTCATGCCATGCGAGCACGTTGGGCAATTCCGTACGTTTTATCGGCAACTTCAGCCATCTCCAAACCGTCACGCCAATCGGAATGTCAGCCATCGAGAAAGTGTCGCCAAGCACGAAGTCGCGATCTGCGAGCTGTACATCCAACGCAGATAACACTGCACTCAAATCCTCCGCCGCCTTGGAGATCCGCGACTCGTTGCAAAATTCGGGGACTCGTCGAATCAAACCGTTAAACGGCCACACCATGTGCGGTGCAAGCGTGGTTTGCTGCCATTCCATCCATTGTTCTGCAAGTGCCCGTTCGCGCACATCAATGGGGTATAGCGAGCCAAGTCCGTACATATAGGCGATATAGCGCACAATTGCGTTGGACTCCCATAACACGAATCCATCGTCATTGATGACTGGCACACGGCCATTCGGATTCATCTGCCGAAAATCCGCGTCGTCAATTTTGCCGTGCTGCATACCTGCATCAATGCGCCGGTACTGACACCTACCTTCGGTGCACGCCCACAACACCTTCATGACGTTGATAGAATTAATACGGCCCCAAACAGTTAGCATTGATCAGGCTCTCATTGCGGTTTTATCTGTTTCACACGCTTGACCGGCGCGCCACTTTGGCATCTAAGTCTGCATAAGATGATGTGCCACCGCCACGCCTACCGCTTCGGTACTCGCGCTACCGCCGAGATCAATAGGGTGCGCGCCCGGATCGCTCAATGCACTGTCGACCGCGGCATGCAGCAAGGCACCTGCCTCGCTGAGTTGATTTTGGCCTTTGTGCGCGGCTAGCCACTGAAATAATGATGCGGTAGAGCGCATCAACGACACTGGGTTAGCGATGCCTTGGCCAGCGATGTCTGGCGCTGAACCATGGGTGGCTTGCGCCACGGCGTGTTCATCGCCGGCGTTGACGGAGCCGGCCAGACCAAGTCCACCAGCGAGTTCCGCTGCTTCATCCGACAAAATATCGCCGAACATGTTGGTGGTCACGATCACATCAAAGCGCTCAGGTGCGCGGATCAGCCAAGCCGCCATTGCATCAACAATGCGTTCGTCCATTTCGATATCGGGGAAGTCATTGGCGACGTCGCGCACGCACTGAGTGAATAAGCCATCGGTCATTTTCAAGACATTGGCTTTATGCACCATGGTGACGTGTTTGCGCCGCTCAGCGGCGAGCTGGAAAGCGACGCGCGCGATACGCGTGCTGCCATGCGCGGTGATCTTGCGCACAGCTAGCGCAACGCCAGGAACCGGTGAGAACTCGCCAGATCCCTCGACCATATTACGGTCCGCGTAGAAGCCTTCCGTATTCTCACGTACCACCACTAAATCCATGCTCGCAGCCATTGATTTGATCGATGGGTGCGTGAATGCCGGACGAATATTGGCAAACAGATCGAAGCGCGTGCGCATTTCTGCGGATGGATTCAAGCCACCCTGCGCGCGCGCCGGGTATTGGTAGGTATCAGCAGGTCCCAGGATAACAGCGTCTGCGTCGCGTACCTCTTGTTCTATCTCTTCAGGAAAAGTCGAACCGGTACGCGCCAATGACGCGAAGCCTATGTCACGCTCGATTAATTCCAAATCGAGTCCTAAGCGACGGTCTAGGGCTTCTAACGCGGCGCGGGTGGCGGCAGTGATTTCCGGGCCAATGCCATCACCAGGTAGTAGTAAGATCTTCAAAGCTCGCGCTCCTGTCCGAGGTCGAGGGTCGACTAGATGACGCCAGCGGCGCGCAAACGAGCACGCTCCGCGGCCGGTATAGAGAGTTCGTCGAGCAGTTCATCAGTGTTGGCGCCGAGCGCTGGCGCCGGTGCTGATGGCGGCTCCACACCAGCGCTGCGAATGGGTGGAGCGATCATTTGAAAGGTCTCTCCGCTCGCCAGCTGGAGTTGTTGTAAACGCCCAGTTTCGGTAACGAAGGGATTTTCCAAGGCTTGGGCGACATCAAGAATTGGCGCCGCTGGCACGCTGCCAGCAAATATCGCCAGCCATTCGGCAGTTGTTTTGGCGCTGAGCGCTTCATCGAGCAATTCAGTGATCAAGTCGCGATGTGCCAAGCGGTCCTTGAAGGTTGCAAAACGTTCATCGGTCGACCACTCGGGTCGTGCAATCGCACGGCATAACGCAGGCCAGAACTTCTCTTTGTTACACATCAAGAAGATCCAACCATCAGCGCTGCGATACAGCTGGCATGGCGTCAGCGAGGGGTGTGCGGAACGCGCTAAGCGCGTGGTGATCGCGCCAGCATTCAGATACCAGTTGGCGAGATAGCTGAGATTGAATAGCGAAACGTCGAACAAGCTGACATCAATGTCACGACCGATGCCTGTGGTACGCGCCGCAGTGAGCGCTGCCAGCACCGAATACGCGAGTCCCAGTCCGGTCATCAAATCGACCAGCGACAAGCCGCAGCGTGTCGGCGGCCCATCAACTTCCCCGGTGAGCGAAAAGTAACCCGCTTCGGCCTGCATCAGGTAGTCATAGCCGGGCCAATTAGCGCGCGGGCCATCCCGACCGTAGGCGCTCAGATGCGCACATACGAGCTGCGGGTTATGTACACTTAAACTCGCATAGGTCAATCCGAGTTTGGCCGGGACGTCGCCGCGCAGATTGCTGGTCAAGGCGTCAGCATTACCGACCAACTGGTGCAACAGCGCTTGCCCGTCCGGCTTGGATAAGTCGAGTGTGATGCTCTTTTTGTTGCGATTAAAGGCGTGATAAAAATGACTATCACCGTTGGCCATGAAATACGGGCCGACCGAGCGCGCCATATCGCCGCCGTCGTTGGGGTTTTCAACTTTGATGACTTCCGCACCCTGATCGGCCAGGAACATAGTGCCGAACGGTCCGGCGCCATACTGTTCGACCGCGATGACACGCACACCGGCGAGCGGCAAGGCACGGGGGGTCGAACTGGCGTGTTGGTCTGCGGATGTACTCATAAGGTTTATTCCGTCACCGTACTCAGCGAGTGCGCAAATTTGCTCAAACCGGATTACGCTCTAACAGCTGCCGCGCAATGATGATGCGTTGCAATTCGTTGGTTCCTTCGCCAATTGCAAGCAATGGTGCATCGCGGTAATAGCGCTCCAGGTCGAACTCTTTTGAGTAGCCGTAAGCACCATGTATGCGCATCGCCTCGAGACTGTTCTCAACCGCTGACTCGGTACAGAAAAGCTTCGCCATGCCTGCTTCCATGTCACAACGCTCGCCAGTGTCATAAGCGGCAGCAGCGTTTTGCATGAGTAGCTTGCTAGCTTCAACGCGGGTTGCCATATCCGCTAGTTTTATTTGGATCGCCTGATGCTGGCCAATCGGCTTGCCGAAGGTATGTCGAATTTGCGCATACTCGATCGAGCGGTCAAGTGCAGCGCGCGCGATCCCAACGCCGCGGGCGGCAACGTTGATGCGCCCGAGCGCGAGCCCGCCAAGAATATCTTGCAGGCCGCGACCTTCGACCCCGCCAACTAGGTTCTCCGCCGGAACACGGCAATCGTCGAGCGCAAACTCACCGGTGTCGATACCTTTGTATCCGAGTTTCTCGAGCTTTCGTGCAACATTAAACCCAGGGCCTTTTTCGACCAGTATTAAGCTCATGCCTTTGTGGCGTGGCTCGGCGTCGGGATCGGTCTTCGTTAGCACCGCCAGCACATGCCCTTGCACACTATTGCTGATCCAAGTCTTGGAACCATTTAGTACGTAATGATCGCCATCGCGTCTCGCGCGCATGCGAATGCCTTGTAAATCGGTACCGCAATCAGGCTCGGTCAAGGCGATGCCACCGCGCAATTCGCCGCTTGCGAATCGAGGCAACCACTTTTCTTTCTGCTCTTGCGTGCCAGCTCGTTCAACCGTCGCCGCCATGATCAGGTGCGAATTGAAGATGCCCGAAACGCTCATCCAGACTGCCGAAACGCGCTCAACAATCTTGGCATAAGTGGACGCTGAAAGTCCGAGGCCGCCGTACTCAGTGCCAATAGTGGCACCGAACAAGCCAAGTTCTTTCATCTTCTCGACGATCTCAGCAGGCCAAGTATCGCTTGCTTCAAGATCGTGCGCATAAGGTGCGACATCTCGTTCGAGGAAGCGATCTATAGAATCGAGAATCTGCGCTTCGTCGTCACTGCTTGCGGCGGGTTTAAGTGAGCTCATAAATGCTAATGATCCTGGGTCAATATTGTGTTGCAAATGCTACGCACGGTTATCGCCATGACTTCACCTACCAGCGCAATTGTGTGGCATGCGAGTCTAGTCAAATATTCTCGCGTTCAGGTTTTCGGTGTCGGCCCTGCATCGCTAACGGCATGGCCACGCTTGGGGATCAGCATAGTGCGTTCGTAAGACATCACCACCGTGCCATCTTGTTTCATACCAATAGTACGAGCCTTGACCAGTCCTTGAGTTGGGCGCGATTTAGACTCGCGCTTTTCTAGAACTTCTGACTGTGCGTAGATAGTATCGCCGACGAAAACCGGCGCCGGCATGATGATATCGGTCCAACCGAGGTTTGCGATGGCCTTCTGGCTGAGATCGCTGACACTCATGCCTGCAACCACCGACAGCGTGAGGCAGCTATTTACGATCGTTTGGCCAAATTCACTATTCGCCGCAAATGCCTTGTCGAAATGCACCGGATGTTGATTCATCGTCAATAGCGTGAACCAAGTGTTGTCGGACTCGGTGATCGTGCGTCCCGGGCGATGTTCGTAGATATCGCCGATCTCGAAATCTTCATAACACCGGCCGAAATCTTCACGATAACGCCCCGGTCCAATTTCCTCTCTGTTCGCCGTCATTTACTCAGATCCTTGTGGTGTCGATATTGTGCTGCCGCAAGCTTGAAGCCTGATTCGAGAACACTAAAACAGTACGCTTGCTAATACATCGCAGTTGCCAGACTTGGATGCAATGTTCAGTCTGGCAAACCTTGCGCAACAATCTCTAATGGCTTAGCGCGCTGAGTGCGAGCAACGAACTGACATTGTTGGCTTGTTCCAGATGCGTCATGCCGTCGGCCAGCGCGGCGGCTTGAGCTGCAGGTAGATATGGCCCAACTAATGTGTCGAACTTCGCCCGCAATTCGGCATCTGTCAGGAAATTCTCAGGTTCACCTTTCGGAATTTGAACGAAGTATTCGTAATTCGCGTCGGTCGTCGAGATCCGAACTACGCCAGCCATCTGGCGCGGATATTCGGCCTCCGCTTGGGCGTCAACCACCGTTTCAATTTTGCGGCACAGCGCTAAAGTATCTTGGTCTAGCAAGTGCGGGGCATAGTCATCCCATGCCATGCGCCCTTCACGCAAGGCCACGGCCGCGCAAAATGGCATTGAAAATTGGCCATCGACAATGCTTCTTGGATGATGCTTGTCGCCTTCGCCGATGATCTTCCATCCCATTTCGGGCAGCCCTATCTGGACTGCTGTCACGTCGTTCGCGTCGATGCCGTGCTCAGCGCGCAATGCAAGGATGGCGTCCAAAGCTGCGTGAGAATAGCGACAGCTGGGATAGGGCTTGACTGCCAAAGACAGCGTTTCCCAGTGTTCCCCGAGTCCAGCTATGGCGAGATGCGGTTGCGGATTTGGTGCGTATGCATTGAGGAATCCGGATTTTCCCTCAATCGAGTTCGCAGCCCCTTGGTAACCTTCGGCGGCCAAGGTAGCAGCCATAACGCCGTTAGCCGCGGCACTGCCGACGTGAAAACGCTTGTTCCACGCACCGTCGGCGAGGAATTGCATTGAGCCGGCTGCTTGAGAGCCACAAATACCGAAAGCACTTGCGATGGCGTCCGCGTCAAGGCCCAGCGCACGCCCAGCCGCGGCGGCTGCGCCGAAGGTGCCGCAGGTCGCGGTAGGGTGGAAGCCACGGTCATAATGATCTTTAGGCACTAGCGCCAGGCTTAATCGAATCTGCACTTCGTAGCCAGCAACAATCGCGGCGATAAGTTGTTTGCCGTTTGCGTCAGCCATTTGCGCCGCTGCAAGCGCCGCTGGCACGATTGGCGCGCTCGAATGCAAGCTGCCTGCGGCATGCGTATCGTCAAAATCTAGCGAATGCGCCATGGCTCCATTGAGCAACGCAGCCGCCATCGGCGATAAGCCTTCAGAGTCGCCAATTACAGCGCTAGTGCCGTGCAGCTGAAGGCGTTCCAATGCGTTTCGCATCGGCTCGGTGGAGTCCACATCGTGACGCGCGCGCACGGTGATGCCGGTGATATCGAGCAGCAATTGCTTAGCCCGTTCCGTGACCTGCGCCGGGATCGACTCGTAATCGAGGTTGGCGGCAAAAGCGGCCAAGGTTGTCGTGATCGATGTCATTTGATGAGACCTGTTGTTCGTTAATTAGACACCACCCGCGTAGACACTGAAGAACTAGTTTTTACGTGGGTTTTCCCCCTAGTATTGTCCCTGTAATTGTCACAGGGAGCCACCAATGCACTACCGAATTAAGGCACCGCAGGCTAAAGGATTTGAAGTTCGGGTTACTGTACCAAAAGATTTGCAACAGTACGTTGGTAAGACGCAGGTAGACCGAGCTTAAAGACCCGTGACCGCTCGCGAACACGCGCAGGATGCGCGCTGACA
>Ga0055584_100007016_pt1 | contig 11042 bp, 9 predicted proteins | sample OSDHelmetaG_FD_58716 | JGI IMG/M metagenome (GOLD analysis project Ga0055584, IMG submission 58716) | Pelagic marine sediment microbial communities from the LTER site Helgoland, North Sea, for post-phytoplankton bloom and carbon turnover... | ecosystem: Environmental > Aquatic > Marine >...
TACAAGCCGTACAGGCCAAAGGTGCCTAGTGCCAGTACGACGAGGGGGTGAGTGAGCAGCGAGGAGACCGGTGAGTGCAACCCCCAGAGCGTCCACTCTCGGGCACCTCGGTCCTTGTCCTTGCCGCTAGGCAGTGCGCGTAAGGCCAAAGTGGCGGGCACCCCCATCACCAGAAGCACCGGAACCAGCATGCCGATGGTCATGTGCTGCACCATGTGCCACTGCACTGACACTTTCGCGTAGCCGGCGATACCTGCGTTTGTCGCCCAGGCGAGTATCGCTACTCCGAGAATCCAAGACAACGTCCGACCCCAGGGCCAGGCCACGCCTGACCTGCGCAGTCGAAACACCCCCAGCAGATAGCTCAGCAGTAACGCACCACACAGCAGGATGAAAAAGGCGTCCGGATACCAACCGAAAACAATCGACGTCCAATCCGGCGCTGGTGGGAACGGGAAACCCAGCAACTGTTCGGCTGCTGATGGCAGCGGAACATCAGCGCGCGGGAAGGCGGTTTGGGTCAGGCTCGCGGCAATGCCGATGGTGGCAGCCAGCAGGCTGATCTCCACCACCAGCCAACGCAGCAAAGCCCCCCGTTGTGCTGGCTCATTGGCTAGCGCGAGCATCCGCGCGCCGCGCGCCAGCAGGAGCAACACAACCAGCAGTCCCACTTTGATCAGGACTAGCAGACCGTATCCGGTTGCCAGTAGGTCAGCAGGGCTTTCCAACCGAGTGTAGGTATTGGCCACCCCCGACAGCGCCAGCGCGATGACGCACGCGAGCGCCAGCGGGGCGAACCGACTGACTGCTCGTTCCACTCCCGCCGACATGCCCCAGATATGGCGCGCCACGGCGATGAGGCTTCCCACCCACAGCGCCGCGGCGATTGCGTGGACTGCGCCAGCCGTGGTCGCCAGTGAGTGATCGCCCACGGAACTGCTGTGGCTGGCGACAGTTGGCGCGATGAGTGCCGGCATGCACAGCAGTAGTAACACCGCTGCCGCCCCGGTTCGCACCGTAAACAGGCACGACACCGCGACAACGACAGCGACAGTTGCCACCAGGAGATAGGCCCGGTGAATGTCAGGTTCGAAGGCGAAGGTCCAGAACAGATCGGGATCAAGTGACTCCAACAGTGGTGCACCCACCACGGCTGCGTTACCAAAGATGATGGCAGCCAGCGCAGCGATCGCCCAGCCCAGCGCGGACCAGCCGGCTGCGCGAACGTCACGTCTCCCCGCATGCGACACCGTCCGTTTGTCTGCACCCGGAATGAGAAAGGCGGCGCTCGTGAGAAAGCCGATGGTCAGGGTCGCGGTCAGGATCAGCGCGAGTTTGGCGAGGGGTAGTCCCCAACCAACTACCGGACCCGGATCAGCAACTCCAGATGTCGAAGGAGTGTAGGCGGCCCCGCCCCAGAACATTCCCAGCAACAGTGCCAGCACCGCGACTGCTCCGATGACCAGGATGGTTCGGCGGCGACCGGTATTGCTGGTTCTTTCGGTCGACGGTTCAGTGAGTGTCTCAGTCACGGGACTGCTCCCGCCTCCGGTTGACCAGCCACCACACCGCTAGCCCCACTGCTCCCAAAATGGCGACAGCCGCCAACCATGGTGGCACCGCGCCAGGGCTGCCCTGGGTGCTGTCAGTGGTAGGTCCGATCGCGTCCTGATCGGCATCCGCTGTCGGCGACGGGTCTGGGGTGGTGGCAGTCGACGGTTCGTTGGTCTGCTTCGGGGTCACCGTGAAGCGGATCGCGCCGGTCATGATGTGGCCGTCGGAACTGGCGACTCGATATGCCACCTCAAAGTCGCCCTCGTTCCATGCTGCTGGCCAGCGCGCCGTGACCGTAGTGCTGGATCCCGCAGTAGCCAGCGCTTGCTCACCTTGCGGGCCAGTGGCGGTCACCGAGGCGGTATCGGCGATGAGGCGTCCGGAAAATTCGAGGAGCACCTGCGTCGGGGCCTTAGCGATGGTGGCGCGGTCAGCGGGGGTACTGGCCATCAACTGAGAGTGGCCGGCGGCGGGCCACGCCGATATTCCGATCAGGGCGCTGCTGACGGCAACAGCCACCACGACGGCGGCCATCCGAAGGCGTCGGGCTGACGGAGTAAGGACCACACTTCAGGGTAAGGCGGGATTGCCAATCACACCCATGAGGGCAGCCACATTCGGCTAGACCAGGTGTCGCGATCGATGAGCTCTGCTGACCAGAGGGGATAGAAGTACCAGGACACCCAGACACACAGCAGCAGGAATGCCGTTATGAGTACCACTCGGACTCGCCGATCTCGCCAGATGGATCCCGTCGGCTTCGGATTCGCAAGCGCGGCCAACGACAGCGTCACTGCCATGATTAGGAATGGCGTAAACGCGATGGTGTAGAAGGAAAAGATCGTGCGGTCAGGGAAGAAGAGCCAGGGGAGCCAGCCTGCGGCGAGACCGGTCAGGGCTGCCGCGGAACGCCAGTCCCGGTGCCCGATCCAGCGCCACATCTGATGGAGCACGGCCAGGATTGCCGCCCACCAAATAATGGGATTCCCGAGCGCTGTGATTGCTGATGAGCAGGTCCCAGATGGGCATTGACTAGCTGATCCTGCTGGGCTCTCGTAGTAGAACGAGGTGGGTCGAGCCTGCAAGAGCCAGCCAAAGGCCGATGATTTGTATGGATGATCGCTGCTGAGATTGCTATGGAAGGACAGCATTTCTTGGTGGTAGTGACCCAGCGACGCCAGCGAGGGCAGCACGCCGGACCCCTGCGCCCAGTTCCGACTCCACGCGTTGTCGCTAGCGAACCAGCCGAACCAACTCGCAAGATAGGTGGCGAGAAAAACCAGTCCCATCGTGAGTGCGGTCGGGATCAAGTCTTGCAGCCAACCGCGCCACCAACTGGTGCCGCTGCGGTGGCGGTACGAGGCATCCCACGCGACAGTTAGCAGGCCAAAGGCAAGGACGAACCACAGCCCGCTCCACTTCACCCCGCAGGCCAGTCCCAGGGAAACCGCGGCTGCCAGCCGCCACGGTCGCAGCCAATGACCTGACCAGCCGACGCCGCGAGATCGATCGCGATCAATAAGGAGCAATGCGAACGCCGATAGTACGAAGAACATCAGCATGCCATCCAAGATGGCTACACGGCTGGTCACGATTGCCATGCCGTCGATCGCCAGCAATAGTCCGGCAACAGTTCCCCACACGTCAGAGCCGGTCATCCGGCGCACGGCTCGGGCCAGGATGAGGATGCTGAGGGTTCCTAGCAGCGCCACTGCCACCCGCCAGCCGAACGGATTCATGCCGTAGAGGCCTTCCCCGATGGCAATCAACCATTTGCCGACTGGTGGGTGCACCACGAAGGCGGGGTCCTCGGTGAACACCTGGATGGCGCTGGGATCGGCAGCATCCAGAAGTTTCTGATCGGCCTCCTCCACCGCATCCCGTTCATAGCCGAACTGCAGCAGCGAGTAGCCGTCTTTGGCGTAGTACGTTTCATCGAAAACGAAGGCTCTGGGGTTACCGAGATCTGCGAAGCGAAGCCAGCCACCCAGCGCAGTCACGGCCAACGGGCCGACCCACGACAGTAGGGCTCGGCGGGTGGTGCTCACACCTGAATCGTAGGGGTCAGCGGCGCCGCAGTGGCCTAACCGGTCCACACTGACGACCTCGCGGTGACGCCGATCATGTCAGCATGGGCAAATGACCGGCATGTTGACGCTAGCGGCAACCCCGCTGGGCAATCCCGCAGATGCGAGCCTGCGACTGTCCCAGGCGCTGGCCTCGGCGCAGCTCATTGCCGCAGAAGACACTCGCCGGGTGCGTCGGCTGGCTGCTGAGTTGCAGGTCAAACTTACCGCCACGGTGGTGTCGCTCTTTGCCGGAAATGAGGCAAGCCGCAGCGAGGCGCTACTCGCCAGCCTGCGCGAGGGGACCGACGTGCTGCTCCTAACGGACGCAGGAATGCCGCTGGTGAGTGACCCTGGCTATCGATTGGTGGCGGCCTGCGCCGATGAGGGCATCGAGGTGACGGTCTTGCCGGGGCCGTCAGCGGTGTTGGCAGCGCTGACGGTGTCCGGGCTGCCCGCGGACCGGTTCTGTTTCGAAGGTTTCTTGCCGCGGCGATCAGGTGAGCGGCGGCGTCGGCTGCAACAACTGACGCAAGATCCGCGCACGCTGGTGCTGTTCGAATCGCCACGGCGAACTGCGGCCACGATTGCTGATCTGGCAGAGGTCTTCGGCGCAGATCGCCGAGCAGCGGTCTGTCGGGAGCTCACCAAAACCCACGAGGAAGTGATCCGCGGGACGCTAGCTGAGTTAGCGTTGTGGGGGGAGCAGGGTGTGCGCGGTGAAATCACCCTGGTAGTAGCGGGCGCACCGGAGCGGGTGGAAGTTGGCGACCCGGAAAGTTGGCGGGCAGAGGTTGCCGAACTTGTGGCAGTAGGTCGATCGACTCGCGATGCGGTGGGTGAGGTGGCGCAACGCACGGGCGCACCACGAAAACAGGTGTATCAGGCGGTCCACGACTCCTAGCGGGTCGGGCGATTTGGTGGCGGCCAAGTACTGCTGCCGCTACACCACAACTCGGTCACCCCTACGATGGAAGCCATGCCGAAGTCGTTCTATGCCACGACGCCCATTTACTACGTCAACGATGCTCCGCACATCGGGCACGCCTACACCACGGTCGCTGGTGACGTGCTCACCCGCTGGCATCGGCAGCGCGGTGAGTCGGTGGTCTATCTGACTGGTACCGATGAGCACGGCACCAAAGTGCAACTCAAGGCAGAAGAGAATGACGTCACGCCAACCGAGTGGGTCGATCGGCTGGTAGCGGATCATTGGCAGCCGGTGCTAGAAACTCTCGACGTCGCCAACGACGACTTCATCCGCACCACGGAGAAGCGGCATGTCCGCGGCGTGCAAGCCTTCTGGGAGGTCTTGAAGGAGAAGGGTTTCGTCTACCAGGACTCCTATGAAGGCCCGTACTGCGTGGGTTGTGAGGAGTTTAAGTTTCCCGCTGATCTGGTGCCGGGAGACAGCCCGGACGAGCAGTTGTGCCCAGTGCACAACCGACCGGTGGAGATTCTTAGCGAGGAGAACTGGTTCTTCAAACTCTCCGAGTTGAACGACCGGCTGCTGCAGCACTACGAAATGAACCCCGAGGCGATCGCTCCCCGCTCCGCCTATAACGAGGTGTTGTCCTTCATCCGGGGCGGGTTGTCGGATATCTCGATGTCCCGTTCCAGCGTTAGTTGGGGCATCCCGCTGAGCTGGCAAGAGGACCAAGTCGTCTACGTCTGGTTTGATGCCTTGCTGAACTATCTGACTGCGATCGGCTATGGCGACAGTGGCAAGTCGGAACTGTTCGAGAGCACCTGGCCGGCGGACGTGCATCTGGTGGGCAAGGACATCCTGCGCTTTCACGCGGTGTACTGGCCGGCAATGTTGATGGCGGCAGATCTCCCGCTACCCCGGCAGGTCTTTGCCCACGGTTGGTTGCTGGTCGGTGGCGAGAAGATGAGCAAGTCCAAACTCACCGGGATTGCGCCAGAGCAGATCACTGATTTCTTTGGCTCTGATGCCTTCCGCTACTACTTTTTGCGTGCCATCAATTTCGGTTCCGATGGGTCTTTCTCCTGGGAAGACATGCGTAGTCGCTATACCGCGGAACTAGCCAACGGGCTGGGCAATCTTGCCTCACGTTCGGCGGCGATGATTGGGAAATACTTCGACGGCCAACTGCCGGGTGCGACGAACTACAACAACAGCGATCTGGCCCTGCAGGATCACCTGATTCGGATCGCCGCCGACGCTGACGCGGCCATGCTGCAACTGAACTTCAGTGGTGCATTGGCTGCTATCCGGTCCTACGTTGACGCAGTCAACGCCTATGTCAGCGATGAGCAACCGTGGGCGTTGGCTAAGGACGATGAACAGCGCCCGCGGCTGGCCACTGTGTTGTACGTGGTTGCCGAGAGTCTGCGAGCTATCGCGGTGCTTTACCACCCGACAATGCCGAAGGCCACCCAAGTGCTCTGGGAGTCACTCGGCGCAGCGGAAGCTATTGGGCCGCTGGCAGATCAGGATGTCACCACCATCAGGTGGGGCGAGTTGCCGCCGGGAGTGTCAGTGACCAAGTCTGCGCCGCTCTTTCCCCGGCTGCCGGAGGAACCAGGCGAGGGTGAGCAGGAATGACCGCGTCGGAGCTGCCGGTGCCGCCACCGGAGCCGCTGCTCGCTCCGGTGATTGATTCCCACTGTCATTTAGATATCACTACTGAGTACAGCGGGCTTGCTCCTGAGGCGGCGTTAGCTGCGGCTGCCGCTGTGGGTGTGACCGGTGTCGTCGAAGTAGGAGTAGATCTTCCCTCCTCACAACGCGCAGCAGTCATCGCCGCCGAACTGCCGCAGGTGGTAGCAGCAGTTGCGTTACATCCGAATGAAGCGCCAGGGGTCTGTCGGTCCGGCGAGTTGGAGCAACAGTTGTCGGTGCTGGCTGAGTTGGTGCAGCAACCCAATGTCGTTGCCGTTGGCGAAACGGGTATGGACTTCTATCGCACCGGCGAATCCGGCCGTGCGGACCAAGAGACGTCCTTTCGTGAGCACATCGCGCTTGCGCGCGAGAGTGGGCGGACATTGGTCATCCACGATCGTGATGCTCACGCCGAGGTCTTACGAGTGCTCGAGAGCAGTGATCCACCCGACCAAGTGGTCTTTCACTGTTTCAGCGGCGATGCCGAAATGGCGCGAATCTGTAGCGAGGCGGGTTGGTTCCTGTCCTTTTCCGGAGTAGTTAGTTTTCGTAACGCCGCTGAGTTGCGGGAGGCACTGTCGATTGCGAATCCGGAGCAGATCTTGGTGGAAACCGATGCGCCGTTTCTGACCCCGACACCGCAGCGGGGCAAACCCAATGCTTCCTATCTGATGCCACACACCGTCAGGACGATGGCCGAGCAGTTGGACTTGGCGGAAGTCGAGATGTGTGACCTGCTTACGCGCAACACGCAGCGAGCGTTCAACCTGCCCGCCGGGTTTGCCGGATGACCCTGCTGGGTGCTGCGGATATTCGTTCGCTGGCGGCGACCGTCGGCGTACGGCCCAGCAAAGCTCGGGGGCAAAACTTTGTCGTTGACGGCAACACCATCCGCCGAATCGTTCGGCTGGCAGACCTGACCGGCCAAGGTGTGGTTTTGGAGGTCGGGCCCGGACTCGGCAGCCTGACGCTGGGATTGCTGGCTGGCGACCATCAGGTCGTCGCGGTGGAGATTGATCCCGCCCTAGCCGATCAGCTACCCGCGACAGTCACGGAGTTCCTGCCGGACGCCAGTGGACGGTTGTCAGTAATCACCGCCGATGCCGGCGCTATATCCCACGAGATCGCCGATGAGTTCGGGCCGCCGACTGCCCTAGTGGCCAATCTGCCGTACAACGTAGCGGTGCCGGTGCTGCTGCACTGCTTGATTGAGTTTCCCTCGTTACAGCGCAGTTTAGTGATGGTGCAGTTGGAAGTCGCGGACCGATTGGCCGCCCCACCCGGATCACGGGACTACGGCGTGCCGAGCGTCAAGGCCGCGTGGTTCGGTGATGTGCGGCGAGTTGGCACCGTCCCAGCAGCAGTATTTTGGCCGGTCCCGCGAGTGGAGAGTGGGCTGGTTCGAGTTGACCGGCGGAGCCCACCAGTGACAACGGCCGCTCGCGCGGAGGTCTTTGGCTTGGTGGACCTCCTCTTCGCGCAGCGGCGAAAGATGGTCCGGGCGGTATTAGGTAGCCACATTGGCCGAGAAGCGGCCGCTGTCGCACTGGCCAAGGCTGAGATCGACCCCACGGTTCGACCGGAGAATTTGGCTCTCGCCGACTTTTGTCGGCTGGCCGAATCGATTCCGCCGCAGTAGGCATCTACTCTCGATTGAAATGTCTGCAACCATCCGGGTCCGAGTCCCCGCCAAGATCAACCTGAGTCTGGCGGTGGGGCCGCCGCGTGATGATGGTTTTCATGAGTTGGCCACGGTCTTTATGGGGCTCTCGCTCTACGACGACATCTCCGTGACCGACCGGGCCGCCGGTAGTGGTCTGCGAGTCACGGTGTCAGGTAGCCAGGCAAGTTCAGTCCCACTCGACAGCGACAACCTCGCTTGGCAGGCGGCTGAGCTGGTGGCAACTGAGTTAGGCCAACAGCCCGACCTCGACATTGCCATCGACAAGGGAATTCCGGTGGCCGGCGGCATGGCGGGCGGCAGTGCGGACGCTGCGGCGGTGTTGGTCGCGGCGGCAACCCGATGGCGAGACGAGGGCGAGCCAGATCTGATGGAGTTGGCTGCTCGACTCGGATCGGATGTGCCGTTCGCGTTGCTGGGTGGCGTGGCGGTGGGTCGGAATCGTGGTGAGCAGGTGGCCTCGGCGATGGCTCGTGGCACATTCCATTGGGTGCTGGCGCTGTCGGATGGTCAGTTGTCGACACCAAAGGTGTACAACGAATTGGATCGTTTGCGGGCCGGTCAGCCGGTGGCCGATCCACAGGTGAAATTCGAGGTGCTGCAGGCGGTGCGCGGTGGTGACGCAGTGGCCCTCGGTCGGGGGTTGAGCAACGACCTGCAATCAGCAGCACTCTCGTTGCGGCCATCGCTGGGTTCGCTGCTGGAACTCGGCCCGGATCACGGTGCGCTGGGAGCGATGGTGTCCGGGAGCGGGCCAACGTGCGCTTTCCTAGTGGCTGACGAAGAGGATGCTATGGAACTGACCGTGGCGTTGTCATCGTCGGGATTGTGTCGATCAGTGCGGCGAGCCCATGGCCCGGTGCCAGGTGCTGCGGTGATCTCGGATGGTGGTGCCTCAGCTACCGGCTGGTGAGTTCCGGGTCGCTGTCTAGGTGGCTGAGTCCGTTCCAGGCCAGGTTGACCAGGTTGGCGACTACCTTGTCTTTGCCGGGTTTTCGCGCGTCGAGCCACCATTGCCCGGTGAGCGCCACCATGCCGACCAACATTTGCGAATACATCTGGGACAGTTTGGGATTGAAACCTCGCTGCTTGAACTGTTCCGCCAGGATGTGATCGGTTTCGGTCGCTACCTCCACGATCAGACTTGCAAAACTTCCAGACGACTGGGAGACCGGCGAATCGCGGACCAGAATCCGAAACCCGTCAGTTTCATCTTCGATGTAGTCAAACAGTGCTAGCCCCGCTTGTTCCAGCTGCAGTCGGGGGTGGTCACCGGTCAACGACGAGACGATGCGATTCAGCAGGCTATTCATTTCCCGGTCAACGATGACGGCATAGAGCCCTTCCTTGCCGCCGAAGTGCTCGTAGACCACGGGTTTCGAGACCTTAGCTTCGCTAGCAATCTCCTCAACGCTAACCGCCTCATACCCCTTCTTCGCGAAGAGTTTCCGTCCCACGCCGATGAGTTGCTCGCGTCGCTGGCTGCCGCTCATTCGGACTCGAGGAGCAGATGCCTCGGCATCCGACGGGAGTGGTTTGTCGGCCATGATCGCAGCCTAGGGGGTCGGCGTCTTCACGTCCTCGGAATGAGCCTCGATCAAGGTCCGGTTGATCTCGACCGGCTGTTCCGGGTCGACCAACTTGCTGCGGACTCGCTCTTCGCTCGGCCAGTGCGCTCGGGATGCCCAGCCACGGCGCTCACAGAACCGAATCGCCCACGCGCTGGGATCGAGCTGCCGCCGCAGCACCCCATGCCGGGCCGATGTCGGATCGGCGTGATGGTAGTTGTGCCAGGACTCGCCAAGAGCCGGGACCGCCAGCCAGGCCACGTTTCCGGAGTGATCGCGGGTGCGGAAGGGTCGTTGGCCAGCAATGTGGCAGATCGAGTTGATACTCCAGGTGACTTGGTGCACCAGGGCGACTCGGACCAAGCCTGCCCAGAACAGCGCGCTGAGGGCGCCTTGCCAAGACATGGTGAGCAGACCGCCTAAGAGCGCGGGTATCAGAAAAGTCGCCACCACCAGCAAGGGGAATGCCCGCGAGATCCGGACGATGACGGGGTCCTTCAGCAAATCAGGGGCATATTTTCCGACGTCGGTCACGTCGCCGGCCAGCATCCAGCCCATGTGGGCATGCCAAAACCCCTTCGCGACTGCACGAGTTGAGGTGCCGAATTGCCAAGGGGAGTGCGGGTCGCCCTCCTTGTCAGACTTGGAATGATGCTTGCGGTGATCAGCCACCCAGTCAGCGCAACTACCCTGAATCGCCAGCGAGCCAGCAATCGCGAGCGTGGCTCGCAGCGGGCCGTTTGCCCTAAAGGAACTGTGGGTGAAGAGCCGATGAAAGCCCATGGTGATCCCGGCCGCTGAGACCAAGTAAAAGATTGCCGCAAGGGTTACATCGAGCCAGCTAAGCCAGCCGCGCAAGGCGAGTGGTAGGCCGACCAGTAATGCAAACAGCGGTCCGAGAATGAAGAGAAAAACTACCCACCGCGGTCCGCGAGTGCGCTCGTCCGTGACATCAATGACGTCGGCAGGGGCATCGGAGTTCGAGAACATACTCAACCGTAACTTACGACTCCGTAGGTTTCAATACCCGGAAAAGAAAGTGGGAATCTCAGCCGACGGCACTGGTATGGCACCATGGGCAGGTGCGGGGGCACCGCAATCCGCCGTGGGGTAATGGCAGCCCGACAGCCTTTGAAGCTGGAGGTCCAGGATCGAGACCTGGCGGCGGAGCTGATGTCGCTGGCAGCATCTCTCTCGCCGAGGAGTAGGCTGCCGGAGCAGGTTCGAGTCGCCGGAGAGGGATCCCCATGACGCCCCAACCGTCCGCTGTCGTCATACTCGCCGCTGGCGAGGGAACCCGGATGAAGTCCAGCACGCCAAAAGTGCTGCACGAGATCTGTGGCCGATCGCTGGTAGGCCACGTGGTGGCCAGCGCCCAATCAGTCGCTGCCGAGCGGATTGTGGTTGTCGTCGGTCACGCCAAAGAGCAGGTCGAGCGCCATCTAGCGGAGCTATCGCCAGATATCGTCACCGCGGTGCAGTCGGAGCAGAATGGCACCGGTCACGCAGTGCGCATGGCGCTGCGACAGCTGGCGGAACAAGATATA
>Ga0055584_100007017_pt1 | contig 11042 bp, 7 predicted proteins | sample OSDHelmetaG_FD_58716 | JGI IMG/M metagenome (GOLD analysis project Ga0055584, IMG submission 58716) | Pelagic marine sediment microbial communities from the LTER site Helgoland, North Sea, for post-phytoplankton bloom and carbon turnover... | ecosystem: Environmental > Aquatic > Marine >...
ACCGGGTGGCGAGGAAGAACTCGCGCTCTTTCTCGAAGGCGTTGATCTCGCGGGCAAGGATGTTCTCGATGTCGGCTGTGGCGTCGGTGGTTGTGACGTCGTGCTGGCCAGGGATTATGGCGCGCGGCACGTTCTGGGAATCGACATTGAACAGCCGTTGATCGACCGCGCCATAGAGCGTGCAGCAAAGCAGGGACTGTCGGATCAACTGACGTTTCAGCTGGTGGAGCCCGGTCCGTTTCCGCTTGCGGATGAAAGCTTCGACGTGGTGTTCAGCAAGGACGCGATGATTCACATCGAGGACAAGCACGCGCTCTTCAAGGAGGTCTTCCGTGTCCTGAAACCCGGCGGCCTGTTTGTCGCCAGCGACTGGATGCGACGCGATGAGGAAAAGCCGGGCCCCATTGCCCAGCACTGGATCGATACCGTGGGACTGTCCTTCGGCATGCATTCGCCGCCCTTTTACATCGATGCCCTGGAAACTGCGGGTTTCGTCGATACCGCGACCACGGACCGCAACGCGTTTGCCACCGCAGCGATGAAGGCCGATTACGAACTGATGACAGGCGAGGGACGCGAAGAGCTCATCCGCCGCACGGGCGATGCCGCCGACCATTACATCGATGTCTGGCATGCCGGCTGGAAAGCCGCCGAATGCGGTGAGCTAAGGCCCGGTCATCTCAGGGGCGTGAAACCGGCCGGATGATCTGAACCTTAACGCGGCCATTCGCCAGCCGTCGTCGTCCTATGCAGTCTGCGCCGACCTTCGCTGATCGCGCCTCGGCTGTGGACGGTACAGCGGTTGTCCCACACCAGTACGTCGCCGACAGACCAGGCGTGGGACCAAACAAAGGCAGGTTGCGTCACATGTTTCCAGATGTCTTCGAGCAAGGCATTGCTTTCGTCGATGGCCATGTCGACGATGTAGCAATCGCCGCGCCGGCCAAGAAACAATCCCTTCTTGCCGGTGGCGATATGCGTGCGAACCAGTGGAAACCACGGCCCCGGTGATTGCGAAGGATCGATCTCGGAGGCGCCGTCCTGTTTGACCAGGCTGTAATCCTGGCGGCCGTGGATCAGGGCTCGTCCCTCAAGACGGCTACGCATTTCTTTGGGCATGGCCGCATAAGCAGCCTGGGTATTGGCAATCCGGGTATCGCTTGCTGAAGCCGTTGGTATCTCCAGTGCATGCAGGATGAGCGCACCGTTGGGTAGGGGAACGGTGTCGGAGTGCCAGATCGCCTCACCGGAACCCAGCGCGCCGATCGGCTTGCCGTCGATGCTGACATTCGAAACGACATCGACGAGATCGGGCATGTCGGTATCGAGTTCCGGGTAGTAATCCCTGGGCCTGTGGTCGGCGATAACCTTGCCGAAGATGGCGCTGAAGTTGACCAGCTGTTGGTCGGTCAGGGTCTGGCCGCGAAAGAAGATCGCCTGATGCTGGTGATAAGCATCGATGATTGCCTCGCGTGTGTCATCGACGAGCGGCTCGGCTAGATTGACGCCGCGTACCTCTGCGCCCAGGGCCGCGCCGCTCGGAATAATCTCGGGTTTCATGGTGTCCCCTCTGCTCTGCTCGGGTTTAGCTCGCCTGGACCTTGTTTCTGGTATTGACCGCGTCCGCAAAGCCCTCACGCAGCACCGTTGTTTCGGTCACATAAGTCAGAATGTGGGCACCGGCATCCATCCATTGTTTGATATCGCCATGGGACCACACGCCCATCTCGAACGACTTGTTCGCCGCCAGGGCGGCCTCACGTAACCGGTGACGATAGTCGTCGAGCTGGCGTAACGCGTCGGGTGACCCATGAACCCCAAGTTCCTGGGCAAGATCGGCAGGTCCGATTGCCAGGGCGTCGATGCCGGGGACCGCAGCGATCTCATCGATGTTGCGGAAGGCCTCCCTGGATTCGAGCATCACCGTGATGTGTATCTGGTCGTCGAGTGCCTCGAGGTCCTGAGGGTCGTCCTGATAGTCGTTGTGAGGGCCCGGTTCGAAGGTCCCGCGGTTTCCGCGTGGGGCAAACCGTGCCGCTTCGACGACTTCGGCGGCCATGTCGGCGTTGTGAATCTGCGGCACGTAGAGGTTCTGGACACCGGCATCGAGAATGCGTGAGATCCACACGCGCTTGCCCTCGGGGATGCGCACGCAAAGACCAAAACCGTGCGCCCGCGCCAGCCCCGCCATGTCGGCGACGGTCTCCAGCGAGACCGGCGTGTGTTCCATGTCGAGCCGGGCAAAATCGAGCCCGACGCTTTTCAGCAGGGTCAGGATGGAAGGCGTGCGGCACAACATGACCCAGGTTCCAAGTTGCGCGCGTCCTTCCCGCACTCCCTGTTTCAGCGGATTGATTGTGATCATGTCATACCTTCCTCCTCGCGCAGCAGGTCGCAGATGCGATCAGCCGACTTCTCAAAGTCGAATCGTGGCTGCCAGCCCCAGTCACGCCGCGCAGCCTGATCGTCAATCCGGTCGGGCCAGCCTGCAATCAGATGCTCGACCGCTTCGATGGGATCAAAGCTGCAATCGAAGTTCGGAAACCGTCGCCGTGCTGCATCCGCCACCATCCCTGCCGAGAGGTGGTAGCCATGAAGGTTGTAGGCAGGACGACTCAGCTTAATGGGGTCGGCCGCGCAGAACGTGATGATGGCATCAATGGCATCATCCAGGAACAGCGTCGACATGCCGGTGGCCTCCGCGACGGGAAACCGGAACGTCTCACCCCGGCTTGCGGCCTTGAAGGCATGGGAAGGGAAAGCAGAAACCGCGCCCTGGGGGGCAGATGGCGAAACAACCAGGGGGAACCGCAGGCAGCGAAAATCAAGGCTGTGTCTGGCTTTGAAATAGATGCCCATGCGCTCGACGGCCACCTTGGTCGCGCCGTACATGTTTTCGGGCCATTGCGGGAAGTCTTCGGGCATCGGGTCGGAATCGACCGCGCCGTAGGTCGCAACCGTACTGGCAAAGAAAAACCTTCCCACACCGGTTTCGTGCGCAAGGTTCAGCAGGTGGAATGAAGCGTTCGCATTGATGTCCCAGGTCGCCAGCAAGTCCTCTTCGGAGCTGCCCGACAACAGGGATGCCAGATGGTAGATCGTGCCCGGGCGGTGATCAGCCAGTATGCCCTTCAGTGCATCAACATCACGGATATCGCCGGTCAGGCTCGTTTCGTTGTCGTGCAAATTCTCAGATTCCGTGCCGGGAACATCAAACGTGATGACGTGTTGCCCCTTCGCCAGCAGTCCGTCTGCCACCAGGCGCCCAAGGTTTCCATTGCCGCCGGTGATCAAGGCACTTCCTGGCTTGTCGTTCATCGCCGATGCCGCTCTGCAACTGATTGTTTGATTGATATAGACGATAGTTATGGCCTCATCCCGCCGCAAGGCCGAGGCAGAGGACTAACGCGGCTTCGCCGTCGATGCGCAAGAGCATCCTTGCATTCACTTCACTATGGCCATTGCGTATGGTGATCCAACGCTTTGGGATTTCTGAAGCGTAAGGGGAGTAACGTCCGGCATGCCGGTGATTGTAGACGCCGTTGACCGCAATTCTGCAGCTTTTGCAGCAAACCGCGATGACCTGCAGGCACGCGTCACGCGGTTGCGTGAAACTGTCGAAGAGATTGCCAAGGGTGGCGGGGAAGCGTCACGCGAGCGTCATATCGGTCGTGGCAAACTGCTGCCGCGTGAGCGCGTGCGTTTGCTGCTTGATCAGGGTTCCCCGTTTCTCGAGCTCTCACAGCTTGCTGCAAAGGGCATGTATGACGATGCCGTACCGGCGGCGGGTATCATCACCGGCATCGGATACGTGTCGGGCCGCGAATGTGTCGTCGTGGCCAACGATGCGACGGTCAAAGGCGGGACCTACTACCCCGTCACGGTTAAAAAACATCTGCGCGCTCAGGCCATCGCCAGCCAGAATCACCTACCCTGCATTTATCTGGTGGATTCCGGCGGGGCCAACCTGCCCAATCAGGACGAGGTCTTCCCAGATCGGGAGCACTTCGGCCGCATCTTCTACAATCAGGCAACCATGTCAGGTCAGGGCATTGCCCAGATCGCTGTTGTGATGGGTTCGTGTACGGCCGGCGGGGCATACGTTCCAGCCATGGCGGACCGATCGATCATGGTTCGGAACCAGGCAACGATCTTTCTCGGCGGGCCGCCTCTGGTGCGTGCCGCAACCGGAGAGGTCGTCACCGCAGAAGATCTCGGCGGGGCCGAGGTTCATACCCGTGAAAGTGGTGTTGCCGACCAGATGGCCGAAAGCGATCTCCATGCGCTGGGTCTCGCCCGTGAAGCCGTTGCCAGCCTGCCCAAGGCCGGCTCTCACGGTCCAGCACGCGCCGAACCGCGCGATCCCGTACTGGATCCAGACGACATCTACGGCATCGTCTCGGCCGATCCACGCAAGCCGTTCGATGTGCGCCAGATCATCGGCAGGATCGTGGATGGTTCTGATTTTGATGAATTCAAGCCGCTCTACGGCCCAACTCTCGTCACCGGGTTTGCTCATATCCACGGCCACCCCGTGGGCATCGTCGCCAACAACGGCATCCTGTTTTCGGAATCGGCCCAGAAGGGCGCCCATTTCGTCCAGCTTTGCGCCCAACAGGGCATCCCTCTGGTCTTCCTGCAGAACATCACTGGTTTCATGGTCGGGCGCGATTACGAAGCCGGCGGCATTGCCAAGGACGGGGCAAAGATGGTGAACGCGGTGGCTTGTGCAGCTGTGCCGAAGTTTACCATCGTCATCGGCAGTTCGTTTGGTGCAGGCAACTATGCCATGTGCGGCCGGGCCTATGATCCCAACCTGCTCTTCATGTGGCCCAATGCCCGCATCTCGGTGATGGGCGGTGAGCAGGCTGCCAACGTCCTGGCGCAGGTCCGGCGCGACGGCATCGAATCCCGGGGTGAGACCTGGTCGCAGGAAGATGAAGAAGCCTTCAAGGCACCGATTCACGCTCAGTACGAAGAACAGGGCGATGCTACTTACGCCACAGCCCGACTTTGGGATGACGGCCTGATCGATCCGTTGGATACGCGGATGATTCTGGGCCTTTCTCTGGCAGCTGCACGCAACGCTCCGACCCGTGAGACACGTTTTGGCGTGTTCAGGATGTGAGAGAGATCAAACGCATTCTGGTCGCCAACCGTGGCGAGATCGCCTGCCGTATCTTCAGGACCGTGAAGACGATGGGGCTGGAATCCGTGGCGGTCTACTCGGATGCGGACGCTGGCGCGCTCCATGTCGGCATGGCTGATCAGGCCTTCCGCCTCGGCCCGTCGCCTGCTGTTGAGAGTTATCTCGCCGTCGACCGAGTTCTTAGCGCTGCCCGGGAAACCGGAGCAGATGCCATTCATCCGGGCTACGGTTTTCTTTCCGAAAATGCCGACTTTGCTGATGCCTGCGCGGCAGCCGGGATTGCCTTCATCGGCCCGTCGTCTGGTGCGATCAGAGCCATGGGATCCAAGAGTGCAGCAAAGGCGCTGATGCAGGACGCAGGGGTTCCGCTGGTGCCCGGCTATCATGGTGACGATCAAGACGACGATACGCTCAGAAGCGCTGCTGATGACATAGGCTACCCCTTGCTCGTCAAGGCTTCCGCTGGAGGCGGTGGACGCGGTATGCGCATTGTGCGCGAAGCCGCCGGGCTGTCCGAAGCGCTCGCCTCGGCCAGGCGAGAGGCCATGGCAGCCTTTGGTGACGATCACCTGCTGCTGGAACGCTATCTGGAACATGCCCGTCATGTTGAGGTTCAGGTTTTCGGCGATGATCACGGCAATCTGGTGCACATATTCGAACGCGATTGTTCAGTCCAGCGTCGCTACCAGAAGGTGATCGAAGAGGCACCTGCTGCCTGGCTCCCCGCAACCCTGCGCGAGCAACTTTATGCCGCAGCTCTCGATGCCGCGCGGTCGGTTGATTACGTCAACGCCGGAACTGTGGAGTTTATCGTTGCAGGCGGTGATGCCTTCTTCATGGAGATGAACACGCGCCTGCAGGTCGAACATCCGGTCACCGAGGCAGTCACTGGCCTCGACCTCGTCGAATGGCAGATCCGCATCGCCCGTGGCGAGCCCCTGCCGCTTGCCCAGGACGCGATTGTCTGCAATGGCCATGCCTTCGAAGCCCGCCTCAATGCCGAAGACCCACGACGCGGATTCCGTCCAGCCAGCGGCAGGCTTTTGTACTGTGACCTGTCCTATCGTCAGGACGAAGTACGATTGGATTCGGGTGTTGCAGAAAGCAGTGATGTTCCGCCCTTTTATGACTCCATGCTGGCCAAGATCATTGTCCATGAGACCGATCGTCCACAGGCTCTGCAGAAGCTCCGTGGCGGACTTGCCGGTATCCAGCTCGCAGGCGTCGCCACAAACCGTCAGTTTCTGACGACGATTGCGGCACACCCCGTGTTCGGAAACGACGAGCACGATACTGATTTCTTGAGCACACAGGTTGAAGGTATCGCTCCAGCCTCCAGCCTCGCCGTGGCGCTTGCCGGCCTGGCGGTTCTCGAAGACAGGCGCCCTGAAGGGCGTAGCGGCAACGCTTTTGATGGCCTTCCCTGGGGCGCTTCGAACGGCTGGCGTTCGCTGCTGCCGCAGGCTCCTCTGGCAGAAGTCTGGCTCCACGACGGGATTGCTGAGCGGCATGTCCGGTTCGCAAACGGTTCGTCCTTCGATCATGACTTTGTCTCCCCACCTCATTTTTGTCGTGCTCTTGTCGGTGAGGATTGTCTGGAGCTTGCCTTTCTGTTTGCTGATGACCGCGATGATTTCCTTGTCGATCAGGGGCAGGGAACCCTTGTTGGGCTGGCTGTGGGCGGAGAGCACATGACCATCCTGACAGGGGATGAAGAAGTGGTGTTCCACATCATCGACCCCTATGGCGCCCCTGACAGTGCGGTTGCCGGAGGCGGCAGGCTCCTGGCACCCATGCCCGGTGCCGTCGCTGCGGTTCATGTTGCCGAAGGAGACTCGGTCACGGCCGGCATGGCACTGGTCGTCGTCGAGGCCATGAAGATGGAACATGCGATTGTGGCGCCCCACGATGGTATCGTTGGACATGTCCGATGCGCCGTTGGCGATCTGGTCGCAGAGGGTGCAGAACTTGTCGTGCTGGAGGCTGCCTCGCAATGACCCTTCCCAACGCACCGGTTGGTCTTGATTTCGACCTTGGCGAAACAGCCGACATGCTGCGCGACACCGTTCGCAGCTATGCCGCCGACCGGATCGCACCGCTCGCAGCCGAGATCGACCGCGAAGACCGCTTCCCGCGCGAGCTCTGGCCCGAGATGGGCGCGCTCGGCCTCCACGGCATTACGGTTGAGGAGGAATGGGGCGGCTCGGGCATGGGCTATCTCGAACATTGTGTCGCGGTCGAGGAAATCTCCCGTGCCTCGGCATCCGTGGGACTGTCCTACGGCGCGCACTCCAACCTCTGCATCAATCAGCTTCGCCGCTGGGGCACAGACGAGCAGAAGAGCCGTCAATTACCCAGGTTGATCTCGGGTGAACATCTGGGCGGGCTGGCAATGTCGGAGCCCGGTGCGGGATCAGATGTCGTCTCCATGAAGTTGCGCGCCGAAAAACAAGGCGACCGCTATGTTCTGAATGGCACCAAACTCTGGATCACAAACGGGCCCGGCGGCGATCTCCTGATCGTCTACGCCAAGACCGATCCCGCGGCAGGCAAGCGCGGCATCACGGCCTTTCTGATCGATACCACGACGCCGGGCTTCTCAGCCCCACGCAAGATCGACAAGCTGGGCATGCGGGGTTCCGATACCGGCGAATTGGTCTTCGAGAATGTCGAGGTGCCCAAAGAGAACATCCTGGGCGAAGTCGGCGGCGGTGTCCGGGTCCTGATGTCCGGGCTCGATTTCGAGCGTGCGGTCCTGGCCGCCGGCCCCCTGGGGATCATGCAGGCAGCCCTGGATACGGTGCTGCCCTACATTCACGAACGCGAACAGTTCGGCGCGCCAATCGGCAGCTTTCAGCTCGTTCAGGGCAAACTCGCAGACATGTATGTCGCGATGAATGCCTCGCGGGCTTATGTTTATGCCGTCGCGCGGGCCTGTGATGCCGGGCGCGTCACGCGTGAGGATGCCGCCGGCGCCATTCTTTATGCTGCCGAACAGGCCACGAAGGTTGCGCTCGATGCGATCCAGCTTCTGGGCGGCAACGGTTACACCAACGACTATCCCACGGGTCGCCTGCTGCGTGATGCCAAGCTCTATGAGATCGGCGCCGGCACGTCGGAAATTCGCCGTATGCTGATCGGCCGTGAACTTTTCGAAAAGTCCGCCTGACACCACGGCGCCAAACGGGAAACGACCATGACAGATTGCGACACCATGCTGGCAGCCCGTAATGGCCTCTCTCACGTCAAGTCTGATGGTGACGCTCCGCTCTGGCATCGCATCATTCCTGAGGTCTTCGCCGAAACGGTCGCGACGTTCGGTGACCGGGATGCTGCTGTTTTTTCTGAACACGGCGAACGCTGGAGTTGGAAAGAGTTTGGGGCAAAGGTCGATGCCCTGGCTGCAGGCCTTTTGGCACTTGGCCTGGAAAAGGGCGACCGCATCGGCATCTGGTCGCCCAACCGGCCGGAATGGCTGCTGATCCAGTTTGCCTCGGCCCGGGCCGGACTTGTGCTTGTCAACATCAACCCGGCCTACCGTCTGACCGAGCTGGAATACGCCCTCAACAAGGTCGGCTGTCGAGCCTTGCTCACGGCAGAGGCGTTCAAGAGTTCAGATTATCTGGGCATGATCCGAGAGCTGGCGCCGGAGCTGGAACAGGCAGAACCGGGTAATCTCAGGTCTGCGCGCCTGCCGGAGCTTCACATGGTGATTGCCACCGGTGACACACAACATTCCGGCATATTGCGTTTTGCCGATGTCATGGCGATGGGCGAGGGGGCCGATCTCACGGCGCTGGACGCTGTCACCGCCAGTCTGCATCCCGATGACGCCATCAACATCCAGTTCACCAGCGGCACGACCGGCACGCCCAAGGGCGCGACCCTGTCACACGTCAACATCCTCAACAATGCGCGCTTTACCGTCGAGCGCCTGCATTTTTCCCAGGCTGATCGGCTATGCATTCCCGTCCCCCTCTACCATTGCTTCGGCATGGTCATGGGCACACTTGGTTGTGTGACGACCGGCGCCACCATGGTTTTCCCGGGCGAGGGGTTCGAGCCTGCTTCAACCCTGAATGCCATCACCGCTGAGCGCTGCACGGCGGTTTACGGCGTTCCCACCATGTTTGCCGCCATGCTTGATCATCCGGCGTTCGGGGACGCGGATACATCAAGTCTGCGCACCGGCATCATGGCGGGTTCGCCCTGTCCCATCGAACTGATGAAACGTGTCGTCGCCGATATGGGCGTTGCCGAAGTCACCATTGCCTATGGCATGACCGAAACCAGCCCGGTGTCGTTCCAGAGCCACACCGATGATCCGATTGACTGGCGCGTGACCACGGTCGGGCGGGTCCATCCTCATGTCGAGGTCAGGATTGCCGATCCCGAAACCGGCGCGACCATGTCGATTGGTGAACCCGGCGAGATCCTCACCGGGGGTTACTCCGTCATGCTGGGTTACTGGGACGACCCCGAAAACACGGCTGCGTCGATTGATGCTGACGGCTTCATGCATTCCGGCGATCTGGGAACCATCGATGCGCAGGGTTACGCCAACATCGTCGGGCGTGTGAAGGACATGGTTGTGCGCGGTGGCGAAAACGTCTACCCCCGCGAGATCGAGGAGTATCTCTATCGCCACCCCGCAGTTGCCATGGTCCAGGTCTTTGGGGTGCCCGACGAGAAGATGGGCGAGGAGATTGCCGTCTGGATCGTCTTGCGCGAAGGCCATACGGCGAGCGCCGAGGATATCATCGGATTCTGCCGTGGCCAGATCGCTCACTTCAAGGTCCCGCGCTATGTCGACTTCGTTGAAGAAGTTCCGATGACGGTTACTGGCAAAGCCCAGAAGTTCCGCATGCGCGAAGCCATGGTCAAAAAGCTGGGCCTGACCGAAACCAGGACAGCTTGATCGCTGATCAGCCACTCGTGACCGGATCACCCGGATGGCCGCAAGGCGGCCTCTGGCTTCTGGAACGCACTTGACTGTAATCTGTGATACGGGCGGAGCCTCAATGTGTTTATGAACACTAGGGAAGGATTGATGGGATGAATCAGGTAGAGACAGCACTGCGCGGTGACGTGACAGGGTTTTCCGACGATCCCCGGCTTTCCCAAACGCTCCCCGCGTCGGTCTACACCTCGCAGAAGGTGTTTGATTTCGAGATGGAGAAGGTCTTTGCCAAAACCTGGCAGTTCGTCGGCCACAAGAACGACTTTTCCCAGCCCGGCGACTTCGTCACCAAGACTATCGGTCGCGACAGCGTACTTGTCGTCAAAGGACGCGATGGAGAACTCCGCGCCTTCCACAATGTCTGCCGCCATCGTGCCCATCGTCTGGTCAGCGAAAAACGCGGTTCGCTGAAAGCGGTTGTGACCTGCCCCTATCACTCCTGGGCTTATGGTCTGGATGGCGCGCTGCGCCCCTCGAGCGCCAAGAGCGGTGTCCAAGGTTTCGATCCCTCGAAGATCGGGCTGGTCCCGGTGCGCATCGAGGAATATGGCAGCTTCGTCTTTATCAACCTGGATGACGATGCGCCGACCATGGTCGAACATTGTCAGGGCTACGACGAACGCCTGCGCTCCCATTTCAAGGATCTCGACAACCCCAAACTCCACTCCACCATGGTCTACGACGTCGCGTGCAACTGGAAGGTTGTGATGGATAACGGCATCGATGCCTATCATCTGGCCATCAGCGGGCCGCAGCACCAGATCTTCAACCGCTTGTGCGACTTCGAGAACGGGCGACAGATTGCCGATGATGTCTCGCTGGCGCTGATCGGTGGACCGGGCGATCCCAACAACGAAGGTTACAGCTTTGCCAAGAAGCCTGATTTCTGGCAGTCCGAAAACTTCATCGACGACCTGCTCTGGCCCAGCGTCT
>Ga0055584_100007018_pt1 | contig 11041 bp, 10 predicted proteins | sample OSDHelmetaG_FD_58716 | JGI IMG/M metagenome (GOLD analysis project Ga0055584, IMG submission 58716) | Pelagic marine sediment microbial communities from the LTER site Helgoland, North Sea, for post-phytoplankton bloom and carbon turnover... | ecosystem: Environmental > Aquatic > Marine >...
TCATAAGCCAATGCCGTTGCTAATTTCCCGGCACGGGTTTTTTTGAAACATTATCATTTGGGGATTTTGCTCGCGCCATATGTACGGGCTGGCAAGGTTCGCCACGAAACAAGAGGGCACAATGGCCAAAGTTATCGGTATCGATTTAGGAACAACCAATTCCTGTGTTGCTGTCATGGAAGGCAGCGAAGCGCGCGTAATTGAAAATAGCGAAGGTGGTCGGACGACTCCCTCCATGGTTGCGTTTACGGAAGACGGCGAACGTCTTGTTGGCCAGGCGGCAAAACGCCAGGGCGTTACAAACCCCGAGAACACCCTGTTCGCCATCAAGCGGTTGATCGGTCGCACGTTCGATGATCCGGTAACGGCAAAGGACAAGGACCTCGTCCCCTATTCGATTGTTAAAGCCGACAATGGCGATGCCTGGGTTAACTCCCGCGACAAACAATATTCACCGAGTGAAATTTCTGCCTTTATCCTGATGAAGCTGAAAGAAGATGCCGAGGCGCATCTCGGGGAGAAGGTCACGGAAGCGGTTATTACGGTCCCCGCTTACTTCAATGATTCACAACGCCAGGCGACAAAAGACGCCGGTCGGATTGCCGGGCTTGATGTCCTGCGCATTATCAATGAGCCGACAGCGGCGGCGCTGGCCTATGGTCTCGATAAAAAAGAAACCGGCACGATTGCTGTATATGACCTTGGCGGCGGCACGTTTGACGTCTCGGTCCTGGAAATTGGTGACGGCGTTTTCGAAGTTAAGTCGACCAATGGTGACACCTTCCTTGGTGGTGAAGATTTTGATGCCAAGATCATCGATTATCTCGCCGAAGAATTCAAAAAAGAGCAGGCGATTGATCTGCGGACAGACAAGCTCGCTCTGCAGCGTTTGAAGGAAGCGGCGGAGAAAGCCAAGATTGAACTATCGTCTGCGACGCAGACAGAAGTGAACCTGCCTTTCGTAACGGCAGACGCCACCGGTCCGAAGCATCTCAATATTAAGCTGACCCGTGCTAAACTTGAGGCATTGGTCGAAGACCTTGTTGCCCGGACCATCGAGCCCTGCAAAGCGGCCTTGAAAGACGCTGGACTTTCCGCCGGTGAAATCGACGAGGTAATCTTGGTTGGCGGCATGACGCGCATGCCCAAGGTTATCGATGCGGTAAAATCTTTCTTTGGCCGCGAACCTCATCGTGGTGTTAACCCGGACGAGGTTGTTGCCCTTGGGGCGGCCATTCAGGCAGGCGTTCTGACCGGCGATGTTAAAGATGTTCTGCTGCTCGATGTGACACCTTTGTCGCTTGGTATCGAAACGCTGGGAGGTGTGTTTACGCGGCTGATTGATCGCAACACGACGATACCGACCAAGAAGAGCCAGACCTTCTCGACGGCTGAAGACAATCAGAATGCCGTGACCATTCGGGTATTCCAGGGTGAACGCGAAATGGCGGCGGACAATAAGGTCCTCGGTCAGTTCGACCTGATGGGTATTCCGGCCGCGCCGCGTGGTGTGCCGCAGATTGAAGTGACTTTTGACATCGACGCGAACGGCATCGTCAATGTTGGTGCAAAAGACAAGGCGACTGGTAAAGAACAGCAGATCCGTATTCAGGCCTCTGGTGGCCTCAGCGAAGACGAGATCGAGTCCATGGTTCAGGACGCCGAAAGTCATGCCGAGGACGATAAAGCCCGCAAGGAAAAGGTTGAGCTTTTTAACCAGGCCGATGGGCTTGTTTATGCCACCGAGAAAAACCTCAGTGAGCATGGCGACAAGATTGATGAGGCCGACAAGGCTCAGGTTGAGGCCGATATCACTGCACTACGCGAAGTGATGGATGGCGATGACACCGAGGCCATCAAGGCCAAACTTGAGGCTCTGTCACAATCATCAATGAAACTTGGCGAAGCCATGTATAAGGCCGAGCAGGAAAGCGCTGCCGCCGCTGGTGATGGTTCTGCTGGTGCAGAGGGCGCGAGTGCTGCCGCTGACGATCCGACGGTTGTTGACGCTGACTTCGAGGAGGTCAAAGACGACAAAAAAGACAAGTCTGAATAGGCGACTTATTAGACCCGTCGTAATTGTGCCGGAGTTCGCCTAATGGCCAAACAGGATTTTTATGAAGTGCTGGGCGTTGCCCAGAACTCATCAGCCGATGAAATAAAAAAAGCCTATCGCAAAAAAGCGATGCAGTATCACCCTGATCGTAACCAGGGTGATGAGGCGGCTGAACAAAAGTTCAAGGAAGCCAACGAGGCCTATGACATTCTGAAAGATGATCAGAAGCGCGCCGCCTATGATCAATACGGTCACGCCGCCTTTGATGGCAATGGCGGCGGCTTTGGTGGTGGAGGTTTCGCGGACATTTTTGATGAAATGTTTAGCGACTTTACCGGACGGCAACAATCCGGCGGCCGCGCCTCACGCGGTTCGGACCTGCGCTATAATCTAGAGATTTCACTTGATGACGCCCATCGTGGTCGCGAGACGCGAATCCGCGTGCCGACCTCCGTCAATTGTGAAACCTGCAGCGGATCAGGCGCTAAAAAAGGCACGCAGCCCACCACCTGTGGCACCTGCCAGGGTCATGGCAAAGTCCGCGCCAGCCAGGGCTTTTTTACGATCGAACGCACTTGCCCAACGTGTCAGGGTGAAGGCCGGGTCATCGCGTCGCCCTGTGGCGATTGCAGCGGAACCGGGGCGGTTCGAAAAGAAAAAACGCTGGAAGTTACGATCCCTGAAGGTGTTGAAGATGGCATGCGGATCAGGCTCTCGGGTGAAGGGGAAGCCGGTGGTCGTGGTGCTCCGCCGGGGGATCTGTATATATTCATCGCCGTTGGCGCCCACCCGCTCTTCCAGCGTGATGGCGCAGATATTTTCTGCGCGGTGCCAATACCAATGACAACGGCTGCGCTCGGCGGATCGGTTGAGGTGCCTTCCATCGATGGGAGTCGCGCCAAGGTGACGATTCCGGTTGGCGCGCAATCCGGCCATCGGATGCGGCTGCGCGGCAAGGGCATGAGTAGGTTGCATGGCAAAGGCCGCGGCGACATGTATATCGATCTGCAAGTTGAAACCCCGGTCAACCTGACTAAGGACCAAAAAGAAAAACTTGAAGCCTTTCAGGCAACCCTAAAACCGACCGGCAAAGGTAGTGCCAAATCGACTAGCCCCGAATCCGAAGGGTTTTTTGCCAAAGCCAAAGAGCTGTGGGACGATCTCACCGATTGATATCGTCGGCGCGCGCTTTTTCCGTATATGTTTTCCAAAAAATCCGGGGTTTCGATTTCGGGGAAGAGCGATGTATTGTGCCCGCCAGTAGAGGAAGGGATTTGACATGACGGATATGAAGATCGGTGTCGTCGGGGCTTCTGGCCGTATGGGTGGCGCTGTCATCAGGCAGGTAACGGAAACCAAAGGTTGCGTTGTTGCCGCTGCCAGCGAGCGGCCGGAAAGCGATGCTATCGGCAAGGATTCGGGCGAGGTTGCCGGGTGCGGCCATTTGGGCGTCAAGATTGTTGATGATGCCGCCGCTTTATTTGGTCAGGTCGATGCGGTGATAGAATTTTCAGTACCCGAGGCTACAGTGGCGCATGCGGCGCGGGCGGTTGATGCGGGCTGTATTCACATCATCGGCACGACCGGGTTGACGAAAGAAGATGAAGAAGCCCTGACCGTTGCCGGCAAAAATACAACAATCGTTTATGCGCCGAATATGAGCATGGGCGTAAATATTTTATTCGCGCTAACCCGTCAGGTTGCGGCAATCCTTGATGAAGATTTCGACATCGAAGTTGTCGAGATGCATCACCGTCACAAGGTAGATGCCCCCTCCGGCACGGCGCTGGGACTGGGTCGCGCTGCGGCTGCGGGGCGTGGCACAACGCTTGATGAGTCAGGTGTTCTGTCGCGTGAAGGCATTATGGACCCGCGTGAAAAGGGCTCAATCGGATTTGCAACATTGCGGGGCGGCGATGTCGCTGGTGAACATACGGTTATTTTCGCTGCCGATGGCGAACGCGTTGAACTCACGCACAAGGCCGATTCGCGACAGATTTTTGCGCGCGGTGCGGTACAGGCGGCGCTTTGGGCGCGGGATAAAGATAAGGGTCTTTATTCTATGCTCGATGTTTTGCAGCTGGGGTAAGGCTGCCGGTTTTCATCGCAGCCTCCCGCCCAATCATCGCAAGCTTCCGCGCTGGGCCCCAACGGTATTGGGTGTCTATCAGCCCCGTTGCCCGGATAGCGCGGTGGCAGGGAATTATGTAAGCAACCGGGTTCGCGCCAACCGCGCCGCCAACAGCACGCGCCGCCTTCAGTTCCCCTAGAGCTTTTGCCAGTCTGCCATAACTCACGAGACTTCCTTCAGGGATTGAAAGAAGGGCCCGCCAAACCTTGATCTGAAAATTTGTGCCAACAACCGAAATCGAAATGCTGGATTTCGATTTACGGGGACTAAATATAATCTCTGCAAATTCTCCGGTGTCTTTCTGATCTGCGATGAAATTTGCTGCAGGCAATTGGGTGCGCACGGCATCGAACGCGGCGTCTGAATTTTCGCCTGCGATAAACTGCAGCCCGCAAATGCCGCGATCCGTTATTGCGATGACAAATCGACCATAGGGACCCTTATGGATGCCATACCGAACCGTGAGTCCCTCATCCTGCGTCTTAAAGTCACCGGGCGTCATGGCCTCAAAGGTTACAAACAGATCATGCAGGCGCCCCGGCCCTGAGAGCCCGGCTGTCAGACTTTCATCGAGAACGCTTTCGCTCCTCTCAAGTGCTTTTTTTGCTTCTGCCAGGCTGAGCGATTGCATGAACCGTGTCGGGCTGACGCCGGCCCAGCGGGTAAAAAGCCGCTGGAAATGGTGGGGGCTGAGATTTGCCGCCTGGGCGATTTCATCAAGCGAAGGCTGGGCGCGGAAGTTCTCGTGCAAGAACTGAATTGCCCTTTCTACCCGGAAATAGTCTCGTGTCTGTTGGTCGCCTTTGTGTGTCATGAGTTGGAGAATACGAAGCAGAAGGTCATTCGCCCACCCGGATATTGCGGTGTTTGCAAAACACCTTTCGGGAATTAAGAAGAATTTATCGGCCGCTCTATATCTGCTAGCGTAGGTTTCAAATTGGTGCGTCGCGCTGATCGTTATCCTTGTCGCCGTTTTTCGGCTGATTTTGAGGATTATGCCTTTATCGTTAGCGTCCCGTCATCATGTGCGAGGTTGGCGCCTGAATTTGTCAGATGGCCGCAGCGTGTGACCAGTTAAGGCCTGCGGCCAGCACTAATATTGCAAGCTCGGCAATAGCTGCCACCCGCCGGAGGGCGATTTGAAATCGTGTCGTTTGATCGAACATCGGTACAACCCCTGTCAATTGCTTCCCCCCGATGAATTCTTAACAAAGTGTTATGCAAACGTTATGCCAGTCAGGTTAATCTCCTGAAAACAATGACTTAACGACTTTTCGCAAATTCGGGCGCGATAACTGTCAAATATCGCGACCGTTGAAATATTAACCTTAAGATCCGTTAACGCGCGGATTCCTGTTAGGTTAGCGTGTTGGGTCGCAGGTGTTCTGCTCACCGACATTTATTGTGATGGCGGCTGACGCCGAAGCTTGTCGAGTTCGCGTCGCAAGGTGGTTGCCAGATCGTGTTTTTCATGGGGCGCGAGGAAGCTGCCGATTTCCAACACCTTGCCGTGGCTGCGCAGCATCAAGGCGCTTTGCGGTGTTGTTGGCTCCTCGAGATCAATCTTTAGCCAATAGGTTTGAAACGACCATTTCTGACGCCGCCCGGTATGGCCGACTCGCTCAACAACAAGCTTGTTATCCGTTAGTTTGATGGTTTCGTAGCGTCTGGCATCGCGGTAGTTAATTTTAAAAGCGACATAGACCAGGACCACATCGAGTCCGACAAAACCGAAGACAGGCCAGGCACCGGCCATCAGAAAAGCAACACCCGCGGTAAAGCCAATGACACCGACGACCGCCATTAAAAGGCGAAACCCCCTCGGCCCCAGGCTGGTGTGTGGTTGTAACACTGCATCGAATCTGACGGGGGGTGTTTCGTCTAAATCGAGCTCATCCGTATATGTTTGTGCATCCCTGTTCATGGCTTTTAGATTACCGAGACTCTTTGGCGGCGCAACAACTATCAAAGTAAACAAACATGGTTAATGGTTAACGGGATGAACCGTTCGCTGGATTGGGGTAAAAGAAACGCATGGTTATGAAACGCGCGAATATTGAAGAGTTTTACCGCCGTCTGGCGAAGGCTGACCCTGAGCCCAAAGGGGAACTCGACTATGTCAATGTGTACACCTTGCTGGTTGCGGTCGTGTTATCCGCGCAGGCGACAGACGTTGGCGTAAACCGGGCGACAAAAGAGCTTTTTAAAATTGTCGATACGCCGGAAAAAATGGTGAAGCTCGGTGAAAAGAAACTCACCAGCCATATCAAAACAATTGGGCTGTATCGGACCAAAGCCAAGAATGTCATTCGATTAAGTGAAATGCTCATCGCTAATCATAACAGCGAAGTGCCGCGAGATCGCGATGCGCTGGTCAAGCTGCCGGGTGTCGGTCGCAAGACGGCAAATGTTGTACTCAATATAGCGTTTGGTGAGCCGACGATTGCGGTTGATACCCATATTTTCCGCATCGGGAATCGAACCGGCATTGCCCCGGGCAAAAATGTCGATGTCGTCGAGCAGGGATTTTTAAAACGAACACCCAAAGCCTATATGCTTCATGCCCATCACTGGCTGATCCTGCATGGACGATATGTGTGCAAGGCTAGAAAACCGGAATGCCCTGACTGTATCCTCGCGGATCTATGCCAATTCAAAGCCAAGACAACAGTTACTACGTAGAAATGATCTGCGGGTGTTAGCTTGTCGCCTTTGTGACAAATTTATGGCGAAGCGCGTTTAGACAGTTTGCGACCGGGGTGCTGGGCCCCTGAGGTGTTCGGGCTTCGATATAGGTCACCTGCGATTGCGTCGTATCATCAGAACCTTTGGGGGGGTAAAAATACAAATCCAGCAGGCAGGTCTCGTTGCGATAGCGCCAGATCTCGGCTGGAGCGTCTCGACGTTTGAAACGCGGTGTCCCAAGCAGCTTTAAAAGCGCGTCTTTCTTTTGACCAATCAGCTTGTTCGCTGACAAAGGGGTCAAATCCTTGCGCTCGTTTTGGGGCGTGCGCGCGGCTGTTTGTTCGTCCTGGGCGTTTGAAGGCCGATCTGAAGAGATTTCGGGCGTATCCGTTGTCGGGGGTTGCTCGACAGCAACGCAGGCGGACAAAGATAGGGCGACGCCTATCATTAATAAACGCATCAGCTTAGCGATCTGAAAGACAGTAAAGCGAATAAGGTTGGCCTATTCCGCATCCGGGATAATTTCGATCTCGCCGGAAATTTCACCACCACGCTCTACTTCCATCTGACTCGCGCGCACCTTGCCTGTCACCCGGCCGGTTGATCGAATAATCAAAAGTTTGCGGGCGGTGATATTGCCTTCAAAGGTCCCGCTAATTTCCGCAATCTCAATTTCTGCCTCGCCCTTAAAAGTTCCTGATTCAGAAATTTCGATCTCGCGACAATCTTTCATGTTGGCCTCAACCCGGCCTTCCACGACGAGTTTTTCACAATCACTGATTTCGCCATTGAGGGCAATCTCTCGACCAACGATCAGTTTTTTGCTATCACCGTAACTTCCCACAGAACGGTCTTCTGCTGGTGATCCGGAATATTCCCGGGCGCGTCGTACGATCGCCGGGCGGGCGCCTTCCATGCGTGATGGCATAATTGGGGCTGCGGTTTCTCCGGGAGGACCGTTTGGCGTGGTAACACCACTCTTTGTTGCCTGATCATCTGGGTTTTTGGGGAGCATTTGTTTGATCCTTTTCGACGTAGGGACTTATTTGTTTGCCACGGGTGCAGAAATGTTGCCGCCAATTATGGCATCTTTATAGGGAATTCTCTCAAAGATATGGAGCATATAGGCCGCCGCAACAACCGGCATAAACCAATTTACCACCGGAATCGTGAGAAGCGATGTGATAATCATGCCGACGATGCAAAGCTGGCTTCGATGCTGCCGCCAGATTTTGCGCACGGCATCTGGCTCCAGCCGTCGTAAGGCGACCAGCTCAAAATATTCCCGCCCCAAGAGATATCCATTGAGTCCGATGAAAACAAAAATATTTATGACGGGAATAAAAAATAAGGGCAGGAAAAGCAGATTCAGGGCAACGACAACACTGGTGTATCTCAATCCAATAAGCACTGCTTCTGAAACCGATTGTGGCCGCGGCGGTGGCAAGTTGGGGTAGTGTTTTTTCTCAATGGCCCGCGCGATTTTTTCCAGCATCAGTGAGACCACAAAGACCATTCCCCCGGGAAACAGCAAAAACGCGACAACGACGGCGGTTGCCCCACCAACGAAGTCAACGATCCACTCCAGCCACCCGATGCCGAAAAAACGGGTCGAAACGATCAGCCACCAGGTGAAAGACAGCAAAAGGACAAAAATACCGATGGCGTAGAGCAGCGCACGGCCCATCACACTTCGGAAGTCTGGATCGGGTGTTTGCCCGATTGCTTTAAAGAAAGAGGATATCATTTGACCATTATAGCGCGGCTGGTACGGGAATAGGAACGAAAACGGAATTGGCTCTTGGCGGATTCGACGCGGTGACTATACTCGCCGCGCTGAATGTCGGAAGGAAAATAAATGACCAACGCACGCTATAATGTAATCGGTGTCGGCAACGCTATCGTGGATGTGATTTCTGCGGCTCCGGAAACGCTTCTCCAGGAGCTTGGGCTCGATAAAGGCGTCATGACGCTGATCGATGGCGAACGAGGCGAAGAGCTCTATGCGGCAATGGGTGCCAAGGTCGAAACTTCCGGCGGCTCGGCAGCGAATACGCTGGCTGGCATCGCGTCCTTGGGTGGGACCGGTGCTTATATCGGTAAGGTCAAGGATGACGCGCTGGGCCGGGTTTTCCGCGACGACCTCATGAAAATCGGCGTTGATTATCGCACAGCCCTTGGCGCCGAGGGTCCGCCTACCGCCCGCTGCCTGATTTTTGTTACCTCCGATGCCGAGCGCACGATGCAGACCTGTCTCGGTATTTCGGTTGAGCTGGGTCAGGACGACATTGAGAAAGAAGCCATTGAAGCTGCAGAAATAACCTATCTCGAGGGGTACTTGTTTGATCCGCCAGAGGCCAAGAAGGCTTTTGTAAAGGCTGCAGAGCACGCCCATGCCGCTAATCGCAAGGTCGCCTTGTCTCTGTCTGATGCATTTTGTGTTGAACGGCACCGGGCGGAATTTATGCACCTCATCTCAGGGCATGTTGATATTCTGTTTGCCAATGAAGCAGAGATCACCTCACTTTTTGAAGTGGAGACTTTCGAGGAGGCAGTGAAGTTAACCGCCGGGCATTGCGATATCGCGGCTCTTACCCAGGGCGCAAAGGGTTGTGTCGTTGTGGAAGAAGGGGCGATGCATGAAGTCGCGGCAAAACCGGTCGATAATGTTGTTGATACGACAGGCGCCGGCGATCTGTTTGCGGCGGGTTTCCTGTATGGGCTGACCAGAGGCTTCGAGCTTCCCAATTGTGGGGCGATTGGGTCCTTGGCGGCTGCAGAAGTCATCAGCCATTATGGCGCGCGGCCCGAAACCCCGCTGTCTGATTTGCTGGCCGCGAGCGGTCTTTGACCTCTTAATTGAACCTCGCCCTGACTCACCGATACCCCTATCATTGTTGGTGTTCTTTTTAATAAAGGGTAATCACCCTGAAGGCATGCGGTGAGCGCTGAAAAAGTTTGTGTCGTTGGATCCGGTCCGGCCGGGGCGACGGCGGCATATTTTTTGTGGCAGGCAGGATTTGATGTAACAGTCCTCGATGGCGGGTTGGGGCCGGAGCCTGAAGTCGCTGCGGATATCGCCGACTGGCACGAAAGCCAGAACGATGAAAATCTTGTCCGCGCCGTGGGCGCCCGCGCCGCAAACAGCTCGCTTAAAAAACCAGACCTTGCGGAAAAATTATTTCTTGGTTCAGGTTTTGTCTATCGCGATACCGACCGTGTTTTGCTGGAAACTGTCGAGGGCGCAGATATTCGTACTTCGCTGGCCCTGGGCGGGTTGAGCAATGTATGGGGGGCGGCGGCATTGCCTGTAGCTTCCCGGGATACCGTCGGCTGGCCCGTCACCCAAAATGATTTGGCGCCTTACTATGAGAGGCTCGGCGAGATCGTTGATATCAGCGGCGAACAAGACGGGTTAAGCGCGGCGTTTGGCGGTAATGTGTCGACGCCGGCGTTTCCCCTCGGTCAGCAAGGGGGCGCTCTTCTCAAAAGTTTAGCCGATTACCATGACGCCCTTGCCAAGCGCGGGATAACGTTTGGCCGCGCGCGTGTGGCTGTCGGCAACAAATATTCGTATCAGTCAGAAGGCTGCGTTTCCTGTGGTCACTGTATGATCGGATGTCCGCATCGGGCGATTTTCAATGCCGCTTTTGTCATTGAATCCCTGCAAGGGCGAGACCGTTTTACCTATCGCAGGGGCTGTGTCGTTGGACGGGTGGCGGAAGAGCAACAAAGCGTCCGGGTGTTAGGCCGAGGCCTCGCGGATGATGCGCCGTTTGACGAGACGTTTGACCGTGTGTTTGTCGCTGCTGGTACTGTATCGACCACGGCAATTATCGCCCGTTCTGTTCCGGGTCGCGGGACGCCGATACAGCTGCGTGACAGCCAGCTTTTTGTCTTTCCGCTGATGCGGTTTCGCGGCATTCAAAACCCGGCGATTGAGAAAACGAACCGTCTTGCCCAGGCTTTTATAGAGATAGATGATCCTTCTGTCTGTGATCGTCTCGTGCATCTCCAGGCCTATGGCTACAACGATGTTTTTATGGAGGCGGTTAAGGCAAAGCTTGGTCCGGTCAAAACCATTGCCCCTTTCGCAATCAATCTTCTGGCGCGACATGTGATGATCCTTCAGGGTTTTTTGCATTCCGATTATTCCGGCACCATCGAAT
>Ga0055584_100007019_pt1 | contig 11040 bp, 12 predicted proteins | sample OSDHelmetaG_FD_58716 | JGI IMG/M metagenome (GOLD analysis project Ga0055584, IMG submission 58716) | Pelagic marine sediment microbial communities from the LTER site Helgoland, North Sea, for post-phytoplankton bloom and carbon turnover... | ecosystem: Environmental > Aquatic > Marine >...
AATATGCGGAGACAACGAAGGAGGCGTTGATTTCGCCAATCGGTGGGCGATGAAATCGAGGGACGAAGTTAGTCGAAGTCGGAGCAGCTCATGAAGTAGTGGCAACGGGTGCAGATGAGTTTGCATTTCCGGTTTTCCAGCTCATGGCTGCAGCGGGGGCACCAGCGCCAATATTCTCCGGTGCCCGAAGATTCGGCGGTGAGGTCGAGGGTGCAGGCTTCTTCAGTGGTGGTGTTCTGCTCTTTCATGATGCCGGTCCGCCGAGGATATCTCCGTTCGGCGGATGATCCCAGCCCGCATTGCGTGATAAATCGGGGCATCGGCTCGGATCTTTCGTTTCGTGGAACGTTGCCCATCCCCGCGTAGAGGGCTTGCCGTGCATTGGTGGCGACATTAGGTTCTACCGCACGGCATGAAAAAAGAGAAAGAACCCATTCCTGCAACGGTGTTGACCGGATTTCTTGGCGCGGGAAAGACGACGCTTCTGAACCATCTGTTGACGCAGGATCATGGCTACAAGTGTGCGATTATCATCAATGAATTCGGGGAGATAAACATCGACAACCAACTCGTGGTCGGTGCGGACGAGGAGGTCTTGGAACTGAACAACGGCTGCATGTGCTGTCGAGTGCGGGGTGATTTGGTAAAGAGCGTCACGAATCTTGTGCAGAAGGGGAAACGGTTCGATTACTTGCTGGTCGAGACAACGGGGTTGGCGGACCCCAGCCCGATCGCACACACCTTCATGCTGCCGGATCTGGCCGATCACGTGAAACTGGATTCGATCGTCACGATGGTTGACGCCAGGCATGTGGAATCCGTGCTGGACAAGGCTCCGGAGGCCCAGCCGCAGATCGCGTTTGCTGATGTGATCCTGCTGAACAAGACTGATCTGGTGGAGGATGCCGATTTGCAACGCGTGGAAACGCGGCTGCGGAAAATGAACAATCTGGCCAAAATTCACCGGACTGAACGGTCCAACGTGGACGTTGGATTGGTCTTGGGCGTGAAGGCTCGGGAGTTGTTCTCGCCCTTGGAGGTGCAGGAGGATTCGCATGCACATTCTCACGATCATGACCATGATTGCCAAGATACCGAGTGCTCTGATGAATCTCATGATCATTCGCACTCACACTCGCACGGGCCCGGGGAACACGATCATGGTGGAGAAGATGTTCCTGAACATCGGCATGACGATTCGGTGGGCTCGTTCTACATTCAGGAAGACCGGCCGTTGGACTTGAAGAAGACTGAAAAATGGTTGAGTGGGCTCTTGGGGGAGGCCGGTGAACAAATCTATCGCAGCAAAGGAATCCTGTACATCAAGGGAGTGCCAAAGCGAGTGGTCTTTCAGGGGGTCCAGATGATGTTTGATTGTTCGCCGGAGAGGTTCTGGAATCAGGACGAAAAACGGGAGAGCCGTTTTGTGTTCATCGGCCAAGATTTGGATGAACAAAAGATTCGCTCGGAGTTCGAATCATGTGTAGCAGATTGATTGAGTATGCCGTTTTACGAATACGAAGTTTGTGAAGGAGACTGCGCCGTTTGCGGCGGGGAATTTACCTTGCGTCGTCCAATCAGTGCAGAGCCGTTGAAGAATTGCCCGGCATGCAAGAAAGAGGTCCGCAAGAAATACTCCGCCTTCAATACGCCGAAAATTACGAAGCAAGTGAGCGTCAGTGATGCGACGAAGGCGGGGTTCACCGTGCTGAAGCGCGAGGCCAAGGGCGAATACAGTGTGCACAAGCCAACCCGCAATGCTCCCGGTTCATCTGGGAAAAGCTAATTCCCTGTGGGAAAGGTAGTTGTGACGCCATATCCGGACGAAAATAACGATTGCGTTGCGGTTGTCAGTCGGGGCATGGTTCTCGCAATATTACCGCTCAGTCACGGGCTCTTCGGCTTTCGCTGGAGGTGGTGAGGCGATGATATTATGGCTCGTAGTCGGTTACACATGTATTACGAAGGGCGCGTTCAAGGCGTCGGTTTTCGATACACGACCAAGCGTGTAGCGCTTGGGTTTGAGGTGACCGGGACGGTCCGCAATTTACCCGATAGCCGGGTAGAGCTGATTGCCGAAGGCGAACGCGAGGAACTCGATAGCTTTCGGGATGCAGTTCGGGATTCAGGTCTGTCCGGCTTTATTAAAAAAGAAACTGAAAACTGGGCCGAAGCAACGAACGAATTCAGAGGATTCGAAATCGTTGGATAGAGTGGAATTGAAATGAAATACGCAGTCATTGCCGACATTCACGCAAACTGGGAAGCGCTGCAGACGATCTTGGCTGATGCCGAGGCGAACAAGTGCACCCACTATTGCTGCTTGGGGGATGTGGTTGGTTACAACGCCAATCCGAAAGAGTGCTTGGATGTGGTCCGCAGCATGGGCATGCCGGTCGTGAAAGGGAATCACGACGAGTATTGTTCGGTGGATTACGCATTGGAGGGCTTCAATCCCCATGCTGCCGAAGCCGTCAATTGGACGCGCGCCCAGCTTGTTGAGGACGACATTCAATGGCTGCGGGAGCTGCGTTACATCCGCTTGGTATCCAGCTTCACTATCGTTCATGCAACATTGGATGGACCGAAGCGTTGGGGTTACGTGTTTGACAAGCTCGCTGCGGCGGCCAGTTTCACTTACCAGAATACGGGAGTTTGCTTTTTCGGTCACACACATGTGCCGGTCGCCTTCGTGAGAGACAGTACCGTTCGCGGTGGCACGTACTCGAAATTCAAAGTAGAGCCGGGCAAAAAGTATTTTGTGAATGTCGGCAGCGTCGGTCAGCCTCGCGACGGCAACCCGAAGTCGGCTTATGTGATCTACGACATGGAGGAGAGCACGATCGAACTCCGTCGATTGGACTACGACATTGCCACGGCCCAGGCAAAAATTCGCGCAGCAGGTTTGCCCGAACGTCTGGCCGAACGTCTTGCTTTAGGCAAGTGATCCCAAAATCGAATTTGACAGGCGAATCCACTTTTTCAGTGGGTTCGCCTGTTTCGTTTTCCACCTCGGGTGAACAATGAAGATCCTGATCATCAAACCAAGTTCGCTTGGTGACGTGGTTCAGGCGATGCCCGTCCTGCGGCTGTTGCGCCGACGGTATCCCGATGCACTGATCAGTTGGTGGGTGGCGGAGAATCTGACGGCTCTGTTGGATGATGATCCAGATCTCGATGAGGTGATTCCTTTTGAACGTTCGAAAGGCTTTTCACTTTCGGGAATTCTCCGTTGGTGGGGATCAATAATTCGGATACGTGAGCAACGGTACGACCTCGTGATTGATCTGCAGGGGCTGTTGCGAAGTGGCTCGTTTGCCTGGCTGGCCGGTGGGGCGCGTTCCGTGGGTTTGGACCTTCGCCGTGAGGGCGCGCAAATGTTTTACGATGTCGCCGTTCCGCGGCCCGCTGATCGACCTCACGCTGTGGATTGGTATCTCGATGTTGCCGAGGAACTTGGGCTGGGCTCTGCGTCTTCATTCGATTGGATTCCCAAACGCGCGTCGGCTGCGGCATCGGTCGCGCGAATGAATTCGGCAAACGCCAAGCGATTGGTGGCTTTGGTTCCCGGCGCACGCTGGGACAACAAGCGATGGCCTGCGGAACATTTTGCGGACGTGGTCGGAGGAATTTCAGAACGACATGCGGATGTCCAATTTGCGGTTGTCGGCGGGGCAGGGGACAGCGGGCTGGCGCGTGAGATTCAGCGAAACACGCAGACTTCCGTGATTGACCTCACCGGTCAGACGTCGATTCCGGAGATGATGGAATGGTTGCGTGTCTCCCATCTCGTGGTTACGAATGATACGGGTCCGATGCATATTGCTGCCGCGTTGGGCAGGCCGGTGGTTGGAGTGTTCGGACCCACTGATCCGGCTCAAACCGGGCCCTATGGCGATCGCGTTACCATCTTGAGTTCGGATCTGCGTTGTGCTCCATGTCTGAAGTCGACCTGTCACTGGAAGGTGAATATGGAGTGTCTCCATTCGATAAAAGCCCGAGATGTTGTTGCCGCGTCTGATCAGTGGCTCTCTCGTGGTGTTTCATGAATCGCGGCTGAAGCTGAACATCTTTTGTTGAAATGGCGTCTGACGTTGCGTGAATGCCGCTTGTGCGAAGGAAACAAATGGATAGACTGCGTTTGTGAAGGCTATTGCTTACATCGTGATGTTGATGTGCGTTTCGGCCACCAGCCGCGCAGCTGACACGATTGCGATCGGTATTGAATCTGACGAAAAGACTTTTGTGCCGGGTGAAGAGATCAGCGTAAAGGTTTGGATACGAAACTTTTCCGGGCGCGAAATTCATACAGGCGCTAAAAAAGGCTGGCTGGGATTCATGGTCAAAGCGTCAGGCAGTTCCTCCGTTCCGGTGATGCGGGAGTCGGATTTTATCCAGCCGTTTGTCGTCCCGCATGGCCGTGAAGCGAAGGTCAAGGTCAACCTGGGCGAGTATCTCACGTTTCATGAATCGGGCCAGTTTGCTGTGCAACCGATTGTTCAGACCGGCTCCGGATCTGAAGATTTCAAAGTGGGCGACGCGTTTCGATTCGACATCGTTCAACCGGCGGCAATGCGAGAGCAGGCATTTGGAGTGATGGAACCGGGCGCGGCCCGGGCACGCACGCGGCTCTATACAGTGCAACGTTTGACAAGGAACAAGCAGGAGATTTTTGTGAGGGTCACGGACCAGGAATCCAATCAGATCATGGGACTGGCAAACCTTGGCCAGATTGTTGCATTTGCCCGTGATATTGAGGCTCAGACAGATCGCGTAAGCAATTACCACGTGCTGCACCAAAGTGGAGCCAAACAGTATCACTATCATGTGGTGACGCCCTCGGGGAAAGTGATACGGCGGTGGATATATCGGATCGATTTCAGCCAGCGGCCACAACTCACGATGACTGAAGAGGGAATGGTGCGCGTGGTCGGGGGAACTCGGATGCGCCAGCAGAATGATCCATTGGATCATGATCCGATTCCCGTTGATCTTCGCAAGGTAACGCAAGGCGGTGGTTGAACTGCGGCGTGAAAGCATGACGCGTATTTGTTGCTTAGTTGTGATCGGAAGCTGGTTGGCAATGGGCGATGCATTTTCCGAGGGGCGTGCTGTCTTACATCTCCTGAATGGCGATCGAGTCACCGGGCAAATTGTTGCTGAATCTGCCGGCAGTATCTCCATCCAGACGGACTGGAGTGGTACGGTGAAAATACCGCGTGAACAGGTTCGGAGGACTGAGCGGAGCATGTCTACGCTGTTGACGAGTTCATCGCCCTCCACCAGATCTACGGTGAAACACATACCTGTGGTTCCGCGATCAGTGCCACCTACCGTTCGTAGGAAGCCGATTGTCTTTCCGGCTCCGATCGCACCCAAACCGGTCGTTATACCGATCGTCAAGCCTGTGGTGAATGTTGCGTTGAAACCGCTCCTCCCATCGGCTCAGGTTGCGGTAAAGGCCCCGACGATGATGACGCTGGTTACCCAGGCAGCCCCCATAAAGAAGATCGCCGCTCCGACTCCGGTTTCTCCGAGGCCGGTCGTGAAAAAGGTGGCCAAGGCGGCGGCGAAACCGGCTGCTCCGGCGGTTGCTAAACCATCGCCGAAGAAGGCTCCCGCCAAGCCGAAGAAGGCACCGGTCAAGCCGAAGAAGAAAGGCAAATGGAAGCATGACGTGCGATTGGGGTTGGACTTGCGTTATAATTCGGTGGACGCCCAGACCATTCACTCCCGGGTGAAAAGCAGCTACACGCGGGGGAAGCTACGCAACCTCAAGGACTTGAGTTTTGCCTACGGTGAGAGTGGCGATGTGGTGTCTGCCAACAAGCTGAACGGTTCCATGAAGACGGATGTGACATTCGATCCTGGTTGGTATCTGTATCATGCGGGCAGCGCTGGCTACGACCACGTGCGTCGCATATCTTTGCAATTCGCGGTCGGACCTGGCGTCGGCTACCATTTGATCAAGGGGAAGAAGCTGATCTTCAAGGATTCCAAGTTCAGCATGGATCTTGAAACGGGTGGAGAGTTTCAAGAGCGCCGTTCCCTGACCGGAGCCAAGACACAGAAATATTTTTTACGTTTTGGGCAAGAAGCAACGTGGGATATCAACAAGGACATACGCCTGACGGAAGAATTTGATTTCTATCCAAGGATTGGCGAACTGCCCAGCCATCGCTATCGGGTCGAGGGCAATTTGGCCTATCGATTGGTCAAAAACCTATCGTTGAATCTGACGTTTTTGGCCCAAGCTGATCCGGAGACTCTGGCTGACATCGAGCCCGATGATGTGCAGGTGCGTTCATCATTGGGATGGAAATTCTGATCGGACTGCGGGTCGCGAACAACGATAATGAAGACTTTCGCCATTGGTGATATTCACGGCTGTTTTCGTGCGTTTGATGCGGTGGTTGCGGCGGCGGATCTCGCGGAGGGTGACACTTTGGTGCTGCTGGGAGATTACGTGGACCGGGGGCCTGATACTCCGCGGGTGCTCGATCGGATCATTCGTGAGTCAGGCAATCGCAATCTCGTGAGTCTACGAGGAAATCATGAGGTGATGATGCTCGAGAGCCGTGAGAATCATGAGATGTTCGACGGATGGCAACTTTGCGGGGGGCGGGAGACTCTGGAATCCTACGGTTGGAGCGGAGATGGAGATTGGTCGCAACTGATTTCGGAAGAACATTGGGCTTTTTTGGAGCAAACCCGAGCGTGGTTGGAAACGGATGATTACATCTTCGTACATGCAAATGTGTGTCCATACATGGGGATGGAAGAGCATTCAGACATGCAGCTTTATTGGGACAAGTGCCATGATTTGAAGCTGCACAGATCTGGACGCCGCGCAGTGATCGGACATACCCGGCAGAGAACCGGAGTTCCACGACAGTGGCCGGGGGGGGTGTGTATTGACACCGCCGCCGTCGGTGGTCAGTGGCTGACTTGCTTGGAGGTTGAATCGGGTGAGTTCACGCAAGCCAATCAGGCTGGCGAAGTCCGGGAAGGCCATCTGGTCGGTTGGTAGCGGTCATGCCGTTTGATCGACGATCACTTTCAGAGAATCCACAGTGGGTGACGACGCAAGTTCGACTGCCCTCGCAGTCTCCGACAGTGGAAAGCGATGGGTGATCAGAGGTCGGACATCAAACTGTCGGCGAAATATCAGACGTGCGACCTCTTGTTGAAGCGTGAAATCTGCCGAGTAACTCCCCATCAAATCCTTTTCGTCCACGCAAACATTGGACAAATCGATCTCGCTCATCGTTCCACGCCGGGTGTGTGCAAACAACAAGATTTGGCCACCCCCGCGGAGCATTCGGCTGGCTTCTTCCACTGCGGCATCGATGGGAACAGCGATAACCGCCGCATCAAGTCCGCGGCCGCGTGTCATGCGATCAATTTCGTTCGCCAGCTTCTTTTGACCGGGCTTGCTGGTTGATTTTGCTCCCATCTTCGTGGCGAGTTGCAATCTCTTGGGCATGAGGTCAGTTGCGATGACGCGGATGCCGAACAAGTAAAGCAGGCGCGTGAAGATGAGACCGATTGGCCCCTGTCCACAGACCATCACGACGTCTCTCTTGATCAGGTTCAGCCGACGAATCGCCTTCAATACCGTGTTTACCGGTTCCAACATTGCTCCTTCGCTGAAACTGTTTCGCCGTGGAATTTTGACCACACCAGGGAGACAGCTGTGCATCACCCTTACGTATTCCGCATAGCCACCTCCGGCGGGCTCAAATCCGGCGGTGATTCCGGTACGCTTGTATTGGGCGCATTGAGCGAACGCGGCATGTCGGCAGGCATGACAGGTGCCGCAAGGAATATGGTGATGCAATCCCACCCGGTCTCCGACGCTAAACCCCTCCACATGTCCTCCTGCCTTGACGATCGTTCCTGATGTTTCATGCCCGAAAACCCGGGGGGGGGGCACGGTTCCGTAGTGGATCTTCTTGATGTCCGTCGGGCACACGCCACAGCTTGCCACCCGCACGAGCAATTCGCGCTGTCCGATCCTTGGAACAGGCAATTCCTCTATGCGAACCTCATTGACGCCGCGATAGACGGCTGCCTGCATTGTCTCAGGTATTCCGGTCACGCGCGTGTTTAAGCACAGGCGCGGCTTTCCTGCAAAACCGCAATCAGTTCGCCGATCCTTGAACATCAAACCGGCGCACAACTTTTTGTTGCCCGACATCGATTTGTTTCTCAACCTCAACGGCGTGGAAAAGCCCGTACTTGGACGCGGATTGGACAGTCTGATTGCCGGAGCGAGTGGCCAGGAGGGCCGCAAAGCTGCGGAGATGCTGTCGTCTTTCCAAGCCAAACGGACCCGCGCGGGGAAGGGCTTGGGTGCGTTTTTGAAGGGGCAACAGAAACTTGATTCGACAGTGTCGGCTGCCCCGTCACCGGTTGAATCCATGAGTCTGCCTCGACCTGTCGGCCCACAACCAGCCGTGCTGGATCCTCCCGCGTTGGAGATCGTTCAGTCCGAATTAGATGAGCCTTCCGCTCCTACCCCGCGTGTTCTGCGAGCCCAGCGGCAGCCTCGTTCGAGATCGACGGCAGCGAAACCGAGTTACCGGAGCGTCCGTCAGCGACGTTCGACGGGGCAAGCACCCGAGCCCGAAAAGCCTGGCGCTGCGGCTTTGTCTACGGTTGCGGCCGGAACCAAAAGCGAGGCGACACAGCCGCCGGATTCCAAGATTTCAGCTCCAGCTGACGAAGAACCGGCTTTTCAGAAGCCTTTCATTCAGGAACGCCCGGAGTATCTGCGTCGCAAACCGGCCCCGGAACCGAGGACCGGCAAGCCGGCAGTATCGGTTACTCCCAATTTTCGCATGACGCTTCTGGTGATTGACTGGATTCTAATCGCGGGAAGTTTTGCGGTGGCTTGGAACCTCGGGCCAGATCGCTACTTCACCCTTGCGCTGTGTGTGGTTGGGGTGATTGGAGGTGCGGTTCTCGGAGCTTGGGCGCTCTCATTGGAGCCCGAAGACGTTCAGGAGAACGCTCGTCGTCGTTAGTGGCAGTCCGACATGGATTCGAACCATGACTAGAGCTGTCAAAGAGCCCTGTGCTACCTTTACACCATCGGACTAACGGCGGCGACATGTAACAACGAGACCGTTGCGGATGGCAACGGTTTTTTGATTCCGTTCCCAGTTTAGACCGGTTGCCAAAAGTAGTTGCGGGAATCGCTCGAGGCAAAATTGCTTGTGGCAAGGCGCGAGGAAGGAGTGGAGCGAGCTCCAAGACCGACGAGCAACCCAGCCACGAGGAATTTGGGCTGGGCCTCAGTTCCTTTGAGCGCAGCAAGCCAACTCCAGCCCACATGTTTCTATCCCGATTTCCGCAAGGACTTTTGGCAATCGGTCTAATCATCGAAATAACGGGCGATGTGAATTCCCTCCTCCACATGCATCTGAAACATTGGATAGGCGCTACACAGCGGTTTGCGGTCGGAACGAAGTTGGGTTTCATGCCCTCTCTCTGGCATTGACTATCTCGACCATCAGTTCCTTCGCTGCAGGGACAGTTTTTCGGATGGCCACACCGGCTGTCTCCGATTTCACCAGAGCGTCCCAGAAGCCGCCAGTTCCGATCCGATTACTCCTCCAAGCCGTCGGAATCGAATCCGGCGTCCTCCAACAGCTTGCGGGCACAGTCTGGGCAGTAACTGTGGGAAAACCTGGCTACATTGTGACCGGTGAGGAACTCGTCCACTTTTGCCCAGTAGCCGGTGTCGTCGCGGATCTTCTGGCAGGTGCTGCAGATCGGTACGAGTTCCTTCATCGTGTTGATGGTTTGCATCGCGTCGTGAAGCTGCTCATTGGCGGCCCGCAGTTCCCGTGACTTTTGCACCGCATTTTCGTACGTGGAAACCAGCAAATCCAACACCTGTTCCCGATCCGCCTCGATTGAAAACTCTTTGCCGCCGAAGGTGATGTAGTGGTCCTTGCTTGCAGGGCGGTGCGCGCGCCGAACTTCGCTGGTCATCAGCACGACCTGGATTCGCGAAAGGAGAAACTCCTCGTTCCAAGGTTTGGTAAGGAACTGGTCGGCACCGCATTGGAGGCCCGTCAGAACGTCGTCCGCCTGCTCCAAGGCGGTCAGCAGGATGAATGGGACATTCTTGAGATGCTCGATTTCTTTCACCCGGCGGCAGAGTTCGTAGCCGTCGAATCCCGGCATCACGATGTCACTGATGATTATGTCCGGATCGAATCGGTCAAGCCGATCCAAGGCGGCTTCTCCCGAATGGACGGTTTCGACGTCAAAACCATTTGCCATGAGGGTGTAGCGCAGTTTTCGGGCCTGAGTCGGGCTGTCTTCCACGACAAAAATGCGGGCTTTTGAAGCCGGAGTTTCCGCGGTCGGGGAGTCTGATCTCCGGAGGGCGGTAGCAGTCGTCGTGGCGTTCATGCGTTCACCTCGCAATCGTGAGGGAAGTGGGCCGAAGTTTGTCGGTCGTCGGTGGAGTAGGCACGATTGCGAACTGCACTGTGTATCGGCCGAGTTGGGCTGAATCTTTAGGCTGATTCTTGTGGGGCGCTATTCTTCGTTGCTGAACATGCCTTGGAGAGTGTCGATGCCGTTGCGATTGGTGAATTCGTGGAATGATTCGTTGGGTTCCCGATGATGCAGGTAAGCCTTGAACATGGCTTCCAGAGTCAGCTTGGTTTGCTCGCCGGTGAGGCCGTTGAATATCTGCCTCCCGATCTTCTTGTTTTTCCCGAATCCGCCGCCGACGAAGATGTGGTAGCCCTCGACGCTTTCGCCCGAGATTTTCACTTTGGTGGCGAGCAAGCCGATGTCACCCATGTAGTGCTGGGCGCAGGAATGGGCGCAGCCGGTTAGGTGGACGTTGATCGGTCGGTCGAGTTTCACCTTCTTGTCCAGATACTTCATCATCTCCAGGGCATCACCCTTGGTATTGGAGCTGGCGAACTTGCAATAGCTGTTGCCGGTGCAGGCGATGAAGCCGCTCTTCACATTGGATTGCTCCCAGTAGAGGCCGGCTTTGACGAGGGCCTT